>Ga0156186_1398_pt4 | contig 15793 bp, 12 predicted proteins | sample RifCSPlowO2_12_FD_107839 | JGI IMG/M metagenome (GOLD analysis project Ga0156186, IMG submission 107839) | Candidatus Handelsmanbacteria bacterium RIFCSPLOWO2_12_FULL_64_10
CCGAGCAGCGCGAGGCGGGGGAGGGTGAGGTCTGGTCGCCCCTACATGGGATGTTCTCCTCCCAGGAGATCGAGGTCCTGAAGACGATGCTCAGAAGGGGCCTCCACGCACCCATCACGTCGAGCGCGGGGCGGCTGTTTGACGGGGTGGCCGCACTCGTGGGCCTTCGTTACGAGGTGGGGTTTGAAGGCCAGGCGGCAATGGAGCTGGAGTTCGCGCTGGCGGGGGTCGAGACGGACGAAGCCTATCCATTTGGGATTGTGGCCCCCCTTCCTCCCCCGTCTCAAGCGGCAAAGCCCTTGATGCCCCCTCCCTCCCCCCACAAGTGGGGGAGGGAGGGGGAACGGGGGTGGGTGGGGGCTTGCCTCGTAGTGGACTGGGCGCCGACGGTGCGGTCCATTCTGGACGATACACGGCGCAGGACGCCTGTGGGGAAAATTTCCGCAAGGTTTCACAATGCCCTCGCCGAGGCCATCGTGGCCGTGGCGCGGCGCATCGGCGAAGAGCGGGTGGTCCTGACGGGGGGCTGCTTTCAGAACCGGTACCTGACCGAGCGGGCGGTGCGCCGTTTAAGGGACGGGGGCTTTCGGCCTTACTGGCACCAGCGCGTCCCGCCGAACGACGGGGGCATCGCCCTGGGACAGGCGGTCGCGGCAGCGCGCTCACTCCGCGACAGAGGCGTGGAAATCGACACCGCCCGAAGTTTATGAAGGGCCTCCTGTGACACCGATTTTAAGAGTGTGACGCACACGTCCCATCTCCTCCTCAAAACCCTCTTTCACACCCTCCCTTCCATTCTCCTTTTTATTTTGTAAATATTTATTATTTAAATATTTATCTTCAAATTCAGCAAAGGGGACGAACCGCTCTGTCCTCATGGCACAGGGGTTGCGTTTCCATAAAACAAGCAAACGGCAGCCCCTCGATACGGGGCCTGCGGCCCCTACTCGGGGTGGTCGGTTAACCGTATGCCCTGAGTAGCGGCTGCAAGCCGCGTATCGAAGGGCAGACGGCAGACGTGACAGCCGAAAACTGAAGGGGTAGGCTATGTGCCTGGCCGTTCCGGGGAAGGTCGTGAGCGTCGAGGGGGAATCGGACCTGCTGCGGATGGGGAAGGTGGACTTCGGCGGAGTCCTGAAGGAGATCTGCCTTACTTACGTGCCCGAGGCGGGCGTGGGCGACTACGTGATCGTACACGCAGGGTTTGCGATCAGCACGCTCGATCAGGAGGCGGCCGGGCAGGTGTTTGAGTATCTGGGGCAAATGAACGCATCAGGAGAGACGGAAGGAGAGGCGGACGATGAACGGGAAGAACGGGAGGGTCTTCACGACCATAGACGCTAACGAGGCGGTGGCGCACGTGGCCTACCGCCTCAGCGAGGTGATCGCCATCTATCCGATCACCCCCTCGTCGACCATGGGCGAGTGGGCGGACGCGTGGATGTCGGAGGGGAGGCCGAACCTCTGGGGGAGCGTGCCGTCGGTGGTGGAGATGCAGAGCGAGGGGGGCGCGGCGGGGGCGGCTCACGGGGCGCTCCAGACGGGGGCGCTGACGACCACGTTCACGGCGTCGCAGGGGCTCCTGCTGATGATCCCGAATATGTACAAGATCGCCGGGGAGCTGACGCCCACGGTGTTCCACGTCTCCGCGCGCACCCTGGCCGCGCACGCCCTTTCCATCTTCGGGGATCACAGCGACGTGATGGCGGCGCGGGCCACGGGGTTCGCCCTGCTCTGCTCGGCGTCCGTGCAGGAGGCGATGGACTTCGCGCTGATCGCGCAGGCGGCCACGCTGGAGACCAGGGTGCCGTTCCTGCACTTCTTCGACGGGTTCCGGACCTCGCACGAGGTGTCCAAGATCGAGGTGTTGTCGGAGGACGATCTGCGCGCCATGATCGATGACCGGCTGGTGCTGGCGCACCGGGCGCGCAGTCTGTCGCCCGAACGCCCCGTGCTGCGGGGGACCGCGCAGAACCCGGACGTGTACTTCCAGGCGCGGGAGGCCGTGAACCCCTTTTACGACGCCTGCCCGGACGCGGTGCAGAAGGCTATGGACAGGTTCGCGCAACGGACAGGGCGACAGTACCGGCTGTTCGAGTACCACGGCGCGCCGGACGCGGAGCGCGTGGTCGTGCTGATGGGGTCCGGGGCCGAGGCCGCGCACGAGACGGTGGATTATCTCAACGCGCGCGGGGGGCGCGTGGGCGTCCTCAAGGTGCGGCTCTACCGGCCGTTCGACGCGCAGCGGTTCGTGGAGGCCCTGCCGGGCACGGTTCGGGCGATGGCCGTGCTGGACCGCACGAAGGAGCCCGGCAGCGCGGGCGAGCCGCTCTACTTAGACTGCGTCACGGCAGTCCACGAGGGTCTGGAGGGTGAGTGGGGGGCATTGAGCCGGCTCCCGAAGATCACGGGCGGGCGCTACGGGCTGTCGTCCAAGGAGTTCACGCCGGCCATGGTCAAGGGGGTGTTTGACAACCTCGCGCAGGAGAGGCCGAAGAACCACTTCACGGCGGGCATCCGCGACGATGTGACGAACACCGACATCCCATACGACCCGGAGTTCTCGACGGAGCCTGAGGACGTGGTCCGGGCGCTGTTCTACGGGTTGGGCGCGGACGGCACCGTAGGGGCCAACAAGAACTCCATCAAGATCATCGGCGAGGACACGGACAACTACGCGCAGGGCTATTTCGTCTACGACTCCAAGAAGTCGGGGGCGATCACGGTCTCCCACCTCCGGTTCGGGCCGAGGCCGATCCGCTCCACCTATCTGGTGACGAGGTCCAACTTCGTGGCGTGCCACCAGCCGGTGTTCTTAGAGCGCTATGACATGCTCCAGCACCTCGTGCCGGGGGGGACGTTCCTGCTGAACAGCCCCTACGGGCCGGAGGAGGTCTGGGACCACCTCCCGCGGCCGGTGCAGGAGCAGATCGTCGAAAAGGGGCTGAAGTTCTACGTCATCGACGCGTACAAAGTGGCGGGGGAGAGCGGCATGGGGGGGCGGATCAACACCACCATGCAGGTCTGCTTCTTCGCCGTCTCCGGGGTGCTGCCGAAGGACGAGGCCATCGCCGCGATCAAGAGTTCCATCCGCAAGACTTACGGCCGGAAGGGGGAGGAGATCGTCCAGATGAACTTCAAGGCGGTGGACCGGGCGCTGGCGCACCTGTTCGAGGTGAAGGTCCCGGACCGCGCGGACAGCCGCGTGGAGATGCCGCCGCCGGTCTCCCCGGAGGCGCCCGCGTTCGTGCGGGACGTGCTGGGCGAGATCATCGCGGGCCGGGGCGACGACCTGCCGGTGAGCGTCCTGCCGGTGGACGGGACGTTCCCGACGGGCACGGCGCAGTGGGAGAAGCGGAACATCGCCCAGGAGATCCCGGTCTGGGACCCGGACGTGTGCATCCAGTGCGGCAAGTGCGCGATGGTCTGCCCGCACGGGGTCATCCGGATCAAGGTCTCTGATCCGCAGCGCATAGAGGGGGCGCCTGCGACGTTCAAGGCGTGCGATGCCCGCGACCGGGAGTGGCAGGGGCTGAAGTACACGATCCAGGTCGCGCCGGAGGACTGCACGGGGTGCGGCATCTGCGTGGATGTCTGCCCGGCCAAGAACAAGTCCGAGACGCGGCTGAAGGCGATCAACATGCGACCCCAGCCGCCGCTGCGGGAGCAGGAGCGGGAGAACTGGGACTTCTTCCTGACCCTGCCGGAGCTGGACCGGAGGAAGATCAAGGAGACGAGCATCCGGCAGCAGCAGGCGCAGCAGCCGCTGTTCGAGTTCTCCGGGGCGTGCGCGGGGTGCGGGGAGACGCCCTACCTCAAGCTGCTCACGCAGTTGTTCGGGGACCGCATGGTCGTGGCCAACGCCACAGGGTGCTCGTCGATCTACGGGGGCAACCTGCCCACCACGCCGTGGACGAAGAACGCGGAGGGGCGGGGGCCGGCCTGGTCCAACTCCCTGTTCGAGGACAACGCGGAGTTCGGGCTGGGGTTCCGGCTGTCCATCGACAAGCAGAGGGCGTTTGCCACCGAGTTGCTCCAGAAGCTGGCTGGGGTTGTGGGGGAGGACCTGGCGCGGGCGATCCTGACGGCGGAGCAGCGGAGCGAGGCGGACATCTATGAGCAGCGGGAGCGGGTGGCGGCCCTGAAGGAGAGGCTCAAGGGCGTGGACTCCCCGGAGGCCCGGCAGCTCTCAGGCGTGGCGGACATGCTGGTCAAGAAGAGCGTCTGGATCGTGGGCGGGGACGGCTGGGCCTACGACATCGGGTTCGGGGGCCTGGACCACGTCTTAGCCAGCGGGCGGAACGTCAATGTGCTGGTCTTAGACACGGAGGTCTACTCCAACACGGGCGGGCAGATGTCCAAGTCCACGCCGCGCGGGGCCGTGGCCAAGTTCGCGGAGGGGGGCAAGCCGGCCCCGAAGAAGGACCTGGGCCTGATCGCCATGACCTACGGGGACGTCTACGTGGCGCGCGTGGCCGTGGGGGCCAGGGACGAGCAGACCCTCAGGGCGTTCTTAGAGGCCGAGGCCTACGACGGGCCGTCGCTGATCATCGCCTACAGTCACTGCATCGCGCACGGCATTCACATGACGACGGCCATGCAGAACCAGAAGGCGGCCGTGGAGTCCGGGCAGTGGCCGCTCTACCGCTACCACCCGGACCGGGCGAAGGCGGGGGAGAACCCCCTCCAGCTCGACTCGCGCGCCCCGAAGCTGCCGGTCGAGAAGTACATGTATATGGAGAACCGGTTCAAGATGCTGACCGTGAGTAAGCCGGAGGTGGCCAAGCGGCTGCTGCAGGAGGCGCAGCGAGACGTGACGGCGCGCTGGAACATGTACGAATATCTGGCCGCACGCAAGATGGATACGGGGGACGGGAACGGGAAGGCGAACTGAAGGAGACCATCGCATGGACCTGACCACCACATACATGGGCATGACGCTGAAGAGTCCGCTGGTGCCTTCGGCGTCGCCGCTGTCCGACGAGATCGACAACCTCCGGCGCATGGAGGACGCGGGCGCGGCGGCCGTGGTGCTCTCCTCCCTGTTCGAGGAGCAGTTGCGGCAGGAGCGCATCGAGCTGCATCACCACCTGACGCAGGGGACAGAGAGTTTCGCGGAGGCGCTCACCTTCTTCCCGGACTTGAAGGAGTTCCACGTAGGGCCTGAGGGGTATCTGAACCACATCCGGAAGGCCAAAGAGGCCGTGGATATCCCGGTCATCGCCAGCCTGAACGGCTCCACAGCCGGGGGGTGGACGGATTTCGCCAGGCAGATCGAGCAGGCGGGGGCGGACGCGCTGGAGTTGAACGTCTACACCATTCCGACGGACGTGGAGATGTCGGGGGCGCAGGTCGAGCAGACCTACATCGACGTCCTGATGGCGGTCAAGTCGGTCGTGAAGGTCCCGGTGGCGATCAAGCTGAGCCCGTTCTTCAGCAACATGGCGCACATGGCCCGGCTGCTGGACTACGCCGGGGCGGATGCCCTGGCGCTGTTCAATCGCTTCTATCAGCCGGACATCGACTTAGAGGCGCTGGAGGTGCAACCGGGCGTCATCCTGAGCACGCCGTTCGCGCTCCGGCTCCCCCTGACCTGGATCGGCATCCTCTACGGGCGCATCCAGGCCGACTTAGCCGCCACGGGCGGCATCCACCAGGCGCAGGATGTCCTGAAGATGTTGATGGCAGGCGCCAACGTGACCATGCTCTGCTCCGCGCTGTTGAAATTCGGCATCGACCATCTCCGCGCCGTGGAGCGGGGGCTGCGCGCGTGGATGGAGGAGCACGAATACGAGTCCGTGCGACAGATGCGGGGGAGCGTCAGCCAGAAGCACTGCGCGGACCCCAGCGCCTTCGAGCGCGCGCAATACATGAAGGCCATCACGACCTACAGGCCGGGGTAGATCGAGGGCCTGCCCCCTCTCTATTCTTTCCTATGAAGTTCATCGACGAGTACCGGGACGCGGAGGCCGCGCGGGGGTACGCCCGCGCCATCGCCCGCGTGACGACGAGGCCCTGGACGCTCATGGAGGTCTGCGGCGGACAGACGCACGCCATCGTGAAGTTCGGGGTGGACGCGCTGCTGCCGGAGGGGATCACCTTAGTGCACGGCCCCGGCTGCCCGGTGTGTGTCACGCCGGTTGAGCTGATCGACCGGGCGATCCAGATCGCCTCGCGGCCGGGGGTCATCCTCTGTTCCTTCGGGGATATGCTCCGGGTCCCCGGCACAGAGCGGGACCTCCTCACGGTCAGGGCCGGCGGGGGCGACGTACGGGTCGTCTACTCTCCGCTGGATGCCCTCAGGATCGCCCAAGACCACCCCACAAGACAGGTGGTCTTTTTTGCCGTGGGGTTCGAGACCACGGCCCCGGCCAGCGCCATGGCGGTCTATCAGGCGGACCGGAAGGGTATCCCGAATTTCTGCATCCTGGCCTCCCACGTCCTGGTCCCCCCGGCCATCGAGGCCATTCTCTCCTCCCCGACCTGCCGGGTGCAGGGGTTTCTGGCGGCGGGGCACGTCTGCTCGGTGATGGGCTACACCGAGTACGAGCCGATCGCCGCGCGCCATCGCGTGCCCATCGTGGTCACGGGGTTTGAGCCGGTGGACATCCTGCAGGGCGTGCATATGTGCATCCGGCAACTGGAGGCGGGGCGGGCGGAGGTGGAGAATCCCTACGCGAGGTCCGTGCGCCGGGAGGGGAATGCGCCCGCGCAACGGCTTATCCGGGAGGTGTTCCAGGTCGTGCCCCGAAACTGGCGGGGCATCGGCGAGATCCCCCGGAGCGGGCTGGGGCTGCGCGAGCGCTACGCCGGGTTCGACGCGGAGAGGCGGTTTGAGGTGGTGGGGATGGATTTGAGGACGGCCCCTCCCACGGAGTGCCTGAGCGGGCTGGTCCTGCAAGGGGCGAAGAGGCCCTGCGACTGCCCCGCGTTCGGGACGCGCTGCACGCCGGGGCGTCCGCTCGGCGCGCCGATGGTCTCGTCCGAGGGGGCGTGCGCGGCGTATTACCGGTATAGACCTAACCCCCCATCCCCCTTCCCCAGAGGGGAAGGGGGAGCAAGCAGTTTCTCCCGATAGGCAACCATCTCTCTCCCCTCTCCCTGTGGGGGAGGGGACGGGGGAGGGGTCTTTATGAATCAGACATCGACACTGGACATCCCCGCCGGCCTGGCCTGCCCGGCCCCCCTCTCGGACTCCCCGACCGTCCTCCTGGCGCACGGGGGGGGCGGGAGTCTGATGCACCGGCTTATCGAAGAGGTGTTTCTGCCGGCCTTTCGCAACCCGTTCCTGGAGGCGCGAGGGGACGGGGCGGTTCTCCCCCTCGACCTCCTGCCCTTCCAGCGCTTAGCGTTCACGACGGACACCTACGTGGTCCGGCCGCTCTTCTTTCCGGGGGGGGACATCGGTTCGCTGGCGGTGCACGGCACGGTGAACGACCTGGCGATGTGCGGGGCGCGCCCGCTCTACCTGAGCGCCGGGTTCCTGATCGAGGAGGGGCTGCCGATGGAGACGCTCCGCCGCGTCGTGGGGTCTGTGCAGCGGGCGGCGCAGGAGGCGGGCGTGCAGGTCGTCACGGGGGACACGAAGGTGGTGGACCGGGGGAAGGGGGATGGGGTCTACATCAACACGGCGGGCATCGGCATTCTGGAGTATGGCCAGCGGATCGGGCCGCACGTGGTGGCGCCGGGGGATGTCCTGCTCCTGAACGGGGATGTGGGGCGGCACGGCACGGCGATCGTGGTCGTCCGGGAGGGGCTGGCGTTCGAGAGCGCCGTTGAGAGCGACTCGGCGTCGCTGGCCGGTCTGGTGATGAAGCTTCTGGAGGATGGGATCGAGGTTCACTGCATGCGCGACCTGACGCGGGGGGGGCTGGCGAGCGCCCTGAACGAGGTCGCAGGGGCCGCGGGCGTGGGCATTGAGGTCGACGAGGGGCGCATCCCGGTGCGGGAGGACGTGCAGGCCGTATGCGAGGTGCTCGGCCTGGACCCGCTCCATGTGGCGTGCGAGGGGCGGTTCGTGGCGTTCGTGGCGCACGCCTACGCCGAGCGGGCGCTGACCCTCATGCGTTCCCATCCGCTCGGGGCCGACGCCTGCATCATCGGATGCGTAGGGGCGCGGCATGCCGCGCCCCTACCAGGGATGGTCACGATGCGGAGCCGGATCGGCTCGACCCGCGTCCTGGACGTGCTCAGCGGGGAGCAGCTGCCGCGCATCTGTTGACTTAAAAGGAGGGAGCCGTGCGATCCTTGATCCTGCGAACGGTTTTCGCCATCTTAGGAGTCGTCCTGTGCGCTTCCGGGGCTTCTCAATAGTAAACAAGGAGGATGCCATGTATTCCGGCGTGGAGCATTTTGCGATTGCGGCGAAGGACACGGCCCGGCTGGCCCACTGGTACCGGGACCTGCTGGGGTTCACCGTGGCCTACGACAACAAGAAGGAGCCGCCGACGTTCTTCGTGCGCCTGGGGGCGGGGAGCATGCTGGAGCTGGTCCCGGCGAGCGAGGCGGCCAGGCAGGGCCGGAAGACGAACGACCCCGGCCTGAGCCACTTCGCCGTCTCCGTGGGGAACTTCGAGGCGGCGCAGGCGGACCTGAGGGCGAAGGGGATCGAACTCCGGGACATCCGGGAGGCGAGCCGGGGGGTGAAGGTGGGCTATTTCGACGACCCGGAGGGGAACCTCGTGCAGGTCATATATCGACCAGAACCGCTGTAGCCAAAATGCCTGGACCCTTTTTGACAGCGACCGTCGAGGCCCTGCGCGGCGCGACGCGCGTCCTGGCGCTCACCGGGGCGGGGATCTCGGCGGAGAGCGGGATTCCGACGTTCCGGGGCGAGGGGGGCGCCTGGGAGGATGGGGAGGGGCTGGCATACGCGACGGTCGCCGGTCTGATGCGGGACCTGGAGGGGGCGTGGCGCTGGTTCGACGCGATGCGGCGGGTCGTCGGCCAGGCCCGGCCCAACCCGGCGCACGCGACGCTGGCGGCGATGGAGGCGGCGTACCCCGACTTTGCCCTGGTGACGCAGAACGTGGACGGCCTCCACGCGGCGGCGGGGAGCCGGAAGGTGATCGAGATCCACGGGAATCTCTATCGGATGCGCTGTCTGTGGGACCCGGAGCACCGCTGGGAGGACCGGACGTGTCCGCTGCGCAGGCTGCCTCCGGCGTGTCCGGTGTGCGGGGGGTCGGCGCGGCCCGACGTGGTGCTGTTCGGGGAGGGCTACGGCCCGGAGGTGGAGGAGGCGGTGGTGTTTGCGGAGCAGGGGGTGGACGTGGCGCTCGTGGTCGGGACATCGGGCGCGGTGGGGGGGCCTCGCTGTCTGGTCGAGGCCGTGCGAGAGGCCGGGGCCTACGTCGTCGAGGTCAACGTGGCGCCGTCGGGCCTGAGCGACGTGGCGGACGACCTGATCGTGGGCAAGGCCGGAGAGGTGTTGCCTGCTTTGTGGGATCAGGTGCAGGAAGGAGGGATGAAAAATGGAGAAGGTTGAGGCGGGGTGGATGGACTATTTTGCAGAGACGATGGCTGTGATGCGGAACGAGGGGCTGCTCTTAGCGTCGGTGGGCAAGGACAGGAGGCCGAATGTCATGACGATCGGGTGGGGGACCCTCGGGTCGGTCTGGGGCCGGCCGGTCTTCTTAGTCCTGGTGCGGCCGTCCCGGTTCACTTACGGGCTTCTGGAACAGGCCGGGGACTTCACGGTGAACGTGCCGCCCGCGTCCTTAGCTGAGACCGTGGCGTTCTGCGGCATGGCATCGGGCCGGCAGCACGACAAGTTCAGGGAGAAGGGGTTGACGGCCTCGGCGGGAAAGCGGGTGAGGTCGCCGATCGTCAAGGAGTGCGTCATCCACTACGAGTGCCGGACGATCCACCGGAACGACGTGGTGGCCGAGGCCCTGGCGCCCGACATCCGGTCGGGCTCCTACCCGAAGGGGGACCTCCATCGCGTCTATTTCGGGGAGGTCCTGGCGGTCTACGCCGACCCGGACGCGCGGGAGCGGCTCTCCGTCAAGGGATAAGAACCATGCGAATGGGGTTGACGCGGCGGCTCCTCGTCTACGGCGCGGGCATGCTCCTCCTGGCCTTTGCCGTGCTGGAGGTCGCCCAGCATCTGATCTTCGGGCTGACTGAAACGTTCGTGCGCTGGCACCTGCTCTATGTGGCCGGATTTATCCTGCTGCTGCTGGGGCCGCTCTGGTGTTTTCTGCTGCGCAGGGTGCTGCGGCCCCTGGCGCGCCTGGTCGAGGCGAACCGCCGGGTGATGGCCGGTCGCGAGGCGGAGTCCCTCATCTCTCCTGAGGAGATCCCCGACGACGAGATCGGCGAGGTCATGCGCACCCGCAACGAGACGCTGGAGGAGTTGCGTCAGAGGGAGGAGAAGTTTCGCTCCCTCGTCGAGAACACCTCCGACTGGGTGTGGGAGGTGGATGCGAGCGGCCGGTACGTCTACTCCAGCCCGCGCGTCCGCGACATTTTAGGGTACGAGCCGGAAGAGATCGTGGGCAGGACGCCGTTTGATCTCATGCCCTCGGAGGCGGAGGTCCGGCGGGTCCGGGCTTTGTTCGAGGAGGCCGTCAGGCGGCGGGAGAGGCTGGTGGTGCTGGAAAACGTCGTCGTCCACAAAGATGGGCGACACGTTGTTCTGGAGACGAGCGGCGTGCCGATCCTCCGCCCGGACGGTACGCTGACGGGTTATCGCGGCATCGACCGCGACATCACCGAACGCAAGCGGCTCGAACAGCAACTGCTCCAGGCGCAGAAGATGGAGGCGGTGGGCACGCTGGCTGGCGGGATCGCGCACGACTTCAACAACCTGCTGACCACCATCATCGGGTTCACGCAGATGGCTCTGCTCGAAGAGGACCTCAATCCCAGGGTGCGGAATTACATTGCCAGAGTTCCCGAACAGGGGAAGCGGGCGGCGAAGCTGATCTCGCAGTTGCTGACCTTTAGCCGGAAGGCGGTCACCGAAAAGCAGCCCATGTCTCTGAGATCCCTGGTCAAGGAGACGGCCAAGATGCTGGAACGCACGATCCCGGAGAACATCGCGATCCAGTTGAAGATGCCCGAGGACGTCTGGACAGTGAACGCGGACCTGACGCAGATGCAGCAGGTGCTCATGAACCTGTGCGTCAACGCCAGCCACGCCATGCCGGACGGCGGGGAGTTGATCCTGGGCTTAGAGAATGTGACGCTGGACGAGGCCTACTGCCGCCAGTATGTCTATGCCTGTCCCGGCCATTACGTCTGCCTGTCGGTGCGGGACACGGGCGTGGGCATGACGCCGGAAGTGCAGGGGCACATCTTCGAGCCGTTCTTCACCACCAAGCAGGCGGGGGAGGGGACCGGGCTGGGTCTGGCGATGGTCTATGGGATTGTCAAGGAGCACAAGGGGCACGTCAACGTGTACAGCGAGGTGGGGAAGGGGAGCGAGTTCAAGGTCTATCTTCCGGCGATGGAGGAAGAGGCGATCCAGCAGGTCGTCTCTACAGAAGAGCCTCCCACGGGTGGGACGGAGACGCTGTTGCTGGTGGAGGACGAGGATCTGGTGCTGACCGCCGGGCGAGAGATCCTGGAGCGCCTGGGCTACACGGTCCTGACGGCGAAGGACGGAGAGGAGGCCCTGCGGGTCTATCGCGCCCACCGGGGGGAGATCGCGCTGGTGCTGACGGACATGGTGATGCCGAAGATGGGCGGACAGGAACTCTACGAGGCGCTGAGGCAGATGGATGCAGGGGTGAAGGCGCTGCTGATGAGCGGCTACAGCCTGAAGGAGAAGGTGGCCGATCTGAGGGCGCAGGGGTTGAAAGGGTTCGTGCAGAAGCCGTTTGGCTTCGCCAAGCTGGGGCAGGCCGTGCGAAAGGCCCTGGACGAATAGAATGACGAATGACGAATGGCGAATGACGAATGGCGAATTGAAGAATGAAAACTTCGACATTCGACATTCAGTACATCACGAAACGTCACGAATTGGCGGCTGATGCCCAGGGTCAGTCGGTTTACCCCGTTGGGGTAGGGGCGGGTCTTTACCCGCCCGGCGATCCCATTCTACAAGGCCGACGGGCTACTCGCGAGAGTCGCCCCTACACCTGAACGATAAATCGCCTGATTTGGGCCGTTTACGCCATTTCGTGATCTACTGACATTCGTACTTCGACCTTTAGAAGAGGGGTGGCCATGACCAATCGCGAGCGGATGATGAAGGTGGTCCGGCACGAGGTCCCCGACCGGGTGCCGATCAAGTTCCACACGCGCGGGGAGATTCAGCCGGCGCTGCTGAAACACCTGGGTCTGTCCGGGCCGGCGGAGTTGCCGCGTTTCTTCGGGGCGGACGGATGGGGGAGCGTGGGGGTCGGGATCGACTTCCCCGGATACAGGGAGCGGTGCAACGGGCGTCTCGAAGGGCACATGATGTTCGGGGAGAGGGACTACGTCTTCCACGACGAGCGGACGTTCGAGGACGCCTGGGGCACGGTCCGACGGGTGGGGACGGATCGGAAGCTGGTGCAGTGGGTGGACGGGCCGCTGGCGCGCCTGGACGACCCGGACGACTACGACTGGCCCGGCCCGGACCGCCTGCTCATCCCCGACGACCTGGCGGAGCGGGTGCGGAGGCAGCAGGCGCAGGGCCTGTGGGTGAGCGGGGGCGTGACGCAGCCGTTCAAGCTGGCCTGGGAGCTGCGGGGCCTGGAGAACTTCCTGGCCGATTACCTCGGCAATCCGGCATTCGTCGAAAAGACCTACGATCACATCTACGAGATGGAGACGGCGATGGGGGTCGCCTTCGCGCGGGCCGGGGCCGACGAGTTCGGGATCGGGGGGGACATCGCCATGCAGGACCGGGTGCTGATGGGGCCGGACCGCTGGCGGAAGATCGACAAGCCCCGGCTGGCGGCGATGATCGCGGAGGTCAAACGGGTCAAGCCGGACATCCAGGTCTTCATGCACAGCGACGGGGACCTGACGGCGATCATGCCGGACCTGGTGGAGGTCGGGTTCACGATCATCGACCCGATCCAGCCGGAGTGCATGGACGTGGTGGAGGTCAAGAAGCGGTGGGGGCGCCGGATCGTCGTGCACGGGACCATCGGCGTGCAGAGCACGCTGCCGTTCGGGACGGTCGAGGAGGTGCGGGCGGAGGTCCGGAAGCGGATCGAGGACATGGCCTGGGACGGGGCGTTCGTGCTGCGGGCGGCGAACGAGATCATGTACGATGTGCCGGTAGAGAACATCGTGGCCTGCTTCGAGACGGCGCGGGACTATGACCTGAGCCGGCTGCCGGGCAGGCCGGCCTGGGCGGCGTGAGGAGACACCGATGCCAAAAGAGATGACCTCCCGCGAGCGGGTCTTCTGCGCCCTGGGGCGGGGCGTGCCGGATCGCGTCCCGCTCTACGAGGGCGTGGTGGACGAGCGGGTGATGGAGGCCCTGCTGCCGGGATGCGATTACGATGCGTTCAACGCGTGGATCGGCTTAGACACCGCCGGGCTGAACCGCTCCTCCTGGCGGCGGGACAACGTGGAGTACATTGGCGAAGAGAAGAAATTTTTTAAGGACAAATGGGGGGTGACCCGGGCGTTCGGGCCGGAGAGCACGCCCTATCCGGTCAAGGGGCCGATTGAGCGACCGGAGGACCTCAAGGCCTACCGGCCGCCCGACCCGGACGCGCCGGACGCCCTGGGGCACCTGCCGGAGGTGGTGTCCAAATACAAGGGAAAGAAGGCCATTTTCTGGATCGGGCGGGACGCGTTCTTCAACCCCTCCTATCTGCGGGGGGTGGAGAACTATCTGATGGACATGATCCTCAACCCTGGGCTCGTTCACGACCTGGTGGAGGTCTGTCTGAGCTACGACCTCCGGCTCATGGAGCGGGCGGTTGCGGCGGGGGTGGAGGTGGTCGTGTTCGGGGACGACTACGCGGACAAGAACGGGCCGATGATGTCCCCGGCGCACTTCCGGGAGTTCATCCTGCCGGGGCTGAAGCGGGCGGTGGACGCGGCGCACCGGGCGGGGGCCTACGCGGTCAAGCACTCGGACGGGAACATCTGGCCGCTCCTGGACATGATCGTGGGGACGGGGATCGACGCGATCAACCCGATCGAGCCGGCGGCGGGGATGGACATCGGGGAGGTGAAGGCGCGGTACGGGGACCGCGTGGCGGTGATCGGGAACATCGACTGCGGGGAGTTGCTCTGCTGGAGGAGCCCGGCGGAGGTGCGGGAGGCGGTGCGGGCGTGCCTGAGGGCAGCGGCCCGGGACGGCGGACACATCCTGTCCAGCTCCAACAGCATCCACTCGTCCGTGAGGCCGGAGAATTACCTGGCCATGGTCAAGGCGCTCGGGGAGTTCGGGGCGTATCCGCTGAAGGTGTAGGGCGATGACGCGATCTGAGACTGAGCGGTTCTTGGCAGGCGAGGGCTCCGATCCGCACTTCTACGTGAACGTCGTCGCCAACCTTCTCCCTCATGAGGAGATGCTCGACCTGGCGGAGCGCTTGGTGAAAAAGGGGATCGAAGTCAACGAGGGTGTCGCCGCGGACTCCGGGCATCAGCAGAGGTTGGAGTCTGGCCGGCTGTACAGTCAATACGCCTGGATACTCTGGAAGAAGGGTCGATTCAGGGAGGCGTTTGAGGCCATTCAAAAGGCTATGGAGTACAGGGCGAAATCTGCCAGGCCCGACCCGGAGGATTATCTGCGATTAGGGGCGATCGAGTATGAGAATGGGCAGAAGGATCAGGGGTGGGGGCATGTCGCCAGGTCGCTCCTGATGGATACGCACGTCGAGGACCGGGACCCGGCGTACTGGGGGGCCATTCACAAGGTCTGTCGCGAGAGATGGGGGACGAAAAGAGACCCGATGGCCTTTGTGGCCGAATACAGGCTACAACACGCGGAGGCCGTGTCCGACCTGAGCCTTTCCGGCCTGAATGGCAGGCGCATCGGCCCTGAGCAGTATCAGGGGCGCGTGCTCTTCCTCAACTTCTTCAATCCGAGATGTGGCTCGTGCCGGCAGGAGATTTCGAGCCTGGGGTCGGTCTACCGGGCCTTTTCATTCAGAGACGCCGTCGTCTTCCTCTTCATCCTCAACCGGCCGGACCTGAGGCGAGAGGCCCTCGATCTGCTAAAAGAAAACGAGATTCAGAGGCCGACGGTCGCCGTTGTTGAACGGGGTTCGGCCTATGACCTGATCTCGGCAGAGCCTTCCATCTGGATCGCCAGTCCGGCGGGCAAGGTGGTCTCCAAATATTCCGGGTATCAACAGGGGGACGAAAGGGCCTATCATCAGGAGATTTTGCAACTGATCCAGTGCGGTTAAAAAGGAGGGCGCCGCCATGCCGAACGGGTACAACGGAAAGATTCTGCGCGTGGACCTGTCCGAACGGAAGGTCTGGACGGAGGAGCCGGGGGAGGCCGTGTACCGGCGCTACCTGGGGGGCGGGGCGCTGGCGCTGTATTACATGCTGCGGGAGATGAGGCCGGGGGGCGATCCGTTCGGGCCGGAGAACCTGCTGCTGTTCATGACGAGCGTGACGAACGGGTTTTCGCTGTCCGGGCTGAACCGCTACACGGCGGCGGGGAAGTCGCCGCTGACGGGGGGGTTCGGGGAGTCGGAGGCCGGGGGGTGGTGGGGGCCGGAGCTCAAGGCCGCCGGGTTCGACGGGATCATCATCCAGGGGAGGGCGGAAAAGCCGGTCTACCTGTGGGTCTGCGACGGGGTGGCGGAGGTCCGGGACGCGGGGCGCTACTGGGGAAAGTTGTCGGACGAGGTCCAGGCGGGTCTGGAGGAAGAACTCGGGG
>Ga0156186_1034_pt1 | contig 15673 bp, 12 predicted proteins | sample RifCSPlowO2_12_FD_107839 | JGI IMG/M metagenome (GOLD analysis project Ga0156186, IMG submission 107839) | Candidatus Handelsmanbacteria bacterium RIFCSPLOWO2_12_FULL_64_10
CCTCCATGTCCCGTCCAGGGCGCCGGTATCGTCCAACTTCTCGCCCGCTCTGGGGCGGGACATGGAGGGGCTCCCCGGGGCCATCCTCTCCTACAGCAAGATGCACCAGGGCCGGCTGCCCGCCGGGGGGCCGCTGGACCTGCGGCTGGCGGGGCGGCTCGTGAAGGGGGAGGAGGGGACGGGGCGCATGATCGCGCTCATCCGCAGTTTCGTGGACCTGGGTGGGTCGATGATGACGCTGACGGTGGCGGACACGGAGGTCCTCCGGGCGGCGCAGCGGGAGCCGGAGAGGCACAGGTCCCTGCGCGTGAGGATGGGGGGCTGGTGCGCTTACTTCACGATGCTGAGCCGGGAGCAGCAGGAGCATCACATCCGCCGGCAGGAGGCCCGCTCATGAGAAACGGGAATGGACGGGGGGATGTGGAGGGGCTGATCTTTGACGTGGACACGTTTGCGGTCCACGACGGGCCGGGGATCCGCATGGCGGTCTATCTCAAGGGGTGCCCGCTTTCGTGCCGATGGTGCCACAGCCCGGAGTCGCAGGGGGTGAGGCCGGAACTGATCTTCGCGCACGACCGGTGCGTGCGGTGCGGCGCCTGCGTCGAGGCCTGCCCGCATGGGGTCCATTGCTTAGACGAGGGGCACACGCTGGACCGGGAGCGGTGCGTGGCCTGCGGGGGGTGCGCGGAGGCCTGCCCGCAGGGGGCCCTGGCGATCAAAGGATACTCCGCGCCGGCCTCCGCGCTGGTGGACAAGGCCACGCACCTAAGGCCGTTCTTCGAGCACTCCGGCGGCGGGGTGACGTTGAGCGGCGGGGAGGTCACGCGGCAGGCGGACTTTGCGGCGGCTGTGCTGGAGGGGTGCCGGGGGCTGGGCATCCACACGGCCATCGAGACGTGCGGGGCGTGCGGGTGGGCGCAACTGGAGCAACTTCTCCCGCACACGGACCTGATCCTCTACGATCTGAAGCTGATCGACGACGCGGCGCACCGGCAATGGACGGGGGGGTCCAACCGGCAGGTCCTGCAGAACGCCTCGCGGCTGGCCGGGCGCAACGTCCAGGTGCGGGTGCCGCTCATCCCCGGCGTCACCGACACGGAGGAGAACCTCTCCGGCATCTTCAATTTCGTGCGGGAGGTCGGCCTCCGCTCTGTGGCGCTGCTCCCCTACAACGCCTCGGCGGGCGCCAAATATGAGTGGCTGGGGCTGACGTATGAGGTTCAGGGGGAGCCGCAGGGCCGGGCGCGGCTGGAGGGATTGCTGGACCTCGCCCGCAGCGCAGGCATCGACGCAGAAATCGTGTGAAACAGGGGAGGTATGACCATGATCTACCGGCCGCTTTTCGACCGCGCGGGACCGGATAAGGTCGTGCGCGCCGGGGTGATCGGCGCCGGGCACTATGCCACAGCGATCGTCACGCAGTCCCGTGCCATCCCACGGCTAAGGGCGCAGGCCGTGGCCGACGTGGATGTGGAGGCCGGCCGGCGGGCTTTCCTCAGCGCGGGGTTTGCGGATGGGGACATCGCCGTGTGCGAGGGCCGGGCCGATGCCCTTCGCGCGCTGGAGCAGGGTCGGCGGGTCGTGGTGGGCGACGCCCTGGCGCTGATGGACCTGCCTCTCGATGTGATCGTGGAGGCCACCGGCGTGCCAGAGGCAGGGGCGCGCCACGCGCTGGAGGCGATCCGCCACGGCAAGCACGTGGCGATGGTCAACAAGGAGACGGACGTCGTCGTCGGGCCCATCCTCAAGCGCCTGGCGGATTGCGCCGGGGTCGTCTACACGGCGGTGGACGGGGACCAGCACGGGCTGCTGATGGGGCTGGTGGCGTGGGCGCGAGAGTTAGGGCTGGAGGTGCTTTCCGGGGGCAAGTTCCGGAACGCGGAGGTCGTCTTCGATCCGGCATCGGGGACGGCTTCGCAGGGGAGGCAGACGTTGACCCTGGAGCCTGCAGCCGCAAAGGCGCTGGGGGCCATCCCGCCTGGCGGCGTGGCCCGGGCGGTGGCCGCCCGGCGGGACCTGTTAGGGGGAATGGCCCGGATCGCGAACTCGGACGTGGGGGAGCTGGCCATCGCCGCCAATGCCACAGGGCTGATGCCCGATGCGGAGGATCTCCATTGCCCTGTGCTGCGCGCGCTGGAAATCCCGGAGGCGCTCTGCATAGAGGCGGAGGGGGGCATCCTGGCGCAGCGCGGGGCGATCGAGGGAGTGACCTGTCTGCGCCATCCCTTAGACGTCGGTCTGGGCGGGGGTGTCTTCATCGTGGTCGCCTGCGAGAACGACTACTCCCGCCGCATCCTGACGACGAAGGGTTTGGTCCCCAATCGTCGGGGGACCGCGGCGCTCGTTTATCGTCCCTACCACCTGTGCGGGGTGGAGACGCCGATGTCGATCCTGTGCGCCGGGCTGCTGGGCGTGCCCACGGGCGCGACGGAGTTACTGCCGCGAGTGGACGTGGTCGCACAGGCGACTGAGGACCTGCTGGCGGGGGAGAAGGTCGGCGGCGACGACAGCCCCAGGCTCAAGGCGCTCATGCGTCCGGCGCAGTCTGTGCGGGTCGGCGCACCCCTGCCCCTGCAGATGGCGGGCGGAAACGTCCTGACGCGCCACGTCCCGGCGGGGGCAGTCCTTACGGTGGATGCGGTGGCGGCGCCGGCAGACTCGGTCCTCTGGTCCCTGCGGGCGCAGCAGGACGCGCACTTCTTGACACAGCCTATTTCATGAGCTACGACGTCGGCATCAAGACTTTGAGACGCGAGCCTGTTGACCGGCTGGCGCACACGGAGTATTGCAGCAATTACGCACTGGTGCGGGCCGTGACGGGGCGGGACCCCAGGACCGACCGGGAGGCGTGGCGGGCGTTCTACGAGGCGTGGGACATCGACTTCCTCTGGACGACCAACGACGGCCCGACGCCGTGGGAGAGGCGGGGCCGGGTGACGGACATGGGGCACGCGGAGTTTCTGGAGGGGGGGATCGACCGGCGTGACCACGTCTTCTGCCCCTTCCGGGATGCGGAGGAGGTCCTCGCGTTTGATGCGGTGGAGGAGTACGGCCTTCCCGACTTCGAGGAGTTGACGAGGTACTATGAGCAGGTTTACGTGGGCGGCCAGAGGTCCTGCGCCGGCCAGGTCTTTCCGGGGGGGTACTACAAGACGATCGTCTCCGGGCTGATCCAGGCGTTCGGGTGGGACGCGCTGCTGGGGGCCGCGGCGGACCGGAGGCGGTTCGACCGGGTGATCGAGGGGTTCTTCCGGCTCTCCCTGCACCACTACAGGGCGTGGGCAAAGACGTCCATCGAGGTCTTCATCTGCCACGACGACATGGTCTGGACGCAGGGGCCGTTCATGCACCCGGAGTTTTACAGGGCCTCGATCTTTCCGAGGTACCGGAGGCTGTGGGAGGTCCTGCGCGAGGCGGGCAAGATGGTCCTGTACTGCTCGGACGGGACGTGGACGGAGTTCGTGGACGACATCGCGGCGGCGGGGGCGGACGGGTTCATCTTTGAGCCTACGACCTCGCTGGGCTACGTCGTGGAGCGATATGGGAAGACGCACGCGATCTTAGGCAGCAAGGTGGACTGCCGGACGCTGACGTTCGGGACGCGGGAGGCGATCCGGGCGGAGATCGACGCGACCCTTGCGCTTGCGAGGGGGTGTCCGGGGTTCGTGTTCGCGGTGGGGAATCACATTCCGAGCAATGTGCCGGTGGAGAACGCGCGGTTTTATCTCGATTATCTGCGTGAGCGGTGGGGGCGGTAACCCCTTAAGGCTAACCCGAGAAGGGTTGGGGAGGAGAGGTGAAGGTCTCCAGGATGACCTCGCGCGAGCGGGTGCTCGCGGCCCTGCGCCGGCAGGACGTGGACTATGTCCCGTGCTGTCCTTTTTTCAGCCCCTCCCTCAAGGGGCCGCACTATACGTGGGAGGGCCGGGCGGACTCCCTGGACCGGATCGTGAACGGGCTGGGGCTGGACGGTTTTGTGGGCGTCGGCGTGGAGGCGTCCTGGCACCCCGACGTGAGGACGCGCACCTGGGTGGAGGAGAGGCCGGGGGAGCGCTGGCCGGTCCTGCACAAGGAGATCGCGACGCCCAGAGGGCCGCTGACGGCGGCCATCCGGGTCACGGACGATCTGGAGCACAGGACGGACATTCCCCTCAACAGCGACTGGAACGTGTCGCGGTTCGTCAAGCCGTGGATAGAGACGATGGAGGACGTGGAGCGCTACGCCTACGTGCAGATGCCGCCGTCGGACGAGGTCATCGCGCGGGCGCGGGGGCGATTCGCGGCGCAGAAGAGGGTCGCGGACCACTACGGCGTGATCACCTACGCCTCGTGCGGCATGGGCCTGACCGCCGGGCTTCAACTGTTCGGCGCGGAGCAGGGGGTTGTGCTGTCGATGGACCGCCCGGAGGTCATCGAGCGCTTCCTGGAGGTCGAGCACCGGGCCACGATGGGGCGGGCCGAAGTTCTGGCGGATCTGAGGGTGGACGTCATCTGCCGGAACGGCTTTTACGAGACGATGGACTTCTGGAGTCCGCGCCAGGTCGAGCAATGGCTCGCGCCTCTGCTCAAGGAGGAGATCGAGGTCATGCGCTCCGGGGGCGCGGCGGTCACCTACACGGTCTGCACGGGCATTATGCCGATGCTCCACGTCCTGGCGGAGCTGGGCTTTGACGCCTACAACGCCATCGAGCCGGCGCTGACGGGGCAGGACATGCGGGTCGTGGCGGAGAGGCTGTGCGGCCGTCACGCGATCTGGGGGGGCGTGTCGGGGCCGATGCACATCGGCGAGGGGACGCCGGAGATTGCCCGGCAGGCCGTGCGGCAGGCGTTCGATACCTTCGGGCCGAGGGGCCTGGCGCTCAACGCCGTGCCGTCCATTCGCGCCCACTGGCCGTGGGAGAACGCCCTGGCCATGTTCGACGAGTGGCGCAGAATTCGCGACTTTGAGGTTTGAACCCTCTCACACGGAGGCAGGGCCATGCAGATGCGACGACTGGGCAGGACGGGGTTGCAGGTGTCGGCCATCGGGTGCGGGGGCATCCCGATCTTCCGGGCCGAAAAGCCGGAGGCGGTGAAGGTGCTCCGGCGCGCGATGGACCTGGGGGTCAACTATTTCGACACGGCGCGAGGCTACGCCAAAGGGGGCAGCGAGGAGCGGCTGGCGGAGGCGATCCAGGGGCGGCGGAGTGAGGTGGTCATCGCGTCCAAGTCGACGGCGCGGACCCGGGATGAGATGATGAAGGCGGTGGAGGAGAGTCTGCGGACGCTGGGCGTGGAGACGATCGACGTGTACAAGTGCCATCACGTCATCACGCCGGAGGAGTGGGGGAAGGTGAGCGGGCCGGGCGGGGCGCTGGAGGCGCTGAAGGAGGCGCGGGAGCAGGGCAAGGTCCGCTTTGTCGGGGTCAGCGGGCACCGCCCGGAGGTGCTGGCGGAGGCCGTGCGGTCGGGGGAGATCGATGTGTTGCTCGTGCCGTTCAACTTCGTGAAGGATGAGGCGGCCACCGATCTGTTTCCCCACACTCAGGCGCACGATGTGGGGGTGACGATCATGAAGCCCTTGGGGGGGTCCCTGTTCCAGCACGCGGACATCTGTTTGAGGTGGATTTTGCAGCACGAGGCCGTGAGTACGATCTGCGTGGGGATGTGGAAGGCATGGGAGGTGGACCAGAACGTGGCGGTGGGGCGGTACCCGGAGCCGCTGAACCCGGAGGAGCTGGACTGGCTGGCGGACGAGCGGGCCCGGTGGGACCGGGAGTATTGCCGGCTCTGCTACAAGTGCGAGCCCAAGTGCCGGGAGGGGGTGCCGGCGCGGGACCTGATGATCCTCAACCTGAACTACCGGCGCTTCGGGTTAAAGATGATGATGGAGCAGGGGATGGACAAGAAGATCGAAGCCCTCACGGCGTGCAGCCTCTGTGACCATCACGAGTGCGTGGGTTACTGCGCGTATCATCTGCCGATTCCGGCCCTCATGCAGCAGCTCCGGCGGACTTACACGCCGATCATCAGGGCCTACCAGGCCCGGCAGAGCGCCCCAACGGCATGACGTCTTTCTGGCGATCCCTTCCCCGCCCTTCCCTTCCTGGAATGCCACTTTTCTTTGCTCGCCCAAAGAAAAGTGGCACAAAAGAAAGGGCACTCCTCAAACGCCGGAGGGGCTTGGCGCGACGCAAGGGCATTGCTCCAGAAGACGGATCATCCAAAGGTTTCCATTGCGGCCTAACGCCTCTCCTGAACCCCGGTGGTTAGCCCTTCTGCGTCGCGTCCCTTGTCGTTTTGACAAGGCTGTTCCCCTTCCCCTATGGGGAAGGGGGTTAGGGGGTTGGGTCGGTTTTGACGGCGCGCCGTCTCTTTCCTGTACATCACGGCTGTTCTGGTTCTACTATGACTTTTGCCTATCTTTGCAAATGCTGGAGACAATGACGGAGACGGCCCGGCTGGCCCTGGACACCATCCTTCAGATGCCCACGCGGGGGATCCCGAGCTGGCTCATCCACGTGATGGACCATGCGCAGATCGAGCGGGTCGCGGGGGCGCGGCCGGGGGATTACAGGCGGGACCCGGAGGGGACCTACCTGGCCTTCCAGCGGGCCGCCGGCACCTGTCTGCTGGACCAGTTCATCCCACGGAACCCCCTGACGATGGGGCCGATGGGGTTCGAGGGCGCCGAACGGGGGGCGACCACCGGGGCGGAAGAGGTCGTCCGGGACGGGGTCCTGATCGGCTCGCCGGAGGCCGTGGTGGAGCACCTGGAGCGGGTCGCCTTTCCGGGGCTCCAGCGGGCGGCGAGGGACTTTGATGAGGGCGTCAGGGTCCGGGAGATCCTGGGGCGCGAAAGGGAGGTCCAGGACCTGCTGGGGCCTACGATGCTCAAGAGCGGCCACGGGTTCATCCGGTTTCCGGGCCTGGCGTACGGGACGTACGGGTATCAGCACTATTTTTCGGCCTATGCGCTCTACCCGGAGGTGATGGAGCGGCACTTTGCGCTGCAGGCGGACCTGGCGCTGCTGAACAACCGGGCGGCCGCGCGGGCCTATCAGGAGAGGGGGCTGCCCCCGCTCTATCGGCTGGACCACGACATGGCGGACTCCCGAGGGACGCTGGTGCGGGTCGAGTCCCTGGACCGGATCTGGTTTCCCCATTTTGCGCGGTGTATAGAGCCGGTGGTGAGGGCCGGGGTGCGGCTGATCTGGCACTGCGATGGAAATCTGATGGAGATGGTACCCCGGCTGCTGGAGGTGGGCCTCCGGGGGTTTCAGGGGTTCCAGTACGAGGACGGGATGGACTACGAGCGGATATGCCGGATGCGGGCGCGAGACGGGGAGGGGCTTCTGATCATCGCCGGGGTCTCGGTGACGCGGACGCTGCCGTTCGGGGGGCCGGGGGATGTGCGGCGGGAGATCGACTGGCTGGTGGAGAAGGGACCGAGGACGGGGCTGTTCTTAGGAGGCTCCAGCACGATCGTGCCGGGCGTGCCGTGGGAGAACTTAGAGACGCTGATCGAGGGGTTCCGGTATTATCGGACGCGAGGGAGGGGGTAAGGGAGGGGGTAGCGGAATGTGTTGTTTCGAGTGATGGGATAAGGGGATCGAGATATGAACACCATCCGAGAACCTGCAAGGGATTTGTCCGTGGTCGCCGAGGCGGACGTGGTGGTGGTCGGAGGGGGGCCGGGGGGGATCATGGCCGCGCTGGGGGCGGCCCGGAACGGGGCGCGCACGCTGCTGGTGGAGCAGTATGGCTTTCTGGGGGGCACGGCCACGGCCGGGCTGATGACGAGCTTCAACGGGTTTCGGAACGAGCGCCCGCCGGACCACGTGCAGACCGTGCGGGGGTACGCGCAGGAGTTGGTGGACCGGCTTCGGGAGGCGGGCGGGGCGTGCGGATGCACGTCGCACGGGAACTTCGGTCCGTTGAAGCCGGGGGAGTGCCCCTATGCGGTGAGCTTCGACCCGGAGGTTCTCAAGCAGGTGGCCTTAGAGATGCTCTGCGAGGCCGGCGTGGAGATCATGTTTCACACCTGGTTCAGCGACGCGCCGGGCGAGGGGCGGAATGTTCACGCCGTCGTGGTCGAGAACAAGTCGGGCCGGCAGGCGATCCGGGGCAGGATCTACGTGGATGCGACGGGGGACGGAGACCTGGCCGCGCGTGCGGGGGCGCGCTACGAGAAGGTGGAGAAGGCCGGGCAGCGGATGATGCCCATGACGCTCATGTACCGGGTGACAGGACTGCCGGCGCCGGGGCCGGGGGAGCGGCGGCTGTGGGTCAACGGGATCACCACGCGCTGGGGGCCGGGCGTGGCCGAGGCGGATGGGTCGGACGCAAAGGACCTCACGGCGGCGGAGGTCCGGGCGAGGCGGCAGGTGGAGGCGCACGTGGCCGAGCTTCGGAAGACCTACCCGGACGCCCGGCTGGTGGAGACGGCGGCGGCCATCGGGGTGCGCGAGACGAGGCGGATTGTCGGGCTCTACACGATCACGGAGGAGGATGCGCTCTCCGGACGGGCGCAACCCGATTCCATTGCGGTCAGTTCCAACCCGGCGCCGGGCTACTACGGCAAGCGCCGGTTTCTGGAGCATCTGGGGTTCGAGATCCCCTACCGGAGTCTGGCGCCGGCGGACCTGGACAACGCGCTGCTGGCGGGTCGGTGCATCTCCGCGAGTCAGCCGGCGTTTCAGTCCGCGCGCAGCATGGCGCCCAACATGGCCATCTCCCAGGCATCGGGCACGGCCGCGGCGATGTGCGTCGCGGCGGGACGAAGGCCGGCGGAACTGGACGTGGCCGCGCTCCAGAGGCGGCTGGAGCAGGCCGGGGCGGTCGTGCGCGTTCCGAGATGAGATGAGCGATGAGCCAGGGACGGAATCAGACGGACGAGGGGATGAGGGGGATCGTGGCGGCGTTGAAGCGGCCTCCTCCGCGCAGTCTGCCGGGGGATTTTGCCGTCCGGGTTGTGGGGGCGGCTCTGGGGACGGGCAGCGCGGAGTCCCAAACGGATGGAGGTGTTATGCAGGGCGTCAGGGGCCTTCCCGCCTTTCCCTTCGGCGCAGTCTATTTCCGGAAGTCGAACCCGCCCCGGGCGGACTGGGAGCGGGACTACCGGACCGCGGCGGCGGACGGCCTGAACGTCTTCCGGCACTGGTTCCTCTGGTCGGCCATCGAGGTCGCGCCGGGGGAGTTCGACTGGGAGGACTACGACCGGCAGCTGGACTTAGCGGCGGAGAACGGGCTGAAGACGATCGTCGCGGAGATGATCACCGCGGCGCCCGAGTGGGCCTTCCGGCGGTTCGCCCACGCCAGGATAGAGACGCGGGACGGGCGCAGGCTGGAGAGCGGGATGAGCGGGAGTTGCGCGACGGGCGGGTTCCCGGGGCTGTGCTTGGACAACGAGGATTACCGGGCCGCTGCGGAGGGGTTCCTGAAGGCGCTGGTGGCCCGCTACCAGGGGCATCCGGGCCTGGGGGGATACGACATCTGGAACGAGTGCAACTTCGGGCACGACACGTGCTACTGCCCGGCCACGGCGGAGAGGTTCCGGGCGTGGTTAAAGATAAAATACGGAGATCTGCGAACGCTCGGCGCAACGTGGCGCCGGCACAGTTTTGAGGCGTGGGAGGATGTGACGCCGCCCCGGTCGCTGGGCCCGTACCCCCACGTGATGGACTGGCTGCAGTTCCGGGTCGACAACGCCTACCGGCTGATGCGCTGGCGGGCCGAGCTGGTCCGCAGCTTAGACCGGGAGCACCCGGTCACGGCGCACGGCGTCGCCGGGACGCTCACGGGCGCGGCCCCCGGCGGGGCGGACGACTGGCGGGCGGCCGCGGAGGTGGAGGGCTACGGGTTCACCTGGATCGCCTCCAGGAGGGGGGACGAGCCCTGGAAGCAGTTCCACGCGGCGGACCTGGTGCGCGCGGCCTGCCGGGGCAAGGCGTTCTGGCACGCGGAGGCGCAGGGGGGGCCGCTCTGGATGCAGCCGCAGGTCCTGGGCCGGCCCAGGGAGGACGGGCGCATCGCGACCCCGGAGGACCTCCGGTACTGGCACATGGTGAGCTTTATGGCGGGGGCCAGGGGCCTGCTCTACCCCCGCTGGCGGCCGCTGCTGGACGGGCCGCTGTTCGGGGCGTTCGGGCCTTACGGCATGGACGGGTCCCGGACGCCGCGTTCGGAGATGACCAGCCAGGTCGCGAAATGGGCCAATGCGCCTGAACAGGAGGGCCTGTGGCGGTCCAGGCCGGTCCAGGGGGAGGTGGGCCTTGTGTACGCGCCGGAGACGCAGGTGTTCACTTACGCCCAGCAGGGGAACACGGATTTCTACGCCCGGTCCATGCAGGGGGCCTACCGGGGTTTTTTCGACGCGGGCGCTCAGGCGGACTGGGTGCACATCGAGCATATCGAGGAATACGATCTTCTGTATCTGCCCTTCCCGGTCATGCTCACGCAGGCCACGGCAGACAGGCTTCGGAGGTGGGTTGAGGCGGGGGGCAGCCTTGTCTGCGAGGGGTGCCCGGGTTACTTCGGGGACCAGGGGCGCGCCGGGACGGTCCAGCCCAACTTAGGTCTGGATGAGGTCTTCGGCGCGAAGGAGGCCTATGTGGAGTTCACGCCCGACCTGCTGGGCGATCTCCAGTTCCATTTCAAAGGCACGCGGGCGCAGGGGGGGCTGTTCTTACAGACCTATGAACTGACGACCGGCAAGCCGGTCGGCTGGTATGGGTATTTTAAGGGCACGCGGGCGCAGGGGGAGCCGTTACAGATCGGCTGGCCTTTTGAGGGCGCGCCGGCCCAGGGGGGGCCGTTCTTACAGGCTTATGAACCGACGACCGGGGTCGGCTGGTCTGCGGACTGGAGGAGGGTGGTGGCGGTGGAGCACGCCTTTGGCAAGGGGCGGACGTGGCTGATCGGGACGATGGCCGGGGCCGGATACGCGGCGCATCCGGGGAGAGGACCCGCTGCGTTTTTCAGGAAGGCGCTGCGATTTGGGGGGAAGAAGCCGCACGTGCGGTGCAGCGACCCCCGCGTCAAGGCCCGGCTGCACGACGGGCCGGGGGGCGCGTACCTGTGGGTGGCCAACCCGGCGCGACAGGCGATCCGGGTCCGGCTGGAGTTGGGGGATAGGTGGGGACCGTTTCGTGCGTGCCGCTCTCTGTGGGGGGGCGAGGCGACGGTGGATGGCAGGAGGATCACGCTGACCGCAGGCGCGCGGGACGTGGCGGTGATCGCGCTGATGAGATAACATAGGAGGATGTATCATGGGGTTGATCCGAATCGCGGAGAGCCTGCACTGTCACATCCCGTCGGTCCAGAGGTCGGTCAGGGCCTGGCTGTGCGGGGGCGAGGTAGAGCGGGAGGCCGGGGAGCGGCACCTGGTCCAGCTCGTGAAGGACCAGACGGAGGCCGGGGCGGACTATCTGGACGTGAACGTGGACAACTTTCTGGCCGATTCGGTGGTCGGGCGGGAGGGGGCGTTCAAGGCCCTGGATCACATTCTGGGCTTGATCCAACAGCACGGCAGGGGCCTCCCCGCGTGCATCGACAGCTCGGACCCGGGCGTCCTGGAGGCGGGATTGCGGCGCTATTGGGCGACGAGGGGCGCTGACGGGCCACCTCCGCTCCTGAATTCGGTGGCGGTGTCGAAGTTAGAGACGCTCGCCCTCCGGAAGGCATTCCGGTTCTCGGTCGTCGGGATGCTGTTAGAGAAGGTGGGGGGGACCTCGGCGTTCACGGAGGTGGCCGGGCCGGAGGCCTATTACGAGACGGCGCGCTTTCTGTTTGACCGGGCGCGAGGGGCGGGGTTTGAGGCGGGGGAGGTCTTCTTCGACCCGACGGTGGGGCCACTGGGCGCGGACATGGTGGGCTACACCCGGCGGACGTTCGAGGGTATCCGGAGTATCCGGTCGGACCCTCACATGGCAGGCGTTCACATCTGCATCGGGCTGTCGAACTGCGCCGACGGCCTGCCCAGGCGGCTGGCGATCAACCGGGCCTACCTGCGCATCGCCATGGAGTACGGTCTGGATGCGGCGATCTTAGACGTGACGAAGGTGACGGGCAAGGACCTGGTGGACGGCGAGATCCTGAGGCTGGTGCGTCGTATCATCAAGGCGGAGCCCGAGGAGATACTGAACATTCTGGTCGATTTCGTGCAGGCGACAAAGCAGAAGAAGGGATAGGAAAGCGTGTGTCATGGATCGGCCCCCCACCTTCCCCCTATCCCCCTCCCTCCCCCACTTGTGGGGGGAGGGAGGGGGGATCCAGGGCTTTGCCGCTTGGAATGGGGGAGGGTAGGGGGCTGCACGAGTCCCGAATTCAGGAGGCGACATCATGACCCCAAGAGAACGCTGGAAGACGGCGCTGGCGCACCGGGAGCCGGACCGGGTGCCGGTCCACGACAGCCCGTGGCGGGCGACGCTGACCCGGTGGCACCGGGAGGGGCTGCCGGAGGAGATCCCGGTTCACGAGTACTTCGGGTACGAGCTGAGCGGGTGTGGGGCGGACCTGTCGCCCCGGTTTCCGATCCGGGTCCTGGAGCGGAACGAGACGTTCATCGTGGAGACGACGTCCACGGGCGGGGTGCGGAAGAACTTCCGGGACTACTCCACGACGCCGGAGGTGGTCGACTGGCCGATCAAGGGGAGGGGGGACTGGGACCGGATCCGGAAGCGCCTGGAGCCGGACTACACCCGCGTGGACTGGGTGAGCGCCCGGACGGGGTTCGAGCGGGCCAGGGAGGAGGGGAGGTTCATCACCTTCAACGCGGCCATGGGCTACGACTGCTTCCAGGGCTACATCAAGACTGAGGGCCTGCTGATGGCGCTCGTGGAGGAGGAGGCGTGGGTGCGGGAGATGTTCCGGACGCACGCGGAGCTGCTTGTGGCCATGGCGAAAATGATGATCGAGAAGGGGTTCGACTTCGACGGGGCGTTCCTGTTCAACGACATGGGCTACAGGAACGGTCCCCTGTTTTCGCCGGAGACCTACCGCCGCACGCTGCTGGAGACGGATCGGATGGTCTGCGACTTCTTCCACAGCCACGGGATGCCGGTGATCCTCCACAGTTGCGGAGATGTCCGGAAGCTGATCCCCGGCCTGATCGAGGCGGGGTTCGACTGCCTGCAGCCGCTGGAGGTGAAGGCGGGGATGGACCTGCGGGAGCTGAAGCCCCTCTACGGGGACCGGATGGCCTTCATGGGGGGGATCGACGTGCGGGCGATGGCGGCGGACGACCCCAGGCTGATCGAGGAGGAGATCCGGGGCAAGTTCGAGGTGGCGAAGCGAGGAGGAGGGTACATCTACCATTCGGACCATTCCATCCCCAAGAACGTGAGCCTGGGGCAGTATCGGCGGGTGATGGAGCTGGTGAAGGAGTGCGGGAGATACTGACATGGCTATGACGCCGAGGAGGCGGGTGGAGGCCGTCCTGCGCGGGGAGCGCCCGGACCGGGTCCCCTTCACCATTTATGAGACCAAGCTGCCGCGATGCGAGGCGGAGCGCCGGCTCCGAGGGGAGGGGGTCTGCCTCGTGGCGCACAGCCCGTCGGTCTTCAGGGCGGTCAGCCCCCACGTGGCGCAGGAGCGGATCACCTACACGCAGGACGGGGTCCCGTACGTGCGAACGAACGTCCGGACGCCGGTGGGGGAGCTCTCTTCCGTGGAGCGGGTCTCTCCCGAGGGGGACACCACCTCGGAGGTGGAGTGGATGTTCAAGGGGCCGGAGGACTACCGGGCGCTTCTGCACATGATCCGGGACGAGACGTATCTGCCCGATTATGACGCCTTTATACAGGCGCAGGGGGTGATGGGGGAGGACGGGTTTCTGATGGCCGACATCGGCTCCCCTCCGTTCCAGCACGTCGTGGAGTCGCTGATGGGGCTGGTGAATTTCGCGCAGGAGTGGATGGAGCGCCGGGACGAGGTGCTGAGGTTGTACGATGCGGTGGTCGAGAATCGCCGGAGGCTCTACAGGGTCGTGGCCGGGTCGCCGGCGCTGGCGGCCAACTACGGGGGGAACGTGACCTCGGAGGTGGTGGGGGTGAAGCGGTTCGAGCAGTATTATCTCCCCCACTACGACGAGTTTGCGGAGGTCATGCACGCGCGCGGGAAGAAGGTGGGGGTACACTTCGACACCAACGTCTGGGTCCTGTCGGAGGCCATCGGGCGGTCCCGGATCGACTACGTGGAGGGGTTCACGCCGAGGCCGGACACGGACATGGGCGTGGCCGAGGCCCGGTGCGCCTGGCCCGACAAGGTCCTCTGGGTCAACTTCCCCACGTCGGTCCACCAGGAGCAGGTCGAGGTGATCGAAGGGACGATGCAGCAGGTCCTGTTCGAGGCCGCGCCGGGGGACCGGTTCATAATGGGCATCACGGAGCGCATGCCTCCGGAACGGTGGCGGGAGAGCCTGAGCACGATCCTGCGGGTGGTCCGGGAGAGGGGCGAGCTGCCGCTGAGGTAAAGCGTGAAACCTCACCCACCCCCGTTCCCCCTCCCCCCTCCCCGCCTTCCGACAGCTTTCGCTGTCGGTCTCTCCGCATGCGGAGAGGGAGGGGGCATCAAGCGCCTTACCCCTTACGAGGGGGAGGGTGAGGTCCGTTTGCTTTTCAGGAGGATGGGCGTGACCTTCGACTTCGAGCAGTACCGGCCCCGCATGGAGGCGTCCCGGCGACGGCTGGAGATCGCCAAAAGCTTCCGGGAGCCGGATCGCGTGCCGGTCACCATCAGCACGGCGGGGAGCTTCTACACAAGGCTGTTCGGCGGGGACATCCGGGACTACTACGTGGACATGGACTTCCAACTCGACATTCAGATGAAGGGGCTCAAATGGGCGTTCGAGGAGTTGGGGGACGACCGGACCGGGGTCGGGACGAACGTGGACATCGGGCCGCTGGCCGAAGGGGTGGTCTTCGACCTGCCCATCGAGCGGCCGGACCAGACGTCGCCCTGGGTGCACCACGCGCTGGACACGCCCGCGAAGATCGAGGCGCTGAGGGTCCCGGACCCGGCGACGCACCCCGGCATCCAGCGGGTCTACCGGCTCTATGAAGAGCGAAAGGCGCGTGCCGAGGAGCTGGGGTTGAAGGCGCCGGTCGGGGGAGGATTGCAGATCCATCCGCCCCTGTCGGCGGCGTGCGCCGTCGCGCCGGTGGATATGGTCTATGCGATGATGTACGACGACCCGGCGCTGATCCGGAGGCTGTTCGACAGGCTGCTGGAGGCGTTCTTCCGGCTGCAGGACTACCGGGACCGGTACTTCGGGACGAAGACGACGGGCATCGGCCTGGCGGACGACAACTCGGCGTTCGTGTCGGACGAGATGTACCGGGAGTTCGTGATGCCCTACAACGCGGCCATTTACGAACGCTACGGGAAGCAGGACCGCTACCTCCACGCGGATGGGCCGAACGACCACCACTTCAAGACCTACGCGGACGTGATGCGGCTGACGTCGATGGACATGGGGGGGTTCAGCGACATCGCCAACGCCAAGCGGGACCTGGGGGGGAAGGTGTTCTTCTCCGGGGGGCTGAACTGCCGGGACCTGTACGGGGCGTTCGAGGAGGCCAGGCCGGTGGTGGACCGGGCGATCCGGGTCGGCGCTCCGGGGGGCGGGTTCGCGCTGGCCGTGGGGGGGGAGACGTATGCAGGGGTCAATCCCGACACGCTGGTGAAGGTGGTG
>Ga0156186_1366_pt2 | contig 15662 bp, 16 predicted proteins | sample RifCSPlowO2_12_FD_107839 | JGI IMG/M metagenome (GOLD analysis project Ga0156186, IMG submission 107839) | Candidatus Handelsmanbacteria bacterium RIFCSPLOWO2_12_FULL_64_10
TATTGAAGCGATTTAATTCCACATCAGACGTAAATTGAAAATGGGTTCCTGATGGGCAACTAATATTCACTTGACAAGGCTGCCCTGAATCTTTATTTTTATGCGCTTTTTGAGCCACCCTAGCTCAGCTGGTAGAGCAGCTGATTCGTAATCAGCAGGTCTCCGGTTCGAATCCGGAGGGTGGCTTTAATTTATATCCAAAATTTACTGAAGTATACGCGGGGAAATGAACCTGGATGAATCCTCTTTTCAGTGAGGCTCTCTGGGTTTTTTATTTTCTCTGAAGGGAGAGGTGAGATTTTTCGTTTTGAGGAGGCATTTATGGCAGTTACCGAAATACTGCGGAGAAAGGTCCTGGAAGAGTTGCCTGAGGTGAAAGAGATTGCGGATTCCAGGCTGCGTGAGAAGGTGGTCGAGGCATGGGCTATGGCTCTGGATGGCAGCAGCTTTCGTGCTATTTCCGAAATCCGCCCTTCCGGAAATCCCAATACACCGCCGCTCAAAGAGGGGACGCAGGCCGATCACATCCGGGGGGTGACACGGCTGGCGATGAAGATGGCGGATGAACTGGTGGCGATATTTCCCGGTCTGAAGGTGAACCGGGACATTTTAATAGCGGGTGGGCTGTGTCACGATGTGGGCAAACCCTGGGAGTTCGACCCGAAGAATCAGGCCCGCTGGAAGGGATCGCCCCGCGCCGCTGGATGGCCGTCGGTCCGGCATCCGGGCTATGGCGTACACATCTGCCTGAGCGTGGGGTTGCCGGAGGAGGTGGCGCATATTGCAGGCGGACACTCGGGGGAGGGGGAGTTGGTGGTTCGGAGTCTGGAGAATACGATTGTGCATCATGCGGACCATGCGTTCTGGCGCATCTTAGACGCCGGAGGGCTTCTGGCGCGTGAATGAGGTGGGTCTTTTCATTTGTGACCAGGACGCCAGGCAGGGGCGCGGCACGCCTCTACGCGTTTTGCAGCCGGTTGAGCAGGTTTAGCGCGGTCTCGACGAGCATCTCTCCCACGCCGGGGGTGAAGGGGCTGGACTCGGCCTCATAGCCCCCCTCCTCGAACGCCCGGCGCGTGGGCAGGTAGCCGACGGAGTCGTTCGCCAGCTCGATCACGCAGGTCTGCCTGAAGGGGGACCGGCGCTTGATCTCCAGCCCCAGCTCCGCGAACAGCTCGCCGGGGATTCCCACGATGCCCAGGTCTCCCACCCGCAGGGCCTGCACGTAGGTGGGGACCTTTTCCGGCAGCTCCGCCGCCCGGAGGACGCGGCGGGCGAACCCCCTTTCGGCCATGGTCCCCTCTTTGCGCGCCTGGATCTCCCGCGCCCGCGCCACGTCCGCGCCGGAGACGGGCCTCCGGGAGAGCGCCACCTCCTCCATCGCCCCGCCCACGGGCGCGTCCGAGACGAACGGCATCTCGTTCCACGCCCAGAGCGCCGCCGCGGCCACCCTGGCCGCGACCCGCTCCGTGTGCTGGTAGTTCCGGTTGTCGGGCCGCAGCCCCCCTTTCACGTCGATGTTGTTGACGTCCCCGCACGCGCCGTTGCTGAGGGCGGCCACGAAGGTCTCCCCGCGCATCTGCTGGACGATCCGGCTGAAGTAGCCGAAGTAGTCCGCAGAGATCTGGCGCTCGGAGTCGCCCGCGCCCACATAGTGGAGGCTGTAGTTGGCCAGCAGGCCGATGGTGGACCCTCCGGGCCGGCGCAGACTGAGGACGCTCACCTCCGGGTCCACGGGTCCGGCGGGCTCCCTCGCGTCCGGGTTGCCGATGCCGGGGTTCGTGCGGACCGCGCCGTCGGCCATCCGGTAGCGGCGGTTGAACACGAGCCGGTCCTCCGTGGCCCTGGCCCAACCCACCTCGGCAGGTTCCAGGCGGCTGCGGGCCAGGCGCACGGCGTCGACGATGCGCCCGACGAGGCCTTCTGTGTAGGCGTCGTCCCCGGTCTCGGCGCCGGTGTGGGTGTGGGTGCAGGAGATCAGGACGCGGTCAGACGGGAGGTCCGCCTCCCGCACGATCCGGGCCTTCGCCCGGTCCAGGTAGGTCCGTTTGACCCCGATGAGATCGCAGACGGCGACGGCGACGGCGGCCCCGTCTCGCTCGACGCAGAACGCCCGGACGAAGAGGGGGTCGTGGATATCCGAGGCCCGGCGCTCGTGAAACAGGCCGGGCATCTTTGTGCCGAGGGGAGGGGTGATGTCGAGCGTGGCAGCGCCGGCTCTGAGCATGGCGACTCCTCAAGGATGAAGGATGAAGGGGGAGACAACCTCACCCTCCCCCATAGCTGTGGAACAGGCCCTTGGTGCCCCCTCCCTCTCCGTATACGGAGAGGGAGGGGGTAGGGGGGTGGGTGAGGGCTGTTCACGTCTTGAACTCTATGACTGTACGGGACTCCACCTTGTCCTCGTCGAGGACGAGGCCGAGGCCGGGCAGGTCGGGCAGGGGTATGGCCCCGCCCTCGGGCCGGTAGATGGGACGATGAAAGTGCTGTTTGGTCTCCTGGCCCTGGATCAGAAACTCCACGCGGGGCACGGTGACCGGGGACTGCGCGGCGGCCACGTGGAGGGCGGGCAGGAGGGAGTGCCCGTGCGCCACCACGGGGACCTCGAAGGCCGAGGCGAGGGCGCAGATCTTGGCCAGCTCCGTGATCCCGCCGGTCCAGTCGGGGTCGGTATGGAGGACGTCCACGGCCCCGGCGATCAGGAGTTCCTTGACCTGCCACCGGGTGTAGACGTGCTCCCCGGTGGCGATGGGGAAGCCGGCGGCCTCCCGGACCTGGCGCAGGCCTCCCACGCGCTCCGGCGGGATGGGCTCCTCCATCCAGGTCGGGTTGAGCGGGGCGAGGCGCTTCACCATGTCTCTGGCGTAGGTCAGGTCCCATCCCATGACCGCGTCGAACATCAGCGCGTAGTCAGGCCCCACGGCCTCCCGCAGCGCGCGGGCCGTCGCCACGTTTTTGGCCTTGCCCGCCTCGCCGTCGCCGGGGCCATAGCGGAAGAACCATTTCTGCGCGGTGAACCCCTTCGCCTTATATTCCCGCGCCGTCTGCGCCGCGGCCTCCGGCTCGAGGGAGAAGCCGAGCAGGCTGGCGTAGGCCGGGACGGAGGGGCGCGTCGGCCCGCCCAGGAGCCGGTAGACGGGCTGGCTCCAGGCCTTCCCCTTCAGGTCCCACAGGGCGCAGTCCACGGGGCTGACGCCGGTCATGAACAGCCCGGACCTGCCGTGCCGGTCCAGGCGGAGCATCTGGTCCAGCAGGAGTTCGCTGGCGAGGGGGTCCCGGCCCAGGAGGAAGGGGCGCAGGGACCGCTGGATGACGTAGGCCTGCGGCTCCTGGATGGGTCCGAACAGCCCGGAGACGCCGTCGTCCGTCTGGATTTCGACGTAGGTCGCGTTGATGGGGCGTGAGGAGGTGGAGGGCGCAGCGGGCGGCGACGGGGCGTTGAATTCCGGATACACGTCCAGAGGCCGCGACGCCCGGTCTCCGCGCGGGAAGGGGAGCTGGGGCTGGCGGCCGGTGACTTTGAAGAGGACGACGTCGGCGATTTTCATGGGGGTTTCCTTTCAGGCTTCGTCCAGGCCCAGACCGCGCAGGTCGGCCACCGCGTGGCGCTGCTCGGCCTCGTAGAGCCGCCAGATCACGCGCAGGCCCTGGAGGCTGCCAGGGCCGTCGGTCAGGGGGCGCTTTCCCGTCTCGATGCAGTCGAGGAAGTGGGCCATCTCGTTCTCGGTGGGCTTGCCCGGCTCGGCCTCCATCAGGGTCTCGACGTTCCCTTTGCGGTGGACGAGGAGTTTGCTGTGCGTGATGTCGGCCTCGAGCATCCCCTCCGTGCAGTGGGCGTGGAAGGAGTAGGCAAGCCGGGTGCCCCGCGCGCCCCAGGTGCCGAAGTGGTAGCCGAGCCGGCCCCCCTCGAATTCGACGGTCACATTGCTGGTGCCCTCCCGCTCCATCCAGGGGGTGCCGGAGTTCGTGCCCAGGTGCAGGCCCCGGACGGGACGCCCCAGGTACCAGAGCAGGATGTCGATGTAGTGGCATCCGTGGCTGAAGAGTTGCCCGCCGCCCAGCGTGGCGGCCTTCGAGGCCCAGTGGTCGGGGGGGTACCGGGTGAGCTGCTCGGTCCAGATGGAGACCTGGAAGGCGTCGCCGTAAGCCTTCTGATCGAGCAGCTCCTTCATGCGCGCCACGAGGGGGTGGAAGCGCATGCAGTAGGCGATCATCAGGATGCGGCCGGTCTTTTCGGAGGCTGCGATCAGGTCGAGGCACTCTTGCTCGCTGTTGGCCATCGGCTTTTCGAGGAGGACGTGTTTGCCCGCCTCCAGGCAGGCCAGGCCGATGGGGTGGTGCAGGTGGTGCGGCAGGACGAGGAGGGCCGCGTCGACGTCGTCGAGGGCGTCGCGAAAGTCGGTGGCGGGCCTGGCCCCTTCGAGCAGCTCGGCGGTGGCCCTGGCCTTGCCCTCATCCACGTCCACGGCGGCCACGACCTGAAGGCGGTCGCGCAGCACGTGAAACCGCCTGGCGTGGGCCCTGGACATGCCGCCGCAGCCGATCAGGGCGAGGCGGGTTCTGGACATGCGTTTCTCCATTTTTATAGTTTTTTGAAATACTCCGCCACCCTGCCCTTCCGCCCGGCGTTCCAACTTTTCTTGCTCGTGCAAGAAAAGTTGGACAAAAGAAGCACGCCCCTCAAGCGCCGGGGAGGCTGGGCGCGCCGCAACCTCAAACTCCTGCGATCGCACAGGATGTTGTGCCCCCGGCAGGTGGGTTGCTTCTGCTGGACTCCTGCGGTGAGGGTTTCTGGCGGCGCGCCTTCTTTTTGTCTGTACACTGCCTTTCTCCCCTCCCCGTGTCGGGGAGGGGGCGGGGGGGGGGTCTGCGGGAGAGGAGTATAGAATAAAAATTGCCCTATGTCAAGCGCCATGAGGGATGAGATTTTTGGACTTGACTTGCGCCCCGTTCCATGCGTGATTACACGAGGAGGACGAATCTAAAATCTCAAGGAGTCGCACCCATGTCTGACACAAATGAGTGGAAGCTGTCTCTTGAACAGGTGGCGCAGTACCACCGGGATGGCTACCTCGTCGCGCCGGACCTGCTGTCGCGGGAGGAGGTGGCGGCGTTCCTGCGGCACAACGAGGACGTGTTCGCGGGCCGGCGGAAGACAGGGCTGACAACCCACCTGGAGGACGAGGTCTGGGCTTGCGTGGCCGGCCACCCGCGCATCAAGGCGGCGCTGACGGCGTTCATGGGCGGACGGCCGATGTGCATCCAGACGATGATGCTGGCCAAGATGCCGGAGGCCCGCGGGATCGCCATCCACCAGGACAGCTACTACATCGTGACGGAGCCGGAGACGCTGATGGCCTGCTGGATCGCCTTAGACGACGCGGACGCGGACAACGGCGGTCTCTGTGTCGTGCCGGGAAGTCATAAGGGGCCGCTGCTGGAGATGGACCTCCCGAAGGACGCGACGCAGCACGCCTCCTGGACGAAGGACTACGAGTATCGGGACCGGGCGGGGAAGACCTGGACTGTGCCCCTGCACTCCGCCGAGGTGAGGGGGTGGGACCGCTCGCGGGAGGTGGTGCTGACGGCGCCCGCCGGGGGCGCCGTATTCTTCACCGGACGCACCCTTCACGGTTCCTACCGGAACGAGTCGCCCGCCCGGCCGCGCCGGGCCTTTGCCTGCCACTACGTCCGGGAGGGGAGCTGGGTCTACCGGACGGACATCCAGCGACAGATGGCCTTATAAACAAAATGCCTAACCTGGACGACAAATCCCGCCTCCGGCGCTTCCTGGACGAGCACGTCCCGCGGATCGATCAGGAGATGTTCTCCTTCCTGCCGGAGGCCGAGCCGCTCGGGCTGCTCTACGGGCCGATGCGGGACTATCCGCTGCGCGGGGGCAAGCGGTTCCGGTCCGCCATGGTCCTGCTGGCGTGCGAGGCGCTGGGGGGGGACCGGGGGCTCGCCTTCCGCACGGCCGCGGCGTTCGAGATGTTCCAGTCGTTCGCCCTGGTCCACGACGACATCGAGGACGGGTCGGAGATGCGCCGGGGGAAGCCCTGTCTTCACCGGATGCACGGGGTTCCGGTCAGCATCAACGTGGGGGATGCCCTCTACGCGAAGGTGTTCGAGGTGCTTCTGGGCAACCGGGACCTGCTCGGCGATCAGAAGGCGCTGGCGCTGATCTCCGAGATGGTCGTTGTGGCGCGAGAGACCATCGAGGGGCAGGCCTACGACATCGGCTGGGCAAAGGACAGGACGGTCCCGACGGTGGCGGCGTTCATGACGATGCTCCGCAAGAAGACGGGGTGGTACAGCGGCCGGGGGCCGTGCACCGCCGGGGCGATCATCGCCGGCGCGGACGGGGAGCGCCGCCGGGCGATCGGGGACTTCGGAGAGGCCATCGCCGTGGCCTTTCAGATCCGGGACGACCTGCTCAATATCCAGGTGTCGGACCAGGACGTGCGGGTCGCGCCGGGGACCACGGGCGGGGGCTATGGGAAGGAGTGGGGGGGAGACATCGCGGAGGGGAAGCGGACGCTGATGGTGATCGACCTGCTGAACGCCTGCGGCCAGGCCGAACGGGAGAAGGTCCTGGAGGTCCTGGACCGGGACCGGATGCTGAACACCTCGCGGGAGATCGAGTGGGTCGTCTCCCTGATGGCGCGCCACGGCTCCATCGCGCGCGCCCAGGCGGTCTGCGAGCAGAAGGCCCGCGAAGGGCTGGAGCACCTGGCCCGACTGCCGGACAGCGAGGCGAAGGAGACGCTCCGGGAGATGGCGGCGTTTCTGGTCGAAAGGGTATTCTAAAGGATGAGTCTGCATGGACAGCCTGTTTGACGCGCTGGAGCAGCGCCCTCACTTCTTTCCGTGTCTCTTCTCCGCCCTGCTGCTGCTGGTGGGGCTGGGGAGCTGGTCGAGCACCTACTACACGCTGGTCTACTGGGTCACGATGATCATCCCCTCCGGCGTGGCCCTGCTCGCCCTGTTCTGGAGGCAGTTCGTCTGGGTCCCAGGGCTGATCTTCCTGGCGCTCATCTTCAACCCCATCGAGCACTTCTCTCTGGGGGTCACGCTCTGGAAGGTCATGGATGTGATCGGGGGGGGCTACATGCTGACCGTGGCGGTGGCGATCAAGAAGCCCGGCGCGAAGCGGGAGTCGAGCGACAGCCTGATCGCGCCGGTGACGGCGTTCGCGCTGTCGCTGGTGTTTCTGATTTACGCATTATGGAAATTATGAATCGACCCAAAATCCTCCTGGTCTTCAACCGGCACATCTATGAGACCTACGTGGGCGCGGAGGACCTGGAGCGCCTGCGGACCTTTGCGGACGTGTCGTGGGAGGAAGACTATTTGAAGGTCGATGCCCTTCGAGACGCCCTGCGGGACGCCGAGGGGGTCATCGTTTGCCACGGCGCGCCGAGGTTGACGGAGGAGCTGCTGGCGGGCGCGGGGCGGCTGCGCATCGCGGGGGAGCTGGAGGGGGACCGGTTCGCGGAGCGGATCGACGTGGAGGCGGCGGTCCGGCGGGGCATCCGGGTCGTGGACACGACGAACGGGTCGTCGTACCCGGTGTCGGAGTGGGCGCTGGCGCTGGTGCTGATCGCCCTGCGGAACGCCGGGGAGCACTTCCGGCGGCTGATCGCCGGGGAGTCCTACCGGAGGTCACATGACGACCGGGGCTACGTGGACGGAGAGCTGACGGGGAAGCGGGTGGGGCTGATCGGGTGCGGGCACGTGGGCCGGCGGCTGATCGAGTTGCTCAGGCCGTTTCGCGTCGAGGTGTGGGTGTATGACCCTTACGTCCCCAAGGACATCCCGGACATCCTGGGGTTCACCCTGACCTCCCTGGAGAACGTCCTGCGACAGTCGAACGTCGTGGTCTGTTGCGCCCCGCTCACGCCCCGGACGCGGCGGATGATCGGGGGGCGCGAGCTGGCCATGATCCCGTCAGGGGCGGTCTTCGTGAATGTGTCGCGCGGGGCGATCGTAGACCCGGAGGCGCTGGTCGAGCGGCTGCGCCGGGGGGACATCACCGCCGGGCTGGACGTGTTTGACCCGGAGCCGATCCCGGCGGATAGCCCGGTCCGGGGGCTCCCCAACGTCTTCCTGTCGCCCCACATCGCAGGGGTGACGCTGGCGTCGCGCACGCGCTTCTTCAGGCTGATGACGGATGAGTTCGAGCGCTTCTTCCGGGGGCACGAGACGCTCTACGACCTGAACAGCCGGGCGCTGGCGAATCGAAGGGGGGAGGAGCCAGGCAGATGAGAAGGCAGAAGGCAGAAGGCAGAAGGCAGAAGTAAAACCATATTCATTGGGAGAGATGAGATGAGCAAGCTGGGGCTGGGGGTGATCGGCTGCGGGAACATGGGGGCGAGTCTGGCCACGTCCGCGGCGACGCTGGACAACGCGAAGGTGGTGTGCGTGAGCGACGTGGACGAGGCGAAGGGGAAGGAGCTGGCCGGGAAGCTGAGCGTGGACTACGACCCAGATTACCGCCACATGCTCAAGCGGGGGGACGTGGAGGCGGTCCTGATCGCGTCACCGCCGTTCATGCACCCGGAGATGGCCGTGGCCGCCGCGGAGGCGGGGGTCCACGTCTTCTCCGAGAAGCCGATGTCGCCGACGCTGGAGGGGTGTGACGCCATGATCGCGGCGGCGCGGAGGCACGGGGTCAGGCTGGGCATCGGCCTGGTCTGCCGGTTTCACGCGACGCACTCGAAGGTGCGGGAGATCGCCCTGAGCGGGGAGATCGGGAGGCCGGTCTGCCTGACGGTCCACCGGATCGGGGGGGGATGGGGCGGGACCTGGGTGGCGCACTGGCGGACGAAGCGGGCGCAGTCGGGGGGGACGCTGATGGAGGTGAACGCGCACGAGATCGACTTCATGCGCTTCGTGCTGGGGGACGTGCGGCGGGTCTACGCGGCGGGCGGGAACTACCGGGAGAAGGGGATCGACTACCCGGACGTGGCCCTGGTGTCGATGACGTTCGCGTCGGGGGCGGTGGGGTCGCTCCACTCCAGCCACGTGAGCGCCGTGGGCGGGTACGGGGGGCGGCTGGACGGCACGGAGGGGAGCGTGACCTTTCCGGCGATCTGGGGGAAGGAGGCGGCGCTGACGGTCAAGCGGTTCGACGGGGAGGCGCGGGCGCTGCCCATCGCGGAGATCAAGGTCCCCAGCCCGGTGGCGGAGGAGATCCGGAGGTTCGTGGAGGCGGTGCAGAACGTGGAGGAGCCGCCGGTGGGCGGGGCGGAGGGGCGGGCGGCCACGGAGGTGGCGCTGGCGGCCTACCGGTCGATCGAGACGGGGCAGGCGGTGGAATTGCCGTTGTGATTTCGGGTTTCGGAATGGAGCGAATGTCGAATGTCGAATGTCGAATGTCGAATGTCGAATACCGAATGACACAATTCGCAATTCGCAATTCGCAATTCGTAATTCGCAATTCGCAATTCGCAATTCGCAATTCGTAATTCGTAGTTCTATAAGGAGGTCCCATGAAGTTCCGAACGCTGGGCCGGACGGGCCTGAAGGTGTCGGTGGTCAGCTACGGGTCGGGGGGGCCGAGCAACCTGGGGCAGCGGACCGGCCTCACGGACGCGGACCAGGACGCGCTGGTCCGCCGGGCCCTGGACCTGGGCATCAACCTCATCGACACGTCGTCGGGCTACGGGCGGAGCGAGGAGATCCTGGGCCGGGCGCTCAAGGGGGTCCCCCGTGACGCTTATCTCATGGCCACCAAGTGGAACCCCTGCGACAGGGACACGCCCAAGACCGACCCGCAGGACCTCGTCCAGTCCGTGGAGCGGAGCCTGTCGCGGATGGGGCTGGAGGTCATCGATCTCATGCAGTTCCACGGCGTGGTCCCGTCGATCTACCGGACGGTGGTCGAGCGCTTCTACGGGACGCTGAAGCGGCTCCAGGAGCAGGGCAAGGTCCGGTTCATCGGGTTCAGCGAGCGGTTCTTCGCGGACCCGAGGCACGAGGCCGTGGAGACGGCGCTGGGGCAGGACGGGGACCTCTGGGACACGATCATGCTCAAGTACGGCGTCCTCAACCAGTGCGCGGCCCGCCGGGCGCTCCCGCTGGCGCAGGAGAAGAACGTGGGCATCCTGAACATGGCCTCGGTGCGGGTAAAGCTGACCCGGCCCGAAGAGCTGGGGGCGCTGATGGCGGAGTGGAAGGCGAAGGGGTTTATTCCCCGAGACGCCCTGCCCGAGAAGGACCCGCTCGGCTTCCTGGCGCACGGGGAGGTGGACTCCGTGGTGAGCGCGGGCTACAAGTTCGCCCTGGAGCCTCCGGCCATTTCGACGGTGATCACGGGCACGTCGCGGGTCGACAACCTGGAGCGCAACGTCGCGGCCCTGCTCGGCCCGCCGCTCCCGGAGGCGGACGGGCAGCGCCTGAGGGCGCTGTTCGGGTCTCTCGAAGAGGCGGCGTGAAAAAAGGTGTTTCTACTTGACAAAAAGCGACAAAATCCATATCATGACTGTGGATGTTTGCGAAATGGATTATGGTCCCCGGCTATCCTCGTGGCTGTTCTGACCCCCGACAGCAGTCGCAGGATGCCGGGGGCCTTTTTTTGAGGGCCTTATGATTCTCGACGACTTCAAATTGACCGATCAGGTGGCCATAGTCACGGGCGCGGGCAGGGGGCTGGGGCGCGCCCTGGCCGTGGGCTTAGCCGAGGCGGGCGCGCACATCGCGGGCGTGTACCGGACCGGGTACGAGGAGACGCGCCGGCAGGTGGAGGCGCTGGGGAGGCGGTTCTATCCGATTCAGGCCGACCTGGCCGCGGAACCGACCGCGCCGGTGGTGGAGCAGGCCCTGAAGGGCCTGGGGCGGCTCGACATCCTGGTGAACAACGCCGGGACGATCCGCCGCGCCCCGGCGCTCGACTACACGGAGCGGGACTGGGACGAGGTGATGGCCCTCAACCTCAAGAGCGGGTTCTTTCTGAGTCAGGCCGCGGCCCGCCACTGGGTCGCGCAGGGGCGGGGGGGCAAGGTCATCTTCATCGCCTCCGTCCTGGCGTTCCAGGGGGGCATCCTGATCCCGCCCTACACGGCCAGCAAGCACGGCGCGGTGGGGATTGTCCGGCTCCTGTCCAACGAGTGGGCGTCGAAGGGGATCCACGTCAACGCCATTGCGCCGGGCTACATGGTCACGGACAGCACGGAGGCCCTGCGGGAGGACCCCGCACGCAGCCAGGCCATTCTCGGCCGCATCCCCGCCGGACGGTGGGGGGACCCGGACGACCTGAAGGGGGCCGTGGTGTTCCTGGCCTCCAGGGCGTCGAACTACGTCCACGGAGAGACGCTCGTGGTGGACGGGGGATGGCTCGGACGTTAATGTGAAAGGAATTTCTCTATGTCTCGCCCGGATTTTCTCGCCACGCACCAGACCGACCCCTACCGCCGAAACCTCCCCTACCCGCGCCTGTTCTTCTCCCCGGAGGACATCCCTGCGCTGCGCGCCCGCGCCGGGGCCGTCCCCGGCCTGATCGAGGGGCTGAAGGCCCGCGCGGACGGCCATCTCGCCGGTCCGCCCCTGGACACCGGCAATCTCTACAATGGCATGATCGGGGCGATGGCCCGGCTGGGGGACCTGTCGGCGGCCTACGTGTTGACGGGAGAGGGGCGGTATGCGGAGGGGACGAGGGCCGCGCTGGCGCAGGCCTTCGACCTGCCGAAGTGGGTGTTTCCGGTCCACGAGCCGATGAAGTTCGACCACGGCTCGGCCAACGTGTCGGCGGCCGTGGCCCTGGCGCTGGACTTCTTAGGCGATGCGATGACCGAGGGGGAGCGGTCCGGGTATCTGCGCCGGCTGATCGAGCGGACGGCGGCGCTCTTCCGCAGGGTCTACGCGGAGAGGTCCGAGCGCTGGGTGACGTCGAAGTTCAACTGGCGGAGCATGATCTGCGGGGACATGGGCCTGGCCCTGCTCACGGCGCTGGGGCACGACCCCGACGCGATGGAGGGGCTGACGTACGCGCTGGACGGGGTCCTGGCGATCTTAGACGACGCCCCGCCGGATGGGGAGTGGGGGGAGGGCGTGGGCTACTGGGGGCCGGCCGTCGGGCTGCCGATCCGGCTCGCGCTGGCGATGGACCGGATGACGGAGGGGAGGCTGGACCTGTTTCAGCACCCCTATCTCCGGAGGACGGGGGACTTTCTGATGCACGTCACGGGGCCGAATGGCCGGGTGTTCGCGTTTGCGGACTGCGGGCACGCGCTCGGGGGGCAGGCGGCGGCCATGCTCGGCCTCCTGGGCCGGAAGGCAGGCCGGCCCGACTGGGTGAGGCTGGCCCTGCAGTATCCCCCCTCGTCCCTGTTCGACCTGGCCTGCACGGCCGGGCTGTCCGCGCCCGAGGCGGCCCCGGACCCGCCCACGGCGAGGCGGTTCGAGACCTACGAGGTCGTGACGCTGCGGAGCGGGTGGGGGCCGAAGGACACGTTCGCGGCGCTCAAGGGGGGGCCGACGATGGTCGGCCACTCCCACTTAGACATCAACGGGTTTATGGTGACGGCCCTGGGGGAGACGCTCATCCCGGACCTGGGGACGTGGCCCTACGCGCACTTCATCGGGTTCTTCGACACGGGCAACCGGCGCTGGAGTTTCGACGCCAACGCCACGCGGGGCCACAACACGCTCTTAGTGGACGGGCAGGGGCAGCGGTTCGCGGAGGGCGCGGCCGGGAAGGTGGTCCGGTTTGAGCCGGGGGAGGCGTTCGATCTGGTCGTGAGCGACGGGACGACGCCCTACGCCCCGCTGCTGACGCGGTTCCACCGGTGGTTCCTGTTCTTCAAGCCGGGCCTGCTGGTGGTGTTTGACGACGTGCGCGCGGAGCAGGCCCGCAGGGTGGAGTGGCTGCTCCACTACGAAGGGGAGGCGGAGGCGGCTGCGGGCGTGGACCTGCGCGTTGTAAAGGGGGACGCTGTGCTGGACGCGCTCTTTCTGCTGCCGGGCCGGGACGAGGGGTGGGTCGCCTCGCACGTGGGCCGAAGGTTTACGTACAGGGACTCCAACCGGCAGGTTATCGTGCACCCCGAAAACCGCTACGTGGCGTTCTCCCGGATGCACGCCTACCCCGACCACCGGTTTCTCGCCCTCCTGTCGTTCCACCGGAGGGGCGGCGCGGGCTGGATCGGAGAGGTCACGGCCAGCGACGCGGAGGCGGTGCGGTTCACGCTGAGGCAGGGCGCGGTCGAGCGGCGTGTGACGCTGGACCTTGAGGGATTGCGCGCGGAGGTAGAATCATAGACCTGAGCGCTGATCAGGGATTCGAAGACGCCTTCCCGCTTGACTTATATCGGAGGATATGCGATCTTCTATCGCGAGTCTCGGGGATATCACCCTATATAGAGGGAGGGTGCGCCATGATAGGGACGGCGACGCTGGATCGAGTCTACGATGAGGTGAAGGACGACCTGCTGGAAAAAGATGAGGTGCGGGCGACGGCCAACGACTTCATCCTTACGCATCTGCGAGACTGCTTCGTGGCGGGCAAGCCGCGTCTGGTCGTGTTTCCGATTGCGCCGATCTGGACGGTGCCGATTCTGCTGACCTATCCCGATCGCATGCTGGGTGAAGTGGGCGAGGTCGCCGTTCACGCATTGACGGGAGAGGTCCTGGGCTGGACGCCATTCAAGGAGGTCGAGAAGAATGCCGCCGAACTCCGAACCCACCTCGCCTCGACCAGCCCTTAAACCCTTTCTTCAGGAACGCGATTACACTTGATAGGGCTTGACAGAGGGGAGGGGCTGGCGTACCATGTGTGCATTTCCAGTCGGAGTGTCCGATGGATTTGATTTTTGAGTGGGACGAGGAAAAAGCCAGAGAAAATCTCAGGAAGCACAAGGTCAGTTTTGAGGAAGGGAAGACGATTTTCAATGATCCTCTTTCGATTACGTTTCCAGACAAAACTCATTCCAGGGATGAAGAGCGTTACATCAGCGTCGGCAGTTCTTCGGCAGGGAGGGTTTTGATCGTCAGTCACACGAACCGGAAACCTGCTATTCGTATCATCAGTTGCCGGAAGGCGACGGCGTCGGAGCGGAGGAGATATGAAGAAGATGAAGGCTAACAAGTCGATTACGGAACAAGACGATATGCGTCCAGAATACGATTTCACCGGACTGAAAGGCGTTCGCGGCAAGTATTACAATGCCTACCGAAGAGGACACGGGGTAAAGATTCACAAAGCAGATGGGACAATAAGGGTTCAGTATTTTAAGCTTGAAGAAGGGGCTGTGATGCTGGAACCGGATGTCCGAAAATATTTTCCTGATTCAGAATCCGTCAACAAGGCTTTGCGTTCTTTGATCGCGCTCGTTCCTACAAAACGCAGGACAACAGTCAAGACGACGTAAATTTAGGACACTTAAAGCGGGTTGAGGGCTTTCATGGTCAAACCGATTGTGATGCCGAAGTACGGGCTTCAGCAGGACCAGGGGACGGTCATCCGCTGGCTGAAGGGGGAAGGGGAGCGGGTGAAGAGGGGGGAGGCGCTGCTGGAGTTGGAGACGGACAAGGCGGTGTTCGAGTACGAGTCGCCTGAGGCGGGGGTGCTCCGCAAGATCGTAGTCGGGGAGGGGACGACCGTGCCGGTGCTGTCCGTGATCGCGGTGCTGACGGACAGCGCGGACGAGCCGTTCGACGTCGGGGCGCCAGGGCCTGCGCCGTCCGCTGTGACCCCGGCGGCGTCGGAGGCGACCCCCGCCACGCCCGCCGCAGCGCCGGCGGTCGGCGGGGAGGACCGGATCAGGAGTTCCCCGGCGGCCAAGAAGCTGGCGAAGGACCTGGGGGTGGACCTGGCGACGGTGAAGGGGACGGGGCCGGGGGGGCGGATCACGCGGGAGGACGTGGAGCAGGCCGCGACGGCCAGGCAGGCTGTGTCCGCCGCCGCGGCGCCGACACCCGCCGCAGGCCGCAGGCCGCTGTCCCGCATGCGGCAGGCCATCGGGCGGGCGATGTCGGAGAGCAAGCGCAACATCCCTCACTTCTACGTCTCGGCGGAGGTGGACATGACCGACGCGGAGGCGTGGCGCAGAAGGGTGGCCTCGGAGCGGGGGGTCAAGCTGTCGGTGACGGACGTGCTGGTGAAGGCCGCGGCGATGACGCTGGCGAAGTACCCGGCGCTCAACGCCAGCTTAGACGGGGACGCGACGGTGGCGCACGGGGGGGTTCACGTCGGGCTGGCCGTGGGGATGGAGGACGGGCTGCTCGTGCCGGTGATCGCCGACGCCCACGCCAAGTCGATGGTCGTTCTGGCGAGGGAGCGGGCGGAGGCCGTGGAGGCGGCGCGGGGGGGCAGGCTGCGGGGGACGGCGCAGGCGACGTTCACGATCTCCAACCTGGGCATGTTCGGGGTCACGTCGTTCATCGCCATTGTGAACCCGCCGGAGTCCGCGGCCCTGGCCGTGGGCGCGATCCTGCCGCAGGTGCGGCCGTTCGGGGAGCCACTGACGATCGCGGTGCGACAGGTGATGCAGGTGACGCTGTCGGCGGACCACCGGCTGACGGATGGGATGCTGGCCGCGCAGTACCTGCAGGACCTCAAGAGAAACCTGGAGGGCGTGGAGACGCTGGAGGGATGGCTGTAAAAGGGTGAAATGTGAAACGTGAAGACCTCACCCTCCCCCTGAACCCCCTCCCTCTCCGCA
>Ga0156186_1365_pt1 | contig 15600 bp, 21 predicted proteins | sample RifCSPlowO2_12_FD_107839 | JGI IMG/M metagenome (GOLD analysis project Ga0156186, IMG submission 107839) | Candidatus Handelsmanbacteria bacterium RIFCSPLOWO2_12_FULL_64_10
GTACCTGGTGCAGTCGCCGCAGGCGGCGGGGATCGCGCAGCACATCCCGGACTGGGTGGCCCCGCCTTTCGGCTCCTCTGCCTACGAGGCGAGGGGCTTTCTGCACCCGGACTGGGCCAGGCCGATCCTGGTCCTGGTGGGGGTGATGGTCCTGACCCGGATCAATGCCCTGTCCCTGGGCTACGTGATGTTTCGCGTCACGAGCGACGTGGAGCGGCTGCCGTTTCCGATGGCCCCGGTGCAGGCGGGCGGGGCCACGGCGCTGGCGGAGACGTCGGCCCAGCAGGAGGGGTGGCGGTGGAGCGCCTTCAGCGTGGGGGCGATGATCGGGGCGATCTGGGGGCTGATCTACGTGGCCGTGCCGACGGTCTCCGGCCTGTTTTTGACGGAGACGGTGCAGATCTTCCCGATTCCGTTCGTGGACGTGACGGACAGCCTGCGGGCCTCGCTTCCGGCGGCGATCCTGGGGATAGGGACGGACCTGGCGCACGTCTTCATCGGGTTTGTGCTGCCGTTCTGGATCGTGGCCGGGAGTTTCGCGGCGTCGATGCTGGTCCAACTGATCGTGAACCCGGCGCTCTACCGGCGGGGTGTGCTGCACACCTGGTCGCCGGGGATGACGGCCATCCCGACGCAGATCTCCAATGCGTTCGATTTCTGGTTAAGCTTCGGGATCGGGACCTCGCTGGTGATCGCGCTGGTCGGGTTTGCGATGGCGGGGAGGGCGATGGTGAAAGGCAGAACGCGGAAGGACCTATCCCCCCAACCCCCTTCCCTGAAGGGAAGGGGGGGCCACCAGGTCTTCTCCCCTCTCCCTTTAGGGGAGGGGACGGGGGAGGGGTCTCTGCCTCTAAATCGGGGGGACATGCCGGTGGGGAGGGCATTGTTGATCTGGGGGGCGAGCACGGCGGGGTTCGTGGTCCTGGTCCGCACCCTGGCGCCGGGGTTTCCGTGGTGGATCACGGCGGCGTTCGGGTTCCTCTGGACGCCGTTCAGCTCCTACATCGGGGCGCGGATGATCGGGCTGACGGGGAGCCCCTACGGGTCGTCCATCCCGTTTCTGCGGGAGGCGTCGTTCTACCTGTCGGGCTACCAGGGGGCGGCGGTCTGGTTCGCGCCGATCCCGATGTTCGACCACGGGGGGTATGCCAACACCTTCCGGCAGATGGAGTTGACCCGGACGCGGTTCGGGGGCCTGGTGAAGATGGCCGCCGTGACGCTGGCCGTGATGCTGGTCTGCAGCTTCCTCTTCTGGTCGTTCATCTGGCGGCTGGGGACGATCCCGTCGCCGGCCTATCCCTACGTCCAGAAGTTCTGGCCCTTCCACGCCACGATCCAGACGATGTGGATCCGGTCCACGATGCCGGGGGAGGGGGGGATGGCGCTGCTCCGGCAGGTCATCCGGTGGGAGGTGATCGGGGTCGGGTTCGCCTTCGGGGGGGCGATGTACCTCCTGTTGTCTCTCCTGGGCGCGCCCACGCTGATCTTCTACGGGTTCGTGGGGGGGCTGGGCACGTGGCCGCACTTCGTGATCCCGCAGTTCGTCGGGGCGATGCTGGGGCGCTATGCCTTTGCGAGGCGGTTCGGGCGGGAGCGGTGGGGGGCCTACGCGCCGGTGTTGCTGGCCGGCTACTCCTGCGGCATGGGGCTGGTGGGCATGGCCTCCATTGCCGTGGTGCTGATCGCCAAGGCCGTGTCGGAGGTGATTTATTGAGGATATTTTAAAAATTTTCTCTTGACAGGGAGGGCGGAAGCCCTTATATTTAACATCGAATGATTTAATATTAAATTAATTTGCTTTGCGAGAAAGAGGAGAAGGTGGGAACGCATTACAAAGGGACAGAAGAAGAGGTCAGGGCTTTAGATACCTTTATCAAGCTGCTGAGGGCCGCCGAGTCCACGACCGCCAGGCTCAGCCGTCACATGGCCGCGCACAGGCTGACCGTGAGTCAGTTCGGGGCGATGGAGGCGCTGCTGCACCTCGGCCCGCTGTGCCAGTGCGACCTGGGCAAGAAGCTCCTCAAGAGCAGCGGAAACATCACCATGGTGGTGGATAACCTTGAAAAACAGGGATTTGTGGAGCGTCGGCGAGAGGTGGAGGACCGGAGGTTCGTGACGGTTCATCTCACCGACAAGGGGCAGCGGTTCATCGCTGAGATCTTTCCCAGGCACGTCGCGGCGATCGTGGAGGAGATGGGAGCGCTCACTCCCCCGGAGCAGGAGGATCTGGGGCGGCTGTGCCGGAAGCTCGGACGGAGGGAGGGGGATAAAAAATCTACCTGAAAAATTTTTAAACCTATAGTTCAATGTTAAATCAATTAAGGATGAAGAGTTGAACGTTAGAAACCCTCACTTTTCATTCTTCACTCTCTCAAGGAGGTTCACCGTGTTCAAGAGAATCCTGCAAAAAGAAAATGACCTTGCGGGCCTCATCCTCCGGGTGTTGCTGGGGATCGTCTTTTTCCTGCACGGGGCGCAGAAGCTGCTGGGGTGGTTCGGAGGGTACGGGTTTTCAGGGACGATGGAGTTCTTCACCGGGAGCGGCATCCCCTGGGTCTTCGCCTTCCTGGCCATTGTGGCGGAGTTCTTCGGGGCGCTGGGGCTGATCGCCGGGCTGCTGACCCGCATCGCAGCGTTCGGGATCGGCTGCGTGATGGCCGTGGCTACGACGATGCACCTTCAGAACGGTTTCTTTATGAACTGGTCCGGAAAGCAGGCGGGGGAGGGGTTTGAGTACCATCTCCTGGCCCTGGCCATTGCGATTGCGCTTATGATCAGGGGCGGGGGCAGGTGGTCGGTGGACGGGATTATCTCCGGGAGAACGGAACGATGAGGCCCATTTTACGGGTGCTGTCCAGAGACGATTTTGAGGCCGGGAACGCCCGGTTCGGGGAGATCGCTCCCGCCTCCGACGGCGATCTCCTGGATGCCTATTCGCGGGCGGTCATCCGGGCGTCGGAGCGGATCAGTCCGTCGGTCGTCAACGTCGAAGTGCATCACCGGGGCCAGGGGGATGACCCCCGGCGCGAGGGCCGGGGGGGAGGCTCCGGGTTCGTCCTCACGCCGGACGGGTTCATCCTCACGAACAGCCACGTGGTGCACGGCGCGTCGCGGGTCGAGGTGACGCTTCAGGACGGGGGTCACTTTGGGGCTGACCTGGTGGGGGACGACCCGGACACGGACCTGGCGGTCGTCCGGATCACGGCCCCCGGCCTGGCGCCCGCGCCGCTGGGGGACTCGGAGGCGGTCCGCGTCGGGCAGCTCGTGGTCGCCGTGGGCAACCCCTACGGGTTCCAGTGCACGGTGACCGCCGGGGTGGTGAGCGCGCTGGGGCGCTCGCTCCGGTCCAGGTCCGGCCGGCTGATCGACAACGTCATCCAGACCGACGCCGCGCTCAACCCCGGCAACTCCGGGGGGCCGCTCGTCACGTCGCGCGGGGAGGTCGTGGGTGTGAACACGGCGGCCATTCTGCCGGCGCAGGGGATCTGCTTCGCGGTGGGGATCAACACGGCCAAGTTCGTGGCGAGCAGGCTGATCCGGGATGGGAAGATCCGGCGCAGCTTCATCGGGGTGGCAGGGCAGAACGTCCCGATTCATCGCCGGACGGTGCGCTTCCACGACCTGCCCGCCGAGAGCGGCATCCTGGTGGCCTCCGTGGAGCCGGGCAGCCCCGCAGAGCGGGCCGGGCTGCTCGAAGGGGATGTGATCGTGGCATTCGACGGCCAGTCAGTGGCGGGCATCGACGACCTGCACCGGATGCTGACCGAGGATCGGATCGGGACGACGTCGCTGCTGACGGTCCTCCGGCGGACGGAGAAGTGGGTCCTGAGCGTCGCGCCCGAGGAGTCGAAGGCGCGCGGATGAGAGGAGGCTGTGCGGCTCGACGAATGGCTTACCTCGCTCCGCAACAGGAAAACCTCATCTTAACAGAAAGGGGGGTTTAAAACACAGGGAAACAGGAGTTGGAGCAGTAGCCGCAGGTTCAATACTCAGTTCTTGAGAGGAGAAGGTTCAATTCACATACAGGAGGATCGAATGCGCGGAAAAATACTTTCCTTGATGATGGTGTTACTTGCCACCGCGACAGGTGTCTCTGCACAGAAGCCGGCCCAGAGACTGCTGTCTCCCACGAACCACACGCTCGTTCTGATTGACCATCAGCCCCAGATGGCCTTTGCGACCAAGTCCATCGACATTGTCGAACTCCGGAACAACGTGACCGGGCTGGCGAAGGCGGCGAAGGTGTTCAAGGTGCCGACCATTCTGACGACCGTCGCCGAAAAGTCTTTCAGCGGACCCCTTTTCCCTGAAGTACAGGCCGTATTCCCGGACCAGAAGCCCATCGACCGGACGACCATGAACACCTGGGAGGACGCGAGGGTCGTCCAGAAGGTCAAAGAGTATGGCAAGAAGAAGCTGGTCATCGCCGCGCTGTGGACGGAGGTGTGCGGCATCGGACCGGCGTTATCCGCGATTGAGGAGGGCTATGAGGTCTATTTTGTGACGGACGCGTCGGGCGGTGTCAGTCACGAGGCTCACAACATGGCTGTGCAGAGGATGATCCAGGCAGGAGCCACGCCGATCACCTGGCTGCAGTACCTGCTGGAGTTGCAGCGTGACTGGGCGAGAGGAGAGACCTACGCTGCGGTTACAGGGATCGCGAAGGAACACGGCGGCGGCTACGGCCTGGGCATCATCTACGCGAAGGAGATGTTCAGCGGCAAAGAGGGCGGGCATTAAGAAAAAGGCGGAAGTGAAAGGCGAAAGGGGATGGGGCTTATCCCCTGCCTCTTTCGCCTTTCAAGGAGATCAAGTTTATGAAAATGAAGATAACCTTCCTCCTGACCGTCGCCCTGATGGTGGGAGGGCCACTTCCGGCCTGGGGTCAGTCAAATGCCTCGCCGGAGGCCGCCGACCTGATCCTCGTGAACGGGCGCGTGGCGACCTTGAATCAGGACAACCGGTTCGTCTCTGCCGTCGCTGTTCAAAAGGATCGCATCCTGGCGGTGGGGGGCGACCAGGAGATTCTGAAGCACAAGGGATCACAGACCCGAATCATCGACGTCAAGGGCAGGACTGTCATCCCAGGCCTGATCGATTCGCACACGCACCTCATCCGTGCAGGCCTCAACTACAACCTGGAGCTGCGCTGGGACGGCGTGCGATCTCTGGCGCAGGCGCTCCGGATGGTGCGGGAGCAGGCGGCCCGGACGCCCGCGCCCCACTGGGTGCGCGTGGTAGGGGGGTGGTCGGAGTTCCAGTTCGCAGAGCGCCGGATGCCGACCCTGAAGGAGCTGAACGAAGTTGCCCCGGAGACGCCGGTCTTCGTCCTGCACCTCTACGACCGGGCGCTGCTCAATCGGGCTGCGCTGAAGGCAGCGGGCTACACGAAGGAGACGCCGGACCCGTCCGGCGGCCAGATCGAGCGAGACGCGGAGGGGAACCCCACCGGCCTGCTTGTCGCCAAACCGAATGCGTACATCCTTTACTCCACTCTTAACAAGGGTCCCAAGCTCTCCTTCGAGGATCATGTCAACTCCACGCAGCACTACATGCAAGAGATGAATCGGCTGGGGGTCACGAGCGTCATCGACGCGGGAGGTGGGTTCCAGAACTACCCGGACGACTATCGCGTGATCGAGTACCTCGCGAAGGAGAACCGGCTCACGGTCCGCATCGTCTACAACCTCTTTCCGCAGCGACCCAGGCACGAGATGGAGGACTTCACGCGATGGGTGGGGATGGCCAGGCCGGGGCAGGGGGATGACTTCTATCGGCTGAACGGGGCAGGGGAGATGCTGGTGTTCTCCGCCGCGGACTTCGAGGACTTTCTGGAGCCGAGGCCGGACCTGCCAACGGAGATGGAAGGGGAGTTGAAGGACGTTGTCCGGTTTCTGGTCCGCAACCGCTGGCCGTTCCGATTGCACGCCACCTACGGTGAGTCTGTGTCACGCTTCCTGGATGTGCTGGAGCAGGTCAACCGAGAGGTCCCATTCGACGGGCTGCGGTGGTTCTTCGACCACGTGGAGACGCTCTCCGACCGCGATCTGGGACGGGTCAAGGCCCTCGGAGGAGGGATCGCCATCCAGCACCGGATGGCATTTCAGGGAGAATACTTCGTCGAGCGCTACGGGGCGAAGGCGGCGGAGCAGACGCCGCCGATCCGCCGGATGCTGGAGATGGGCGTGCCCATAGGCGCAGGGACGGACGGCACGCGGGTGGCCACCTACAACCCGTTCGTGTCGCTCTACTGGCTGGTGAGCGGAAAGACCGTCGGGGGCACGGCGCTCTATCCTCCGTCTAACCGCTTGGACCGGATGCAGGCCCTCCGGCTGTGGACGGTCGGGAGCGCATGGTTCTCCGGGGAGGAGGGGAAGAAGGGGGCGCTCCTGCCGGGGCAACTGGCGGACCTGGTCGTGCTGTCGGGCGACTACTTCTCGGTCCCGGAGGAGCAGATCAAGGACCTGAAGTCTGTCCTGACGGTGGTCGGAGGAAAGGTCGTCTACGGCGCAGGAGAATTCAAGTCCCTGAGTTTGGAGTTGCCCCCCGTCAGCCCGGCGTGGTCTCCGGTGGCAAAGTTCGGCGGCTACGGGGCTCCCGGCGTGGGAGGACAGGGGATCTATAAATTTTGAAGGCTCTCTGTCGATCAGGAGCGCCCGACGGAGTCCGACGACTTCGCCGATTTTCCGTTATCTTTTTACAGTTATCCACACCCGAAACCTTCTGAAAGGAGGAAAAGCTATGGCAGGCGACACGATCCGGTGGCGTCACGACATAGACAGGGCACGCGAAGAGGCCCAACAGGGGAAGCTGGTGCTGGTCGACCTGTTCAACCCCCACTGAGGGGGGTGCCGAACGATGGGTGCCGTGACGTACCCTGAGCCGAACGTTGCAAGTTATATCGAGGCGCACTTTGTCCCCGTGCAGTTCAACGTGGTCGAGCGGCCGGAGGTCAAGGGGCAGTTCCACGCCCCCTGGACGCCCACGCTGATCGTGGAGGACGCGGAAGGGCGCGAGCATCGGCGCAGCGAGGGCTATCTCGACCCGGCGCGCTTTCTGGGGGAGATGGCCCTGGCCCGTCTGAAGGCGTCTCTCAACCGGTTTGCGTACGATAAGGCCCTTGCGCTCTCCGAGGAGGCGCGGAGGCTGACGCAGGGCGACCCGGCCCGCGAGCCGGAGGCGATGTACTGGTCGGCGGTGGCGGCCTATCGCGCCAGCGACGATGTGGACCGGTTGCTCAAGATGTGGGACAAGCTGGTGGACCGGTTCCCGGACACCGAATGGGGGAAGCGGGCAGCCTACACGCGCTTCGTGAAGTAAAAGGAGGAAACGCCATGAGTCAGCAGATGAGCGGCGTCCTGGTGCGCGGGAGCGCCTCGGGCTTCGCGCAGGAGATCTTCGTTGGCCCGTACCGTCTGGCCGCGGACGAGCCTGCAGATGTGGGTGGTACGGATACAGGGCCATCTCCCTACGACCTCCTGCTCGCCGCGCTGGGATCCTGAACGTCCATGACGGTCGCGCTGTACGCGCGACGGAAGCAGTGGCCACTTCAGGAGGTCACCGTGCGCCTCCGGCACTCCAAGATCCACGCCGCCGATTGCGCCGAGTGCGAGACCCGGGAGGGGATGCTCGACCGGATCGACCTGGAGATTGACCTCATCGGTCCTCTGGCGGAGGAGCAGCGCTCCAGGATTCTGGAGATCGCCCGGCGGTGTCCCGTGCACCGGACGCTCACGTCGGAGATCGACATCCGCGCCCGGCTGGCTTGAGAGAAGCGGAGGAGGGATCGAGGATACAACCGGACGGGGTTATGGCCGCCAAGGGGTGAAGGAGAAACTATCACAGGGATATGCAGGACAAGCAGGATAGCCCTTCATCCCGCGCATCCTGTATATCCCTGTCCCCTTTCTGAACCACAAGGAGAAATGCCATGATCAAACTACGACCGTCTCACGAGCGGGGTCACTTTAACCATGGATGGTTAGACACCTATCACACCTTCTCTTTCGGGGACTACCACGACCCGGAACACATGGGGTTTCGCAGCCTGCGCGTGATCAACGAGGACCGGGTCGCGCCCGGCGCGGGGTTCGGGACGCATCCTCACCGGGACATGGAGATCCTCACGGTGGTGCTCGAGGGCGCACTGGAGCACAAAGATAGCATGGGCAACGGGTCGGTCATCCGGCCGGGCCAGGTCCAGCGCATGAGCGCGGGCACGGGGGTCACGCACAGCGAGTATAACCCCTCGAAGGCCGAGCCTGTTCACCTGTTGCAGATCTGGGTCCTGCCGGAGCGGAGGGGGATCGAGCCCGGCTATGAGGAAGGGGAGTTCCCGGCGGAGGAGAGGCGGGGCAAATGGCGGCTGATCGCCGCGCGGGACGGGCGGGAGGGGGCCGTCCGATGGCATCAGGATGCGGACCTGTACGTGACGCTGCTCGCTCCGGGGGAGCAGGTGACGCACCGCCTGAGGCCGGGCCGGCACGCCTGGGCGCAGGTGGCGCGCGGGGCGGTCACGCTGAACGGCCATCCCCTGAGGGCGGGGGACGGGGCTGCGGTCAGCGATGAGGGTGTGGTGGAGGCGCAGGCGGACGAGGAGGCGGAGGTGTTGCTGTTCGATCTGGCGTGATAACCCCCTACCCTCCCCCAAGCCTGTGGATAAGGCCCTTGACCCCCCCTCCCTCCCCCCACGAGTGGGAGGGCGGTGGGTCGCGACCTCATGGGAGCGACAGGTTGGGTGGAGGAGGGGGTATGGGGGTAGGTGGGGGGTGTCTATTTCAGCACCTTCGGCAGGAGGGCTTCGAGGCGGCTCAGAGGGCCTTCGAGGCTCCGGATGGCCCCGACCCAGAAGGCGGGGGCTTCGAGGTCCTGGCCGAGGGTGCGCCGGGCGACGTTCTCGGGGGTGTCGGCGCCGGCGAGGCGCAGGAACTCCTCATACCGAGGCAGGAAGTCAGGCCCCTCCTTCTGAAACGCGGCGAACAGCCCCCGGCTCAGGAGGAACCCGAAGGTGTAGGGGAAGTTGTAGAAGGTGACGCCGGTGATGTAGAAGTGGAGCTTGGAGGCCCAGAAATAGGGGTCCTCGCCGCCCTGCTCCAGGGCGTCGCCGAAGACGCGGCGCTGCGTCTCGACCATCAGTTCCTTGAGGCGGCTGACGCCCACCTCGCCCCCGGCGCGCTCCTCGTAGAGGGCCTTCTCAAACTCGTAGCGCACGGGGATGTCCATGAGGTAGATGACCCCGTGGCCGGTCTCCATGTCCAGGATCAGGGCCTTCTGCGCGTCGCTGAAGGAGGGGTCGGCCAGGATGCCCTCGGTCAGGAGCATCTCCCCGAAGGTGGAGGCGGACTCCGCCAGGGTCATGGGGCGATACTGCGCGTAGTAGCGCAGGTCCCGGCTGATGTGGTTGTGGAAGGCGTGCCCGGCCTCGTGGGCGAGCGTGCGCACGTCCCCCATCGTCCTGTTGTAGGTCATGAAGATGCGCGACTCCCCGATCAGCCGGGACCCGGTGCAGAACCCCCCCGGCCGCTTTCCGGCGCGGGGCTCCCACTCGATCCAGCTTTTTTCGTACATCACCCGAAGGAAATCGGCCAGTGCAGGGTAGGCCCGGGCGAAGGAGGTCAGGACGAGGGCCCTGCCCTTCTCCCACGGGAGGCGCTCCTGGTCCGGAAACGGGAGCGGCGCGCCCAGGTCGTACCAGGCCACGCCTTCGGTCCCCATGACCCTGGCCTTGAGTCGGAGGATGCGGCGGGGGAGGTCGAGTTCGGCAAAGATGGCCTCGAGCATGGCGTCGAGGGTCTTCCGCGTGATGCCCGCCTGGAAGAGGGCGACGTCCAGGAAGTGGTCGACTGCCCGGTGCCGGTTGAGGGTCAGGCGGGTCCCCGAAATGGCGTTGAGGGCGGCGGCGGCCACGTCCTCCACGGTCCCCCAGGCCGCGTTGCCGCCGTCAAACGCCGCGCGTCGCACGCGGCGGTCCGGGTCCTCCATCAGCGAGCGGCGCTGGGACATGGGGAGGCGCTCGCGGCGGCCGTCGGGGTAGGCCATGTCGAACTCCATCTTGCCGGAGACGGTGTTGTAGAGCCGGCCCCAGGCGTTGAGTCCGTCCACGCCGAGGTCCGCGGCCAGCACCTCCTTTTCGGGCGTCATGGTCCGGCGCGCCTCCTCCCGCAGGCGGCGGAGGAGGTGCTGCGCGCCGTCGAAGGCGGGCCGGCCGATGAACGCGGAGAAGAGGTCCTCCGGGGCGTCCTTGACCGCCCGGAACAGCTCGACCTCCAGCTTGGCGACCTCGGCCTCCATCCGCACGACCTGCGCCCTCTCCCGAAGGTAGGCCTCGTTCCGCGCATCGACGGCGGACAGGCAGCCGACGTAGGAGCTGAGGTGCCCGTAGCGGGTCAGGAGGTCCTCATACCTGAGGAGGACCTCCTCCCAGCCGGCCTGATTGTCGAGGCTCAGCGGGGGCAGGGGAGAGGCCCGCTCCTGAAGGGCAGCGATGTCTTTCCGCAGGGTCTCCTTGAACCCCTGCATCTCCGGCCCGTTGAACGCCGGGAAGTAGCGGGTCAGGTCCCAGTTCATGGCGCTTGCCGAGGGTGTATCTGTCATAATTTCCTTTAGTTAGGTAGAATTCCGCCTGGATGCCCCCTGTCCGGGAACTTTATCCGGCGAAAGAAGTCTAATAATAAATAAAAAGAAGGAATGACAGGCTCCGGTCGATGGGATCGGAGGTCTGCACGATCTTCAAACTTCAGCGGGAGGGAAAGTATCTCACAAACGGGAGGGATACCTAAACCTCTGAGGTATCCGATGACAACCCTGACGAAGCTGTGTGTCTGGGCATCCCTCATCGTCGGCCTGGGGGCGATGCTGTTCCTGGGCTATCAGGCCGGAATGGGGATTGTCCAGGACTGGGAAGACCTTGCGGGGTCAGAACCCGCGCCGCAGGCCTCCGTTGGCGACCTGGCGTGGATCGGAGGGCTTCTGTTCGCGGCGCTGCTGGCGCTGGCAATCCGTTTCAGGCCGCACATGCGCGCGAAGAAAACAGAGGTGAAAGGGACAGGGCCAAAGCCACTCCCTCACCTCGGCCCCTTCAGGCGACCCGGACGGAAAAACGCCATGGGCGCCGGGTTCTAAACCCTCAGGTCGCCGGGCTCTTCAGGGCATATCCCGGAGCGGATATGCCCTTTTTTTGTTCGATGGTTCCGAATCCCCTGATGGAATTCCGCTTGCGTCAGACCGCTCAGATCGTTACATTATCTGGCGCTGATTTGGGGCCCTGTAGCTCAGGTGGATAGAGCAGCGGTTTCCTAAACCGTTGGTCGCGTGTTCGAGTCGCGCCAGGGCCACCAGACAAACATTTGTCGCAGAAAATAATACAAAGACTCCCTTTGTGGGAGTCTTTTTTTGTGTGAGGATGCCTCAAGGACCTTTGTTCAATTCAGGCCAGCAACATTCTCATCGGTTGCAACGTGCGGTTGAAAGGATTCAGGACCAGGCCGAGGATTTCCAGGGTCACAACCCCTAAAAGCGCCTCGTCGCCCGGCTCCCCCAGGATCACCGGCGTATGTCCGTCTCCTTGAGGCAGCGCGACGTGACACTCCGACACCTTGCGCTGAACGAGAGTGCCGTCAGCCAGAGAAAAGGTCTCCGTCCTTTTCGGCGTCAGTTCTATCGCCTGCCAGATCTCGGTAGGCAGAAGCGAGTAGGTAGCCCCGCTGTCCACCAGGAAGCGGACCTTTGCCGTCTTGTTCGATGGACCACACGCAACGCCTTCGATGTAGGGGAGCCCCATAAGTCAAACCTCCCTGCAAGAACGCGTTGGAAGATAAAAAATGTGGAGGTTCCTGTCAAGGGACCTTTTCGCGTATAGGGCTGCCTCTCCATCCCTTCGCCCCGTGGGAGCCGGGCAAAAGGAAGAGGCGCAAAAAAAACCCGGCAGGTGAGTTGCCGGGGCACGAGCTATCAAAATCGGTAAACGTCCTTTCGATGTCTCACCCTCACCACAGTCACAAGAAGAACGTCATCCCTGATTTCGTAGATGATCCGGTAATCGCCCGATTGAATTCGATAGAGGTCCTTTTCCCCGGACAGCTTTATCGACCCGTGAGGGCGCGGGTTGGTGGCGAGGGCGCGGATGCGCTTATCTACCTGGCGTTGAATCTTCGTCGGTAGCGCGGCAAGTTCGCGCTGTGCAGACGGAAGGATTTTGAGCCGGTAGATCAATCCAGGCCGATCTCCCTGCGGACTTTTTCGTAGGGGATGGGTTTTTCCTTTGGATCGGCCAGGCGACGTTCAGCTTCCTTCAGGTCCCGGAGGTCTTCCAGGGACATAGCATTTTTTCCGACTCGCCCTGAACTTCGCCGGGTAGTCTGTGCCCGAGCAGGCTTTTTGGTGGACGCGGTTTTCATGGCGCTCCTCGATTCTTTTTGTTCGACCTGGATACCCCGGCCATACGAGTCACCCCAGGGCCGCCAGACAACACATTGCAAGATAACAAAATGCGAAGGCTCCTGTCAAGGAGCCTTTTTTAGGTGTCACCCTGAGCAGGGAGGAGGGTCGCGACCTTATAGGAGCGACGGGTTGGGCGGGCGAAGGGTCTCTTTCCGCTCAAGGCGAGATTCTTCGCTCCTTTCGGTCGCTCAGAATGACCTCCGGATGGAAAACTGAATGCCCCTGTTTGCGTATATGGCCGGTGTCGCAAAAGTGACGCAGGCAAGCGGAAAGCACGAAAAACCCCCGGCAGGTGAGGCCCGGGGCATGTGCAAAAAGGATCATGCCAGGGCTTTCTTACGCGCCCTTGCCCGTCGCGTGGCTGTCCGCCTTCCCGGTGACACGTACTCGCAGTGCGTCACCGGCTCAGGGACAGGAAGCCCTTCTTCCTTCAATCCCTCGATGTGAAGCCCTATCGCCTCGCGGATAAGCCGCTGAACCTCCTCAGCGGTATCGCTGACGGCCACGCAGCCGGGAAGGTCGGGCACATAGGCCCCGTAGCTGTTCTTCCCCTTTTCGATCACGACCGCATATTTCACGACCGACCTCTTTTCTGCAGCCCGGCTTGCTTGAGGATACTGTTGAGAGTGCCGGGTGGAATATCTGCGGACACGGCATCTTGGAGGGTACGCTGGCGTCCCTCATCGGCCCCAAGACAGCGCCTTCGAGGAAGGCCACGCGCTGGCCGAGGTTGCCCTCAAGGTAGGCTATACGCTGGCCCATGTTGTCCAGTCGGCGCTCGATACGCTCCAGGCGGTCAATGACCTCGTCAGGGGGTAGACTGTAGTCGTGGGGCATAGGGGTTACTCCAGAGGATACTTCTCGCGTTGCGCACCCAGCTCGCGGTTGATTTTCAGAAGAATGGACGCCATGCGGATTTGCAGATCGTCAATTCGATCTAACCTTGCGAAAATTTCTGCCTGCGCCTCCCGTATTTCTCTAATCTGTTCCTCCAGGACCACAAGGCGCGTTTCTCGATCTGATGTCCTATTCATCGGCAATCTTCCGCAGCTCGCGCAATATTGGAACCGCCTTTTTTGCCCGCTCGTCCATCCGCTTCAAAATAGCGTTGATCCGCTTCGTGGTGGCCCTGAACGCCGCATCATGCTCTTTGGCGGACAGAGGTTTACGTGAGGATTTGGTTGCCATACGAAAACTCCTATAAAGTCAATGTGGGGATCGGCACGCCGTCTTCTGAAAGCTCCTCAACGACCATCTGGACGACTTCCCGGATGTGTCGGCACGCCTCTTCCTCCGTGTAGCCCCAGGTCGCTGCGCCGTATTTTTCCAGGGCCGGACAGCGGGCAAACCACCGGCCGTCATCCGGCTCAACGACGATTTTGAAGGCGTAGGTCTTCATGGCGTGTCGGCTCCTTTTTCCAGGTCGAATGAACAGCCCAAAGACAGAGATTGCCAGGGCAGAACGCCGACCGGGGCACGGGATTAGTTCGGTTTCTCCTTGCGCCCAACGAACAGGCCGAACACCGATACGGCCAGCGCCACCAGCGCCAGGATAAAGGCAGCGATTCCCCAATCCATAGCGATCACCTCAGCAGCCTGTAACCGGCAATGAAAAGCGCCAGGGCGCACACAATGCCGATTACAGCCAAAAAGAGCGTCGAATATTTCGGGTCAGGTAGAAGCACCGGACCCACCGCCAGCGTCAGCAGACACCCGATAGCCAGGTTGAACATAAACTCCGCAACCGCCTTGCGCTGGTCGTCGTTCATCGCCTCGCCCTCCCTCTGCCATAGGATAAATACAATGGCGAGGCGTGTCAAGCGAAAACCGGGCTGCGCCTTCAGGGCCTCTCAGCCTCGAAGGCCGACCGGATGAGTTCGGCGCTCTGCGGCACGCCGGTCATCGCGTCCTCCTTCCCCTCGAACTCGATCGACACGTAGCCGCTGTAATTCCCCTCCCGCAGGATCGCCGCGATGCGCCGGTAGTCCAGGTCCAGGGTGTACCACTCCCCGCCCCCGAAGTAGGTCTTGGCGTGCACCAGCACGGCGTGAGGGGTCAGCAGGCGCAGCTTGTCGTAAGGCTCGCCCAGAAAATTGCCCGTGTCCATCGTCACCCCGAGCCACGGCGACGGGATCGCCTCCACGATGCGCAGGACCCCCTCCGGCGCGAACGTCAACCCCCAGTGGTTCTCCAGCGCCAGCACCACGCCGCGCGCCTCGGCCAGGGGGAGGCATTTCCGGATGCTCTCGATGACCCACGCGAACGCCTCCTCATCCGTGCGCCCCGGCAGGGGCGGCTCGATCCCCCCGGCGGCCATCAGGTCGTCGAACTTCGGGATGGTCTTCCACCGGCCCGAGTTCATCCGGATGGCCGGGATGCCCAGCCGGTAGGCCACCTCGATGCATCGCTTCGTATGGTCCACCTGCCTGGCCCGCTCGTCGGGGTCGGGATGCACGAAGTCCTGGTGGATGGACAGGGAGTAGAGGTCCATCCCCTGCACCAGGGACTCCCGCTTCAGCCCGGCCAGGTAGGCGTCCTCCTCCGAGGCCATCTGCCGGTGCAGGATTTCCACCCCGTCCAGCCCCATCTGCCTGGCGCGCCGGATCACCTCCTCAATCGGGACCTTCTCCCCCCGGAAGTGCCAGAAGGAGTAGGACGAGACTCCGAGACGCAGTTTGAACACAGGTTCTCCCTTCGCGCAAAGTAGAAACAGAATAGAAAAGCCCGTCCGGGACCACACTTAACCACGGACGGGCCTGGCGCTGGCCAGGGATGGGGAAGCCAGCGCCCCAAGGAGGAAGAGTCTCCACCCGAAGGAGGGAAGAGTCTCCACCCCTTAAAGACGACCTTCGGGGCGAAAGGTTACACGTCGGGAAGGGGGGGCGCCAGGAGAGGCCTCGACCTTTATACACATCACGGCAAAAAAAGCCCGTCCGGGACCACACCCAAATCTCCGGACGGGCTGGGCGCTGGCAAGGAGGGGGGAAAGCCAGCACCACAAGGAAGAGAGTCTTCTACCCTCTAAAGACGAGTCTGAGGGCGAAAGGTTACACGGTGACGACTCCGTCGCGTAAATGCGACGGCTTCTCAGGCAACGTAGACCTTACCGCATCCGCGTTAACGCCTGACGGCTCCGTCCGAGCCGGGGTACTGCTAAAACCA
>Ga0156186_1441_pt1 | contig 15536 bp, 15 predicted proteins | sample RifCSPlowO2_12_FD_107839 | JGI IMG/M metagenome (GOLD analysis project Ga0156186, IMG submission 107839) | Candidatus Handelsmanbacteria bacterium RIFCSPLOWO2_12_FULL_64_10
TGAAGTACGCCGTCAAGCGCTTCAAGGCCGCAGGCTACGACGGGGTCTGGTGCGCGGAGTACGAAGGCCCGGAGCGCGAGGGCGGCGTCGGTTACGAGAAGTGCTGTAAGTGGTTGAAGGAGAACGTGTAAAAACGAAGTGGGGAAGCGGAGAAAAATTCTCTCTCCCTTTCTCCGTTTCCCCTTTCACCGTTTCTGCTTTTAACTCCACAGCCGGTCGTGCGACCGCGCCTCGTCCCACTCCGGCGTCGGCTCGAAATAGCCCGGTCGCTTCGGGTCGAGGTGCGCCCGGACGACCTCCTCGTTCAGGTCGATCCCCAGGCCCGGCGCTTCGGGGACCCGGATGTACCCCTTCTGGATGATCGGGCTGGGCAGGCCCGTGACCAGGTCGTTCCACCAGGGCACGTCCACGGAGTGGTTTTCCAGGACCATAAAGTTCTCCGTGGCCGCGGCGATGTGGACGCTGGCCATCGCCAGAATGGGGGACCCCGCCATGTGCAGGGCCATCGCGACCCCGTGCTCCTGGGCCAGGTCCCCGATCTTCTTCGTCTCCAGGATGCCCCCGGACGTGGCCGGGTCCGGGTGGGCCACCGCGATGGCCCGCCGCTCGAACAAACTCCTGAACCCCTCCTTCAGGTAGGTATCCTCCCCGGTGCAGATCGGCGTCTCGCACGACTCGGACAGCCGGACGTACTGGTCCGTGAACTGCCAGGGGATCATGTCCTCCAGCCAGGCCAGACTGTGCCGGTCCAGCGCCCGGGCCAGTTTGATGCAGGACTCCACCCCGATGTGCCCGAAGTGGTCCGCCGCAATCGGAATCTCGTAGCCCACCCCCTCCCGCACCGCCGCCACGTAGTCCGTCAGAACCTCCACCCCTCTGTCCGTCAGTTGAATCCCTGTGAACGGGTGCATCACCGTGCGGGTCTCCAGCATGCCGGAGGGGGCAGAGACCGTCCCGGGGATGCCCCTGCAGAGCTGGATGCCCACGTCCATCTTCAGGAACGAGAACCCCATCTCCACGCGGGCCTTCAGCCGCCTCTCCATCTCCTTCGGGTCCGGCGTCGAGGGGGTGTCGCAGTAGCATCGGATCTGATCCCGGAACTTCCCGCCGGCCAGCTGGTAGGCCGGGACACCATACGCCTTCCCCGCCAGGTCCATCAGCGCCATCTCGACCGCACAGACCCCACCCCCCTGCCGGGCGTGATGCCCGAACTGCTTGATCTTCCGGAATAGCCGATCCACGTCGCAGGGGTTTTCGCCCAGGAGGCGGCTTTTGAGCATCAGGGCATAGCCCTCGCTCGCCCCGTCCCGGACCTCCCCCAACCCATAGATGCCCTGGTTCGTGTCGATGCGGATCAGGGCGCAGCGCATGGGCAGCCCCACGACCGTGGCCACGCGCAGGTCGGTGATCTTCAACTGGGAAGGTCGCGAATGGGTGTTGATAGGCTCAGTCGTCACGGGAATCTCCAAAAAGAAGTGCCACGTACCGTGTGTCAGGCGCCACGTAAAGTCAGGTGCTTGGCACTTGGCACTTGACACTTGGCACTTGGCACATCGCCTTCAGGGGCACGTCCTCGTCTCTGGGGATATAGTAGCTCAGGGGGTCGCTCACGACGCCCAGGAGCTGCCTCTGGATGGGGTTGCACCGGGCGACCAGCGCCTCCGGCATCGCGACATAGTCCATCGGCTTGACCCACCGGTAGGCGTAGCCGTAAAAGAGGGTCTTCCTCGGAACCCCGGACCAGTTCCGCCCGATCCCGTGCCAGGTCCGCTGCTCGAACAGGAAGGCAGTCCCCGGCCTCACGTTCATAGAGATCGCCCCCCTCGTCCCGCCCGTCTCAGGGTCCACAGGGGGCCTCCCCAGCAGCCGGTTGCTGCCGGGCAGGACGACCGTGGCGCCCGAGGCGGGGTCGGTCTGGTCGCTGATGGCGTAGGCGATCTTGAGGAGGATTCGGGGATGGGGCTCCTGCATCTCCTGACTGGAGGTCCCCCCGTCCCGGTGCAGTCCGATCTTCTTTTGGGCCTCCGGCGGAGGCTCCGGCCCGGACGGGAGGACGATCAGGTGCGAGGTGATCATCTGGATGTTCCAGTTCAGGACCTGCCAGGCTAAGGGGACGGTCTTCGGCCAGTCGAGCAGCTTCAGGAAGGCCTCGTGCTGGACGATGCAGTTGCGCATGTTCAACCTGTCCCCCGCCTCCAGCCGGCCCTCCCGCTTCTCCCGCGCGTAGACCTCGTCGATGGCCGCGTCCAGCTCCTCCACCACGCCCGGCGGAAGCGCATCCTCCACCACCAGGTATCCGTTCGTCTCGAAGAACTCCCGCTGCTCCGGGGAGAGGACGGCGAATTCAGTCGTCACGGGGTTCTCCTGTTTGTTCAAGATAGTCCTCATTCCCTCGATACGCCCCGTAGTCCCGAGTAGCGGCCAAAGGCCGCGTATCGAGGGACGGGGCTACTCGGGAACTCGGGTGTTTCCTTTTCTCTTTGTCTATGCTGGGATAAAAATATACCACCAGAGCGCCGGGACGCAAGCAATCTTTCACGCAGCGTCTTGGTGCCCTGGTGGTATAGCGGTTGCGGATCAAAGCCCTCCCCCCCTCCCCCCTCGGGGGAGGGGACGGGGGAGGGGTCACTCAATCGCAATCTCCACCCGGCTGTCCTCGTCCTGGACCTCGATCAGCTTGCCTGGTTTCGGGTGGCTCAGAATGGCTTTGATGAGCCGCTCCACGTCCACCCCCTTCTCCCCCATCAGCTCTCTGGCCGGGACGGGCAGGGCGCGGAGGATCTCGTGGGCCGTGCTCAGGGGGACGCTGATGCTGATCTTCTTATTCCCCTCCTCCCACACCTGGACGCGCAGGAGTTTTCCCCCGTTTTCCTTGCCCAAAGGCGGGGCTGGGACGGAGGGACCCTGCCCTGCCCTTCCCTCCCCCTTCGCGATACGGATGTCCCCGTTCGTCGTGCGGAGGTCCAGCGGGAGACCACCGCCGTTAATTTTCCCCTCCATCCTGTCTCCCACCTTACTGCGCTTGCCGGTCTCGTTCTCCAGAGATATGGGTAACTCGCAGGTGATGCTGCCGTGGGTTGTGAAGGCCTCCAGGTCAGCGCGGACATCCGCCGGCAGAGTGATATGGATATATCCGTTCGTCGCGCCCAGTCTGCACCCCGAGGCTCCGAAGGTGAGGAGCTCTGCCTTGACATTTCCATGTGTTGTCTTCCCATTGCACCCCCCCTCCAGGCGCGTGAGGGTGATGCTCCCATTGGTCGTCCTCCCGTCGACCTCGCCTTTGACACCTTCCACGGTCAGGTCTCCATTCTTCGTCCGGAGGTCCATGCGCCCTTCCAGCGCGCCGATCTTCACACTGCCGTTGGTGGTATTCAGGTCCGCATCCATCTTGCGAGGGACTGAAATCTCATAGGAGACGTTCACTCCTTTCGCGCGGCCCTCGAAGACCCAGTCCAGGCTGAAGAACGACTCCACCCAGTCCCAGTCCCCCTTATGCTCCGGCAGCACGGTCCGGACCTCCAGCGCGTCCTCCTTCTGCTCGACCGCTATCTCAATCTTCCGAACGTACTTCTCAGCCGTCTCTTTGAAGCTGTGGTTGGCCTTCTTTTTTGCCTCAATCCGAATCTCTGTCCTGTCCCACGGCTGTAGCGAGATATCCCCAAAGTATACATTGGTATTCCTCACACTGATCTTGGTGATGCCCGAGGCGGGGACCGTCCTCTGAAAGACCTCCTCGTGCGTGTAGGCCCACGCAGATGAGGCGAGCAGAGAAAGGGCGACGACCCACAGGATGCTCAGACCTCCCATCCGCCTTCCGCTCCCCGGCGCATCCGTCGGCCCTGCCTGTTCCCTTCTCACCGTCATCCCGTAGAGGAAAAACGCCACGCCGACCGCCAGTGGGATAACCCCCCAGATTCCGACGGTCAGCGCCCGCTCGGCCCCCCTGGTCAGGCCGACGGCAAGGGCGGCGCAGACCGCGAAGGCCACGCCGGCGGCGATCCAGACCAGGCCGGGCAGGCGATAGTCCCTGGGCCTCGCCGCCACGGTCCCCCCTTCGGCCACCGCCGGAAGGTCAGGCGCAGCCTCAAACAGCCGCACCGTCTCATCCTTCATGAGGACCCAGATCGTGTAGACGCCCAGAACGGTCCCGAAGGGAATGTTGATCAGGTTGATGAAACCGGTAATCAGAACCAAAATCCTCGCCCATTCCTGTCGCTTCAGGAGCCCGATACCACCGATGATTCCAACTGCCGCAATCAGGAGCAGGAAGAGGAAGACCATTATGCTGACCATCCGGACGATTCCGTAAAATTCATCCGGCAGTGGGATTACTCTTTGGTCCAGAAATCTGACAAAAATCAGATTGACCACCAGCGCACCGAGACTTCCAAGGGCGCCAAAAAGGATATAGAGCACCCCCAGGACCTTGACGTGCTTCTCCATCGGCTCACCCTCCTTCCTCTCCGCGCCGGAGGCCCTGCGCTTCCCGCTCCTTCCTCACCATCCCGCTGTAGATGAACATCGCCACGCCGATGGCAAAGGGGACGATGCCCCAGACCCCGGCGATGGTGGCCCGCTCCGCCCCCCGCAGCATCCCCACAGACAGGGAGATGCAGACCATGTAGGCGATGCCGACGGCCATCAGGACGAAGGCGGACCGGCGGTAACAGTCAGGCTCTTCCTCTTCCCTCAGGGAGACGTGATAAGCGTAGCGCGTCACGCCGATGGTGAGGGGGATGATCCCCCAGACCGCCGACGCTATCGCACGCTCCATCCCCCGGTGCGCCCCGACGGAGAAGAAGACGGCCACCATGTAGGCCGCGCCGACGGCGATCAGGATCATGCTCCCCAGCCGGTGGTCTTTGGGGGCCCTGGGGACCTTGGGGGCCTCCTCTTTGGGCTTTTTTTCCTCATCCACCGCAGTCGTCGCGGGATCGATCCCCCGCTGGAGGGCCGCCATCCGCTCCTGGTGGGCGAGATACTTCCTCCAGCCGAGGTAGGCGAATACGGTCATCACGATCAGGATAGGTATCATTTCTCCGGGCATGTCTGGCCTCCTCTCAAAGTCTATTCTGGTCTTTTCTATTCCTGTAGGGGCGAGGCATGCCTCGCCCCTACAATAACCCAGGTCTCCCCCTCTCACCCCGTTTGATCGGCTGTCGGGAGATTTTGTTTCGCCCCAGGCTCGGCCCAGGGCATAAAAAAAGCCCGGACAGGCCGGGCTGGCGAAGGAGGAGAGGGGGAGGGAGAACTGCCCTGCTATCGTTGAGGACCAGGACCCGCATCGGTCACCCCCCCTCTGCGGCCTGCAACGCGGCGATGGCCGCCACGGCCACGATGTCGTCGACCGAGGCGCCCCGCGAGAGGTCGTTGACCGGACGCCGGAAGCCCTGGATGATAGGCCCGATGGCCTGCGCCCCGGCCAGGTACTGCGTCAGCTTGTAGGCGATGTTGCCCGCGTCCAGGTCGGGGAAGATGAGCACGTTCGCGTCCCCCTGGACGGGGAAGCCGGGGCATTTCTTCTGTGCCACGCGGGGCGAGAGCGCGGCGTCCGCCTGAAGGTCGCCGTCGATGACCAGGCCGGGGGCCATCTGCCGGGCGAGCCGCGTCGCCTCCTGGACCTTGTCCACACGCGCGTGTCTCGCGCTGCCATGAGTGGAGAAAGAGAGCATCGCCACCCTGGGCTCGATGCCCAGAAGCCGGCGGGCGTTTCGCGCCGTCACCACGGCGATCTCCGCAAGCTGCGAGGAGGAGGGGTCCACCGCCACCGCCGCGTCGGCGTAGACGAGGAGGCTTTCGGGCGGCCCCGGCAGCGCCATGAGGAAGAGGCTGGAGGCCTGGCTGACCCCCTCCTCGTAGCCCACGGTCAGCGCCCCGGCGGCGATGACCTGCGCCGTCGGCCTCGACGCGCCCGCGACCATGGCCTCCGCGTCCCCCTCGCTGACCATCATCCCCCCGAAGTAGAGGGGCCGCCTCACCAGCCGGGCCGCCGCGCCGGGCGTGACCCCGGCCCTGCGCCGGGCGTATGCCTCGGCGTAGCGCAAAACGTCCGGCGAAGCGGCGGGGTCGACGATCCTCACCCCCTCCGGGAGACCCCCTGCCGCCCGGCTCAGGATCGCGTCCCTCCCCCCCAGCAGGATGGGATGGGCAATGCCCTCGGACGCCAGGCGGCAGGCCGCCTGCGCCACCCGTTCATCCTCCCCTTCGGGAAGTGCCACCCGCCTGGGCCGCTCCTTCGCCCGCGCGATGAACTGCTCCACAAGTCCCACGCCGCCCCCTCACGCCCCCTCAACCGGTCCCGCGCAGCGGCCGGCGCCGGGCGTAGTGCCCCGGCAGGTGGACCTTCACCTGCTCCTCCAGCTCCTCGTCCGTGATCGCGCTCAGCCGCCCGTGCGCCTCGTACTGGTCCATGACCCAGCGCGCGATCTTGTGGACCTTGATCTTGCTGAGCCGCTCCTCCCCCTTGAGCCCCAGGAACTCGTTGACCCAGAGGGTAATGCCGTCCACCCCGGACTTGTCCGTGATGGCCACCCTGGGCGGGCGGCCGAACAGGGCCGCGGTGTCGAAGATGTTGTAGATGCGCTCGTCGGACCGCAGCCCCCCTGCGTGGATGCCGGCGCGGGTGGTGTTGAAGTCGCGCCCCACGAAGGGGTAGTTGGGCGGGATCTCCACCCCGATGGAGCGCATGTATTCGGCCATCTCCTGGATCATCCGGGCCTCGATGCCGCAGAGGGCCCCCTTCAGGCCGATGTACTCGATCAGGGCCCCTTCGAGGGGGGGGTTGCCCGTGCGCTCCCCGAACCCGAAGAGGGTCGTGTTCACGGCGTTGCAGCCGTAGAGCCAGGCCGTGGCCCCGTTGACGTGCACCTTGTGGAAGTCGTTGTGCCCGTGCCACTCCAGGCACTCGTGGGGCACGCCCGCGTCGTGCGTCATGCGGTAGACTAACTTGGGGACCGAGCGCGGCAGGGCGGCCCCGGGGAAGTTGATCCCGAACCCCATCGTGTCGCAGAGGCGGACCTTGGCGCGCAGGCCGGGGGGGACCTGCTCGGACCGCCGCATCAACTCCGAGACAAAGGGCAGGACGAACCCCTCGATGTCCGCGCGGGTCACGTCTTCGAGGTGGCAGCGGGGCCGGATGCCGGCCTCCCAGGCGGCCTCCACCACTTCGAGGTAGTCCTGGAAGGCCTGCTGGCGGGTCTTCTTGGCCTTCAGGAAGATGTGGTAGTCGGAGCAGGAGGTCAGCATGCCGGTCTCCTTCACCCCGGCCTCCCTGACTAAGCGAAAGTCCCCCTTGTCCGCGCGGATCCAGCTCGTGATCTCCGGGTAGCGGTGGCCCAAGGCCCGGCACTCCTCCAGGGCCTTCCGGTCATTCCTGGTGTACAGGAAGAACTCCGTCTGCCGGATGACGCCGCTGGGCCCTCCGAGCCGGGCCATCATGTCGTACAGGGCGACCTGCTGTTCGACGGTGTAAGGGGGCCGCGCCTGCTGCCCGTCCCGGAAGGTCGTGTCCGTGATCACCAGGTCGCGGGCCGCGGCCTCCTTCGGGTCGAACCGGACGACCTGGCCGTCGATCTCCTCGTAGATCGGGCCGTCGAACAGGATTTTAGGCGGCAGGCCGTAATCGAACTGCTCTTCGAGCAGGTTGGGCCTGTCCGTCTCCACCAGTTTCCATACCTTCCCCATGATGTCTCTCCTCCTCCGTCAGAACCCCGTTCGCCAGCCTCAGTTCACATACCTGGCGATAAAGTCAATGGCCCCCTCGACGTTCTGCACGCGGAGCGCCTCATCCTCGTCCATCTCGATGTCGAACGCCTCCTCAAACCCGGCCATCAGCTCGATGGACTGGACGGACTCCGCGCCCAGGTCCGCCGTGAAGCTGTGGGCCTCCTGAATCTCCTCAGGGCGGACCTTGAGGACCTGCGACACGACCTGGTAGACGCGTTCCTTGATCTCTTCTCTGGTCACTATGTCTCCTCCTTAAACGTCAAACGGCAAACGGACCTCACCCTCCCCCAAGCAAGGGAAAAAGGCCCTTATCTCCCCCTCCCTCTCCGCGTGCGGAGAGGGAGGGGGTCGGGGGGTAGGTGAGGTTTCATCTCTTTAACTTCGCAGCAGCCTCCCTATCCACGATAAACGTGCAGTCCGGGTGATCTTGAAGCAGGCTGGCCGGGCACTCCGGGGTGAAAGGTCCCTCCACGGCCGCGGCGACGGCGGCGGCCTTCTTGGGGCCGGTCGCCAGCAGGACGAGCCGGCGCGCCTCCCGGATGGTGCCGATGCCGGCCGACAGGGCGCATCGGGGGACCTCGCGGGGATCCTTGAAAAAGCGTCCGTCGCTGTTCGCCTCGATGGTGCTCTGAGACAGGCTGACTAAGCGGGCGCGGCTGTCCACCGGGCTGCCCGGCTCGTTGAAGGCGATGTGGCCGTTGACGCCGATGCCCAGCAGCCAGAGGTCCACGCCGCCCACGGAGAGGATCTTGGTCTCGAACGCCTGGCACTCCAGATGGGGATTGGCGGCCCTGCCGTTGAGCACGTGGGTGTTCCACGGGCGGATGTCGACCTTGCTGAAGAGATGCCTGTCCATGAACGCGCGATAGCTCTGGGGGTGGTCGCCCTCCAGCCCCCAGTACTCGTCTAAGTTGAACGAGATCACCCTGGCGAAGCTGAGGTCCTCCTCCCGGCGCAACCTCGCCAGCTCGGCGTAGGTCTGCTCGGGGGTGGAGCCGGTGGCAAGACCCAGGACCGCCTGGGGCTTGGCCCGCACCAGATCGGCGAAGGTCCTGGCCGCCTGCCGCGCCACGGCGCCCGCATCGTCACACACGATCAACTTGATGTTTCCGCTCATCCATCGCTCCTTAAAGAAAAGTCACGAGCCCATTTCGCGTCTCATTCGGTTAATATATAAAAACCACCCCTTTAAGTAAAGGGCTTTGCGCGGCTCGCGGGCCGCGTGACGCCGGGCGCCCCCGCGCGCGAGAAATCCCTTGACAGCATGCCGGGATTTTGGCTATTTGACCTCACCCACCCCATACCCCCTCCCTCTCCGCGTGCGGAGAGGGAGGGGGTGATAAGGGCCTTTCCCCTCGGTTCGGGGGAGGGTGAGGTCGTCTCACTTACGAGGAGGCAGAGGGCTGTATGCATGGGTATCGCGCGCTTTCGGGCGAAGAGGTCCGGGTGATGGAGCAGGCCGGATGCTCGGCGGAGGACTGGTCCGCAGTGCGGGTGAAGGAGGGGTTCGATCCGAGGCGAGTGCGGGACGTGACCTTTGTGGGCAAGGTGACCGTGGGGGATCTAACGGGCAGCGTCGTCCTCCCGGACGGGGTGAGGTTGCCCTCTGAGATCGCCCACGCGACGCTGGTCGAGTGCGAGATAGGGGACAACGTCCGGGTGACCCGCGTCCGCGGCCACCTGGCCCGGTACACGGTCGGCCCGGGCGCAGTCGTGACCGACGTGGGGGCGATGGCGACCCGGCCGGGGGCCACCTTCGGGAACGGGGTCGAGGTGGCGGCGGTCAATGAGGGGGGGGGCCGGGAGACGCCCATCTTCAACGAGATGTCGAGCCAGTTCGCCTACCTTTTCAGTATGCACCGCTACCGGCCGGAGATGATCGAGCGCCTCAGGGCGATGGTGGACGCCGACGTGGCCGGGGTCGTCTCGGACAGGGGTCGCATCGGCCAGGGCGCGGTGGTGGCGCACGTGGGCGAGGTCGAGGACGTGAACGTGGGGGCCTTTGCGACCGTCTCAGGGGCGTCTATGCTCCGGAATGGGACCATCCTCAGCGAACGGGACGCCCCGACCCGGGTGGGCGCGGGCGTAATCGCCGAGGACTTCATCATCGGCGAAGGCTCCAGCGTGGATGGGGGGGCGCTGTTGAGCAGGGTCTTCGTGGGGCAGGGCGTCCAGATCGGCAAGCAGTTCTCCGCGGAGAACGCCCTCTTCTTCGCGAACTCCGAGTGCTTCCACGGCGAGGCGTGCTCCATCCTGGCGGGCCCCTACACGGTGACCCATCACAAGAGCACGCTGCTGATCGCGGGCATCTACTCGTTCTTCAACGCCGGCAGCGGGACGAACCAGAGCAACCACATGTACAAGCTCGGGCCGGTGCACCAGGGCGTCCTGGAGCGGGGCAGCAAGATGGGGTCCTTCTCCTACATGCTCTGGCCCAGCGTGATCGGGCCGTTTTCGGTGGTCATCGGCAAGCACATGGCGACCTTCAACATCGGCGACCTCCCCTTCTCCTACGTCACCGAGGAGGGCGGGGAGAGCTTTCTCACCCCGGCGATGAACCTGTTCACGGTGGGCGTCGTCCGGGACGGGCAGAAGTGGCCGACGCGGGACCGGAGAAAGGCCTCCGTGAAGCGCGACCTGATCCGGTTTGAGGTGTTCAGCCCCTACACGGTGGGGCGGATGATCCGCGCCGAGGCCCTTCTGTCCCAACTCTATCAGGAGACCCCCCGGGAGGCGGAGCAGGTGCGCTACGGCGGGGCAATCATCAAGCGCCTGCTCCTGCGCCACGGGGCCAGGAGCTACGGCGCGGCCATCGACGCCTACCTCCACGGCAAGGTCCTCGAACGCGTCTCCCCCGTCCTGAGCCGGGGCCTCGACGCGGTGCGCGCCGCCCTGACGGAGGAGGGGGGGGGCGTCTACAGCCCGGAGTGGGCGGACGTGGCGGGCCTCCTCATCGCCAGGGGCCGCCTGAAGGCCCTGGAGGACGCCATCGTCGCCGGGGGCATCGCGAGGATGGCCGACCTTCACGCGGCGTTCAGGGCGGTCTGGGAGAGGTATGGGCAGGACGAGTGGGCCTGGGTGCGGCGGACCTTCGAGGCGCGGACGGGAAGGCCGATGGAGGCGCTGACCCTCGGAGACATCGAGCAGATCCGGGAGGCCCACCAGAAGGCCTCGACAACGGCCATTAAGAAGGTCCTGGCGGACGCCGAGAAGGAGTTCGGAGAGGGGGCCGCGTTCGGCTACGGGGCCGACGGGGAGGCCGGGGATATCCCCGCGGACTTCGCGGCCGTGCGAGGGGACTTTGAGAGCAACGCCTTCGTGAGACAGATGCAGGCCGACCTGAAAAGGGCGACGGAGTAGGAATTCGATGAAACCATTTTGCCGTTTCAGCGATCTAAAGAGAATGTAAGGGCGCAAGAAGGCGAACCCATAGAGGGCGGGCATGGACCAGCGGTCCGAAAAAGACCTGATCAAACGGTGTCGAAACGGCGACCGGAAGGCCTTCGCGGACCTGGTGGACCGCTACAAGGTCATCGTCTTCAACCTGGTGGACCGGATGGTCTTCGACAAGGCCATCGTCGAGGACCTGGCCCAGGAGGTGTTCATCCGCGTCTATCAGGGCCTGCCCGGCTTTCGGGGGGAGTCGCGGCTCTCCACCTGGATCTATCGGATCGCTTACAACGTCTGCGCAGCGGAGCTGGACCGGGCGAGGCATCGCGCAGATTTTATCTCCATAGATGAGGGGGAAGACGAGGAGAGGCCCCGCCTGGACCTTCGGGACGCCGGGCAGGACCCTGAGGCGATGTTTTCCAGGATCGATTTCAGGTGGACCATCCAGAGGCTCCTGGACCGGCTTCCGCCGCGCTACAAGGCGATCCTGACGCTCTTCTACCTGGAGGAGATGAGCTACGAGGAGATTGGAGAGATCATGAAGCTGCCGATGGGTACGGTGAAGACCCACCTTCACCGCGCCAAGCAGGCGCTGAGGGATATGATCGTGGAGGAAGGGCTTTGGAAGGAAATGGCATCCGGATACAGCGCGCGTCAGGCGACCCCATGAACTGCGGAACCTATCAATCCCTTATCCTGGACTATCTCGAAGGGGCCCTCCCCCCAGAGGGGGCCCGGCATCTGGAGGCCCACGTCGCCGGGTGTCCGGCCTGTCAGATGGAGCTGATGCTGGCGCAGAAGATCGAGGGCGCCCTGGCGGGCCGGAGGCTGCGGATGCCCCCGGAGAACTTCACGGCCCGGGTCCTGGCGGCGGTCGCGGGGGAGCGGGTCATCGCCGGGACCTTCTGGTCGCAGATGCTTCCACCCATGGCCTACGCCGCCTCCATCCTGGCCCTCATCCTCGGCCTCAGCCGCTACCTCCCCTACCTGTCAAACCTCTATGAGGCCTGGTCCGACAGGCTCGAGACGCTGGCCCTCATCCTCGGCCTCCGGGGGGTTGAACCCGAGGAAGAGCCCGGCCGGATGGACGCCCTCCTCCAGTCCCTCCAGGAGATCGCCGCAAGCGCTTCCGCCTACCTGAGCGTCTACCGGGAGGAGATATCCTGGCTCTACACCGCCCACGCCTCCACCGTCCACCTGACCCTCGCGGCCCTGGCCCTGGTCTGGATGGTCTACGACTACCGGCAGGGGGCGAGGGAGTAAGAACAGGCAGACGGCAGACGGCAAACGGCAAACGGGACCACAAGACCACAGACCACAGACCACGTGACTTAACGCTTTTGTGGTCTGTGGTCTTGTGTTCATCCATCCTTCCTTCCTGTCACGCACACCCCGAACCCCTCCACCGCTACCTCGCCCCCCACGTCGCGGTACCCGCACGCCCTCAAGAGATCCACCATCTCCTCCTCATCGTAGCGACGGTGGAAGCGGCTCACCCAGCGCCAGCCCAGCATCGAGACCAGGAATCGCAGCCCCTCGCGACCTGCGCGCCACACCGTGCCCTGAACCCCCGCGCGAGGCTCCACGAACCCCGCCTTCCCCCCGCGCCTCAGCACCCGCATCACCTCTCGCAGGACCCCTTCAGGCCCCGCCGTCAGATAGAGGACGCTGTGCCCGGCCGCCCCGTCGAAGACCCCGGCCCGGAAGGGGAGGTGCGCCGCGTCCCCGCACACCCATACCACCCGCCCCCTCGTCCTCTTTCGGCGCGCCTCGACCAGCATCCGCCTGGAGGCGTCCAGCCCCACGACCGTCGCGTCCGGGAAGACGGCCTCCATCTCCAGGGCCACTGTCCCCGGCCCGGCCCCCACATCCAGGAGCCTCCGGGCCCCCGGCGCGCCCGTCTGGCCGGCCAGCGCCCGGCAGCTCTCCACCCAGCGCCCGCGTCCGGTCAGCAGGGAGTAGCACCGGGCGGCGATCCACGAGATGCGCATAGGCAAATGAATCCGCAGATTTTCGCAGATTTCACAGATTGTCTGTTTCTGCGTCATCTGCGAAATCTACGGATTGCTCGGTTTTTCAGAACTCAAACGCCTCGTCCGTCACCCCCGAATCCACCTTCAGGTCCCGGAACACCACCGTCTCGATGTGCCCTCCGTCCCACCCCAACGCCTCGATCCTCACCGGCAGCCCCGCCTCCGCGTCCACGTGAACCACCATCCTCCGGTAGTCCCGCGCCGTCGTAGGCCCTGCGCGAACGAGCTCCAGCCGGTGCGTCCTCCGCCCCTCCACGACCTCCTCTCCCCCGTACGTCAGCCTCCCGCGGGCCGCATCCCGTGCGAAGTCCTCCAGGAACGCCCCGAAGTCCGTCCGGTCCACCTGGTGCCCCTGCGGTGACTTCATCCGGGCGTCCGTGACCGCGAACGTCAGCGTGATCGGCAGCCACCGAAACCGGCGCACCCGCACCCGGTCCCCGCCCGTGTAGATCGCCACGGCCCCCCGTCTGGGCCGCTGGAACTCCATGCGGATGCGCCGAGGCTTGCTGAAGGTGTAGCGGATCAGCATCTGCCCCGGCCTCGGGCGGTCCGCCCGCGCCTCCACCAGACACCGGTAGTCCTTCAGCGCCGCGAAGCGGGCCTGCATGCCCGCCAGGATCTCCTCCGCCGTGGGCTGGGCAGTCGCAGAAGAAACTGCCAGGAGAACGACGAGGAACGCACAGAAGGCGGACCTCACCCTCCCCCAAGTCTGTGGATAAGGCCCTTGATGCCCCCCACGCCACCTGTCGCTCCCATGAGGTCGCGACCCGCCGCCCTCTCTCCGTATATGGAGAGGGAGAGGGTATGGGGGTGGGTGAGGTCTCACCTGCCTGCCCTCGCCATCTTTACGGCCACCGGCAGGTAGAGAATGGCCATGGCCCCCAGGATCACCGGGACCGCGCCCGGTGGGCCCCCTGCGCCCGTCTTCGCAAAACAGTACGCCAGGGCCAGGAGGATCGCGACGATGTTATGAATCCGGACGATGTCGACCTGCGCGAAGACGACCCGGTCCGGCGCCTCCCTGTGCCGCAGGGCGGCCCGGCTCGATCTGACGGCCAGCGGGACCGTCAGAAACGCCCACCCGCACCCCGGCGGCATCCACCGCATCCCCACGCCGACGGCTATGATGAGATAGGTCACGGCCAGTCCTGCGACGTAGAGGACGGCCCCGGCGCGCTGCCCGTACCGGGCGACCAGGTTCCGCTTTCCCCCCCGCCTATCCTCCGCAAAGTCGGGGATCTCGTTCAGGCAGATCAGGGAGAAGATGAGGACGCCCAGCGGCAGCGTCCCCCACAGCGCCGGGAAGGTCACCCGCCCCGCCTGAACGAAGAAGGTCCCCAGGCCGATCACCGGCCCGAAGTTGAGCAGCATGACCACCTCCCCGACCCCGCGATAGCCGAACCGGACGGGGGGCGCGGTGTAGAAGATCGAGGAGAAGAGCCCAACCCCCAAAAAGGCGAGCACCCACGGTCCGACCCGCCACGCCAGAGTGATCCCGATGAGGGCGGTGATGACGTAACCCAGCGCGAAGGCCCGGCGGACGCTCCGGGGGGACAGCAGGCCCCCCGTCAGCACCCCGCTCCCTCCTGAGTAGGCGGAGCGCCACGCCGGGTCTGTCTCGTCGATCGCGTGCCTGTAGTCGAAATAGTCGTCCGTCAGGTTCAGCGCCACGTGGTTGATCACAAGGGCCGCCAGGACCAGCAGGTGGTTCACCGCGTCGAAGCGCCCCTCCAGACCCAGCGCGACGGCGCTCCCTACGGTGGCCGCCAGAAAACTCGACGACACGAAATGGTATCGAGCCCCCTGCCACCAGGCGGACAGAGACATGGCAACCTCCGTAGCCGTCAGCCGTCAACGATCAGCGGTCAGCCAAAAGCAAGAGCAGGTCTGATTTTGCTGATAGCTGAATGCTGAATGCTGTACGCTTAAATATTGTTGACATCCCCCGCCCGATCTTTTATTTTGATGCGCGAAAGGACCCTCTCATGGACGACAAAAACCCGGATCCCAAGACCCCTAAACACATCCTCGTTCTGGAAGACATGGACGGCATGCGGACCTTTATCGCCGAAATCCTGTCTTCCCGGGGCTACCGCGTCAGCGCACCCGTGGACAGCTACGTGGGGCTTGCCATGGCCCGTCAGCAGCCCTTCGACCTGATGACCGTGGACCTCTACATGCCCCTGATGGACGGCGTGACCTTCGTCCAGGCGCTCCACGACGTGGGGATATACACCCCTGCCGTGGTCATCACCGCCTATTCCGCCGACCCCAAGATCGAGGAGATGAAACAGCTCGGCGTCCGCCATTTCCTCCCGAAGCCCTTCAGGCTGGAGGACCTGTTCGAGGCCATCGAGGAGGCGCTAAGAGAGACGTAGGGGCGGTTCG
>Ga0156186_1200_pt1 | contig 15496 bp, 11 predicted proteins | sample RifCSPlowO2_12_FD_107839 | JGI IMG/M metagenome (GOLD analysis project Ga0156186, IMG submission 107839) | Candidatus Handelsmanbacteria bacterium RIFCSPLOWO2_12_FULL_64_10
CTATGTCCTTATGGTGAATGTCTTCCGTGGGTTCCGACTCAACCGGGAAGGTCGAGGTGATCATCCATCCGTTCTCAATGATAGAACGGGTCAAGGACTCCCACGCATCCAGGGATTTGTGCGTGAACATCAGGGTCATGATCCCATCATCTTTTAGCACCCGCAGGCACTCGGCGAAAATTTCGCCCATTATACGCTTGTAGGCATCCTTCGCCTGAATGCGTGACCCATCCCGGACGGGATTGGCCACAGCCTCATCTCGCGTGTTGACGCCCAGAGACCGGCTGAACAGCCCCGGATACAGGTCTTTCAGCGTGCGTCTCTGCCATTGGTAGAAGAAATCCGAAAGTTCCCCGTACTGCACGTTGTCGTAATAGGGAGGGTCCATACAGATCAGATCAACGGAGCCGGTCTCGACCTGTGGCATATAGGCCGCCGTACCATTTACGATTTTTAAAGGGAGCTTCCCATTGCTTGCGCCGTATTTTTTATGCAATGACTCAACCAGTTCAGCAATCGCTCGATAGGCGTCAACGACCTGAGCCACTCCCCAGGCCGCACCTGAATTTGGACCAGTAAAAATCATCTCACCGAAGGTCCATTTTAATGAAAAATCGTGCCGCGTGAAGGCATGGGCAATAACCCCACGGTTTGCATGCCACATCGTCTGACGAGTGTTATAATCCAACCCCTTATCAATCGCAAACTGCAAGTACGTCACCACAGCCTTCCCGCGTTCCTTCCTCAGTTCAGCCACGATTTCCGGCTTCAGGCGGTTCAGGCCCTCCACGAGCGTCACGTGCCCCAGCAACTGGCGTGGTGTGAACATGTCACACCACCGGGGCATGCCGTAACGCAAAGGCTCGCTTGTCTTCTGCCCTTCCGGGATCTTCTCCGTGGGGATCAACCCCTGTGTATCCCACTCCGGCCACTTCTCCTGAAGCCGCTTCTCCGCTGCCTCCAGGGCCTTCAAGTCACGTTCATTGGGCGGACGGAAGAACCGCACCTTGCGAGTCTTGATCTCCCCCTTCCGCCCCCCGCTGGCATAGCGCACCGGCTTTCCGCTCTTGTCCAGCACCGGCTCATACCGCACGGCCACCACCGCATACAGCCGATCCTTCCACGTGCCGTGCTGGGACTCCCCGCGAGCCTGGCGCTTGATCTCGTCACCGTCGATAGCCTGCCTGCAATGCACGCACTGGCCGACTGCCTGATCCACGGACCCCATGTCCGGGTCTTCGCCATTCGGGCCTTTCCCCTTAACGGCCCTGTAGGTCTCAAACCGAACCTTGCCATTGCGGGGCTTTCGATCCGTTACAACCCGGACGCCCCACTGTTCACCGTCCTCTTTGGACAGATAGCAGGTGTTGAGCAGGGGGGCCTCCCCGCCGCAGTGGGGACATGTGACCTGGCGGGCATGAATGTAGTCCAGAACTTGTTCTTTGTTGAAGACATCAAAGTGCTCAGGACACTTTGCCAGAGCTTTACGGAGGATATTTTGCTCCTCAAGGGGCAAAGCCCCACTATCCGGGTGATAGGGGGAAAGGGCCGGGTCAGCAATTTCGAGCAGCTTATGCCCCCAAGCGCTGATGTCCTCAACCAAACTCATCCCAAAATGGGCAGGATACTCCAATGTAGCATAAAGAATCGTCGTAGCCACAGGGTTCAACTCATTCGCGATTACCTTATGTCCCAGACGTAAGGCCTCAAAGGGTATGGAACCTCCTCCGGCAGTAGGATCCAAAACTGTCAAACCAGAAGGCTCAGTATCACTAATCGACGAAAACGCCCGATCATACCCATAAGCATCCCCTGGAAACCTGACATTATGCGCTTTGGTGAAGACCATTTTTTCTTTCGCCCACGCCGGATCGCCCATCCTTCTCTGAACTTCCAGCACTCCTCCCTCTTTCGGCCAGGGTTTCGGCAGGGGGCGGGACTCCACCTCCCACCTTCTGATTACCGGGTCCATGGCCAACCGGGCGTCCTTTGTCTTTATCTGCTGGATCAGGTCCCGATTTTCCCCCCGGCGCTCCTGCTCCTTCTCCAACGCCCTCAGCGCCTTCGCATCCACCGGAAGGACCTCCCTGCCGCCTCTGCACTCGATTCGCTTCAGCAGATCGCCGTTCAGTATCCACACCTCCCCGTTTACCAGGGCCTGCGCATGCTCGATACCGAGCTCCCGGACAAATAATTCTGGGTCGGTATCCGCCCGGTCCAGAGAGGCGATGAGGGCCGCACGGCTGGGAGTCAGAGGCCGCCGCGCCCACCAGACGTGGAGGCGATGGGTAGGAGGGGCCTTGCCAGTATCCCGCTCCCGCTGCGTCTCCGCCCCCACCTGGTGGCAGGGAAAACCCCGTTCGATCAGCCTCACGTCGTCGCGTTCCATGTCGCCTTCCCTCCCGACAGACATTCACCGTTCCCGGCCCAGCCTGCGCAGCCGCAGCCGTCCCCCGCGGAGGACGGCGTTGATCTCCTCCACCGTCAGTTCGGGATAGGTCTCCGCGACCTCCGCCTGCGTCATCCCCTGAGAAAGCAGCCCCAGGATGTGCTCGACGCTCAGTCGGGTGCCCTCAACGACGGGTTTCCCACCCAGAATTTCAGGGTCGCAGATGATTCGACGCATAGATAAACCTCTTTTCCGAAAAACCCCGATCACGTTGTCATCCTCAGCCGCTCCAGCATCCGCTCCACGGCCTTCTTGTCCTTCGGAGTACCGCCAATTATCGTACGCATGCCCGCAATCGCCCACCGGTTGGCGTCCGAGCCGAAGCTCGTCATCCGGGACAGCCAGTAGGCCGCCTCCTCCCGGGTGAACCGGTTCACCCGACGGGCGATCAGCTCCACCCGGTCCAGGTCGTTCAGGCGCTCCTGGAGGCGAAAGATCAGGGACAGCTTCGCCCCCACCTCCTCGTCAAGGGGCAGGTTCTCGCGCAGCCTCAGCCCCTCCTGTGTCAGGTACCGCTGGAGTTCGAGGGGAACCCCGGCCTCATCGTTCACCCGCTCCAGGATGCCCCGCAGGACTGGCAGGATGCGCCGCAGGGAGCCCCCGGCGATATGCCCCCGCTCCACCAGGCTCCCCTCGGATTTCGGGGCAGTCTCCTCCCCCTCCGGCCTCGGAAGGGGCCTGCGCGGCTCCTGCCGCTCCTTCACCACCAGCACCGGCGTGGGAAGTTCCTTCCACTCCGTGATCCGCAGCACAAAGGGCGAGGTGCGCCACATCGCCCCCAGGTGTCTCTTGATATTGGCCTTCGACTCCAGTTCTATGACCGTCAACGCTTATGCTCCTTCCTTCAGCCGCTTGACCAGCGGACAGGTTTCGTCCACCTCCCGAAGGTCCAGCCGCCCCTCCGTCTGCGTCCCCTTCCGGACCTTGTCCGCCAGGACCTCCCAGAACTCCCCCAGGTGCCGTATCGACTCGGCGGACGCATCCGTCAGCGTCACCCGCAGGTACCCACCTCCTGGAAGCTCCAGGTGGATCAGGTCCAGCACGTCGATCCGGGACTTGCCCCCCCGGTCGTAAATCCGACTCAGATCCTTCAGCAGGGCCACCAGTTTCTCCGTGCCCTCCGGCCCGGAGAGGGACAGCCCCAACTTCTCCGCCGTCACCCAGCCCCTCCGGGAGGCCTCCGCCGGCGCGATAATCACATCCTCTTTCTGCACCGTGCGAAACATGGCCGAGTTTCCGGAGACCAGGTCAGGCCTCTCGCTCTGCCCTGTCTCACCTGCGTAGGTCATCGCCCGGCCCGCCTGCACCTGTTTGAGAATCGCGTCCATCACCACCGGTTCCGGAAGTTCCCCGTGCCGCTCGGTGATATGAGCCAGCAGATCCCCAGCGGTCGCGGCCGGGTGGGTGTCCAGGGCGTCCCGCGTCCAGCTCTCTACTCTGGCGGGATCGTAGGTTACCTCAGACCCCGTCCATCCCCGCTGCTTGGCCCCCGGCACGGTGACCAGCTCCCAGCCCTCCGAGGCCAGGTCCAGACCCATCGGCAGTTCCCCCTGCTCCCGGCTGTAAAAGGCTTCCGGTCGGGTCCGCTCCGCGCCCCCCATCCGGAACAAGCACCACATCCCCCGGCCTACCCCGGAACGGACAACTGTGTCAAGCAGGGACAGAGCCTCCAGCACCGGCCAGTGCCGCTTCTCCAGGAAGTTCGCCCGGAGCTGATCTACAGGGATGGTCTCGCCCGTCTCAAAGAAGAGCCTGGCCAGATTGATGAGGGCCTCCTTGGTCGTGGCCTGCTCGGCGGTGACCAGCTCCCCCTCCTTACTCAGGACCTGCTGGATCAGGGCCAGCACCCCTGCCCCGCCCTCGCCCCCGGCGGTCTTGACCTCCTTGCGCACGATCTTCCCCTGAGCGCTTGGGAACCACAGGCCGTCGTAGGCCTGGGTCATGGCCGTGATCAGCGCATTCTCCCGCTCCCGTTTTTCGCGCGTAAACTCCTCATCCCTGACCTTCTGAACCGGAATCCCGTAGTTCTCCGGGCGGGCCTCCAGCCTGCGCCGGGACAGCACATCCCGCGCAATCGCGTCCAGACTGGCCAGTGTCTCCTGGGACTCCGTCTGTTTGTTACGGAAGAACGTGTCGCTCTGCCGGGCCTCCCCCCTGACCATCACAGTTCGGGGCGTCAGGAGGAAAACGCAGTTCTGCTGCCGTCGGGGGCGATTTTCCCCAGCGGTGGTGACGAACGCCATCTCGTCGATCTCGCCCGCCCCCAGGGACACGATCCCCAGCACAGGCTTGTTCTTTCCATCAGGAATATGTCCCGGCTCGGCCACATCGTGCTCGACGTGGAACATCCCCTGGTCCCCGGCGCTGACCACCTTCCGGCCCGTGCCCGAAAGCAGATCGTTCACCTCGCCCTCGGACAACGTCCTCCGAATCTTGGCCAGGGCGATGTTGACGGTGGGGTCGCTGTGGGCATAGTACCGCCCCTCGTGAAACCGGAGATAGAAGGCGCTCTTCCGGATCTCATCCAGCGCCACCTTGACCTGGGGCGGCGTCATCCCCGGAAACGACACCTCGAACAGCGCCTCCGGCTCTGTGATCCCGAACAGGTTGGACCCCAGCTCCTGTTCACGTCCCACCAGGCTATGGAAAAATACCGTCTTCCACGTCAGTTCGTACAGAGGCAGCCCGGCGGGATGCGGGTTTTTCTCGTCGGCCAGCTCCGCGTTGCTCTTCCCCCCCTCGATGGTCGCCGTGTCCACGCTGCCGATGTCGGCGTTCAGGATCGGCAGCAGATCCCCGCTCCCGGTGCGCCCGATGATCTCCGACACGGTCCGGGCGTCCCGCACGTCCATGTGGCAGGTGTGGATCAACGGGATGCCGGCCTGCTTCTGCCAGAGGTTCCGGACCGCCAGCGTCAGGACGCGCAACACCCCCCGCGTGCCGTGGAAGTTCTCCACCGTCGCCAGCTTGTGGGTCAGGAAGGCGATCAGCCTCGGGTGGAACGGATAATAGGAGACCAGTTGATCCCGGAAGTCCTCCCGCGTGGCCTGGTCCGGCAGCGAGGCAGAGTTCTTCCGGTACATCTCCATGTAGGCGTCCGCCGTCTCGCTGGCCGCGGAGGGGTCTATTTTCTGAAACAGACGTTTGGACAGGACCCGCGCGATCTCCGCCGCCTGGACGGGGACCACCGTGGTCGCATCCCGCGCCACCACGCTGCGCACGTCTTTCTCGGCCTGTTGGGCCATCCCCACGGCCTGGACCTCATCCACCTCCTCCCCCCTTACATCCGAAATCAGCCGGGCCAGCGTCTGGGTCTGCCGGGCAAAGGCGTCCGCCTGGCTCGCCAGCGTCAGGACCACGGCCACCCCGGAATGCGTACGGGCATAGTTGTTCAGGGACATCAAGAACGTCCCCAGATTCTGCCCTCCCCCAGAATGGGCCGCTTCCAGTCGCGTGGCGTACTGAGCCAGCTCATCCAGCAGGAGGAGCACCTTGCGCCCTCCCAGGACCGCATCGAAGTAGTTCTTGCCGGGGGAACCGTAAGAGGCCGCGTCCTCCTCGACCTGGCGGTACAGCGCCTCCCCGCCGACCTGATACGCGATCTCCCCCCAGAGGGTGTAGGGGATGAGCTTCCGCCCCTTCGGTTTGTGGATGGGCAGCTCATCCCCGGCGACGCCCACGACGCGAACCTCGTTGGGTTCTGGTAGAAGTCCAACGTCGATCACCTCTCCGGCCAGGGAGGATAGCTCTTTCCCGCGCACACCAAGATGTACCAGGGAAATGAGCGTATGTGTTTTACCGCCCCCGAACGCTGTCTCCAGACGGAGGATCGCAGGCACACTGTTATCCCCCGACAGCCGTCCGAACACATCCGACAGCACCATCCGAAGACCATCCGTAGGATAAGTCCCCTCACGAAAAAAGGGCTCTGCATCTGTATAGATGTTATGGATGGTCGTAGCCTGCCCCCGGTAGTGATCCATCACCTGGCTGAGGCTGGCCGTGAAAATCTCCTGGTTAAAGGTACCCTTGAGAAGATCGGGCCGAGGCGTGCAGGTCTCCAGAATCGAACGCATGAAACGTCCCCCTTGCTGGTGTTCTGAAACATAAAAGCCCAGCTGTTCTTTACCTCCCAGGTCCAGCAGAAGCAACCCACCGCTCAGGATGCGGGAGAGGGGGAACAGCCTTGTCGAAACGACAAACGGCGCGACGCCAAAAACCCTCACCGCAGACGTTCAGCAGAAGCAACCCACATGCCGGGGGCACAAATTTTGGTGCGACCACTGAACGTCAAGGTTGCGTCGCGCCGAAGCCCCTCCGGCGTTTGAGGAGCGTGCTTCTTTTGTCCAACTTTTCTTGCACGAGCAAGAAAAGTTGGAATCCGGCGGGGCTGCTGAGAGGAAGGGCGGGGGTTTAAAGAACCTCATTTCCATAAGCAAACAGCGCCGGCGTCCCCCCCGTGTGCACGAACACCACCGTCTGACCCCTCGTGAACCGCCCCTGCCGGATGTGATCGATCAGCCCGGCCACGGTCTTGGCCGTGTAGACCGGGTCGAGCGCCAGCCCCTCCGTCCGGGCCACCAGCTGTACGGCCTCCCGCGCCGCCGGGGTGACCACCCCGTAACTCTCCCCGGCGTACTCCCCGTAGCTCTCGATGTCCTCCGCCCCAAACGTCAGGTCCAGCCCCAGAATGCGGGCGTTCTCGTTCGCGATCCGGGCCAGATGGGCGTTGGCCTCCGCATTCTTCCGGGGGCTGGGGCTGATGCCCACGATGCGCAGGGGGATGCCCAGCGCCCGCGCCCCCACGACTAACCCCACGTGCGTGTGCGCCCCGGAGCAGACGTAGAGCACGTCCGGGCGGATGCGCCGCGCCTCGACCTGCCCCCAGAGCTCCAGGAACCCGTCCACGTAGGCCACGCTCCGCAGGGGAGCGCCGTCCGTGCTCGTGTTGTAGACCCGCCGCCCCTCGGACCGGAGGCGCTCCACCACGGCCGCCCTCTCCGCCTCGCTCTCCACGAGGTGGACCTCCGCCCCGAACAGCCGCGTGAGCAGGAGGTTGCCGCTGGCCGGGTCCGCGTGGGCGTCCCTCCGCCCGACCACGACCGCCTTCAGACCCAGCCGGGCCGCGGCCGCGGCGGTGATCCGGGACTGGTTGGACTGAGAGGCCGCCCCGTGCAGGAGGACATCGTAGCCCCCCTCGACAGCCGGGGCGATGGAGTACTCGAACTCCCGGACCTTGTTGCCCCCGAACGCCAGCCCGGTCAGGTCCTCCCGCTTGACTAAGATGCGGGGGCCGCCTAAGGCCTCGGACAGCCTCGGGCAGTCGAGCAGGGGCGTGGGCAGGTCGGCTAAGGAGAGCCGGGGAAGCCTGTCGAGCCTCGCGCGCAGCTCGGCAGGGGTGACGACGGGTTTGAGGTCGGACATGGGGATGCCTTTCGTGAAAGAGTGAAGACCCCTCCCCCGGCCCACCACCCAACCTGTCGCTCCCATAAGGTCGCGACCCCTGCCCTCCCAGAGGGAGAGGGGAGAAACTTGCCTGCTCCCCCTTCCCCTCTGGGGAAGGGGGATGGGGGGTTGGGTCCGTCTGTTTACAGCCTGACGCACAGAAACGGGATCAGCATCTCCTCCTCGTGCAGCCCGCCGTGACTCCCGCCTGCGAGGTGGAACGGCCTGACCCCCTTTCGGTAAGGATAAAACAGCATGCGCGAACCCCGCATCAGCAGGACCAGGTCCCCCACCCGCCCCGGCGCCTCGGCCCTGACCTCTCCCGGCCCCCACAGGCCCTCCGCCAGCGCCTCCCCGGACCGCAGCGCCAGGACGCGGTCCCCCAACCTCCGGTTCAGGTAGTCCTTCAGAGCGCCCGCCATCCCATCTTTCAGGTGCAGATAGGGCGAACGGCCCGTCCCGGTCGGAGGCGCGGTCAGCGCATCCCGCAGCCTCCGGAACCTGGTCGCAGGCAGGATGTCCTCCTCGGCCACGTGGATGTGACCGTGGTCCGCCGTCAGCATCAGCGCCGCAGCGCACGCCCTCGACCGCCTCAGCGGCGCGACCAGCTCCGTCTGGAGGGAATAGGCCAGACTCCTCACCTCTGCCGCCGGCTCCTCCCCCCACGTGCCGTAGTCGTGCTGGATCGTGTCCAGCGCCCCCCAGTAGGCCCAGATGCAGGCGGGTGTGTCAGGATCGGTCGTAATCAGTTTCCGGATCTGCACGAACAGGTCGGAGGAGTTGACGTAGGGGATCGTCGCCGTGGCGTCTGCGTAGAGCATCTGCGACAGCCCGCTCCGGAAGATCGTCTTCTCGATCAGGCAGATGGACTTGACGCCCGCCCGCGTCAACCTCCGATGCACGGTCGGCACGCCCAGCAGCGCCGGCCCGTCCTCAGGCGCGTGGAGCAACTGGTTGGGCCGCTCGTCCGCGTCCGGGCTGAGGCGGATCATATTGGCCACCACGCCCCGCTCCGGCAGGTACATCCGATACCCCATAATGCCGTGGCCGGAGGGGGGCAGCCCTGTGTGCAGCGTCGAAAGCGTGGCCGACGTGGTGGACGGGAACACCGAGGTCAGCGGGACGTAGCGCCCCCGGCGCGCCAGGGCATTCAGGCTCAGACCCCGGTCCGAGGCCATCTGCGCGGTGAGCGGGAGGTAGCCCAGGGCGTCGATCAGGAGGACCACCAGCTTCCTGGCCCCCTTGAGCTGGTCGCCGACGACCTCCGGCGCCAGCGGCGGCGTGGGGGGGCCGGGCACGCCGAAGTGCGCCAGCGCGGTCGCCGGGACGTTGGCCAGGCTGTGGCCTTCGTAGGCCGGCAGCAGGAACCGGTCGGGCAGCGCCACCCCGTTCAGCGTGCGCCGGGCGCAAAGGCGGGTCAGGATCCTCCGGGCGACGGCGTTCATGCGCGCCTCACGCCTCCAGCGGGAGCGTCACCGACTCGTGCGTCTCGCCCGACCGGTAGGCGGCCACAAGCGCCTCTAAGGTCTTGCGCCCCTCCTCGCCCGGGATGTCGGGCCGCCGACCCTCAAAGACCGCCTCCGCGAACCGCTCCGTGTAGACCTGCCGGGAATCTCCGCCCGGCTGAAAGGGGACCTCGGTCCATTCCCCCGCCTTCAGGCCGTCTCCCCCCCGGAGGCTGAACACCTCCAGGGCCCGCCGGCCCGGAAACAGGACCTGCCCCTCCGTCCCCACGATCCGGTTGCCCTGCCCACGCCCTCCCCGCGCGCACGAGGAGGCCGTCGCGGTCCCGATCGCGCCGTTGTCGTAGCGGTAGGTCACCGTGATGTAGTCCTCCACCTCCGTGGCGGTGCAATAGGTGTCATACTCGCAGAACGCCCGCACGGCCTCTATGCCCGTCATATGCCGGAACCGGTCGATGTCGTGCACTAAGTTCATCACCAGCACGCCGCCGCCCGACTTCTCCCGCGAGGTCCGCCAGTCGGTCCGGACGCGCCCCGTGTAGCCGCCCGTCCAGTAGCTCTCCGGCTTGGCGGCCATCACGTGGAACTGCAGGCCGATCACCTTTCCGATGACGCCGGCCGCCACCAGCGCCTTCCCCTGGACCGTGGAGGGCTCGTAGCGGGAGACTAAGTTGATCCCCAGGAGCACGCCGGCCCTCCGGCAGGCCTCGATCATCCGGTCCGCCTGCCCCAGCGTGCACGCGATCGGCTTCTCGCACATCACGTGCTTCCCCGCCTCCGCGGCCTGCACGGTCAGGGGCTCGTGGAGATAGTGGGGCGCTGAGATGACCACCGCCTCCACCTCCGGGCGGCTCAGCACCTCTTTCACGTCCGTCGTGTGGGGGACCTCGAACGTCTTTCCGAATGAGGCCGCCACGTCGGGGACCGGGTCCATGGCGACGACCATCTCCGCATTCCGGGCGGCCTGGATGGCCTTGCCGGTCGCCTTGTAGGCGATCTCCCCGCATCCTATCATGCCGATCTTCAACTTTCGCTGCATCCGATTCCTCCTCGATCCCGACAGGTGAGTTTCTTCAACGGCGCCTCCCCTGACCTATCCTCCCGGTCCCTCTGCCGCCCTCTGCGCCTCTTCCGCCACGCCCTCCTGGCGGCGATAGCGGAGTGCCAGGTATACATGCACGCCGATCAGCGCGATCCAGTTGGGCCAGAAGATCAGCGGGTGCCCCCAGCTGATCCCCTGTAACGTCCACATCGAGACAGGATACAGAAACGGCGTCCGGAACCGCTCGTGCGTCGGGACGTCCATCAGGATGTGCAGGGCGTAGGGGATCGTGAGCCACAGATCGCGCCGCCGGCCCAGCAGGTAGAGAAACCCCGCGACCATCCCCAGGACCACTAAGCTGTGCGTATAGACGTAATAGTTGTTGTAGGCGTCCAGCAGTTCCTGCGGCATGGGGGGGCCATCCGCACGCCAGATCCCCGGCGTCCTGGCCGCGCCGGGGGACAGCCCCCCCCAGCCCCGCTCGATGACCCGCTCCACCGTGGAGGGGATGAAATAGAGCAGGTCCGGCGCCGCGCCCGCCAGCGCCCCCCACCAGACCGTCCTCCGCCCGCGCCAGCGGAGCGCCGCATACCCCCACCCTGCGTGAGAGACGATGTCCATCACGCCTCCAGCAGCTTGAACGCCACCGCCGACAGGAACCCGGCCAGTGTGCTGGGGCCCACGATGCTGGCGCCGCCTAAATGCACCGCCTCGGGGATCATCGCCTGCGCGATCATCGTCAGCATGGCCCCCGCGGCGATCCCCTCCATGCCCACGACGACCGTGTGGCTCACCTCGGCGCCCAGGGAATAGCCCACAACCCCTCCAACGGCCGCCATGACCACCAGCGACGCCCACATCCCCAGAATCCTGGGGACCCTCCAGCCCTGGTCCCGCATCCCCACGCTGCTGGCCATCGCCTCCGGGAAGTTCGACAGGAACAGCCCGGCGATCAGGGTGTAAGGGATAATCTCAGTGAATCCAGGTGCGCCGTGAGCCATCTTCTCCACCAGGATCGCCAGAAAGCTGGACCCGATCACGAAGCTGCCGGGGATGCCGTCGATGAAGTTGCCCAGCCAGATGGCCAGCGGAGCGCCCGAGTGCTCGTCCGCAGCCTGGCGCACCTCCTGGGGGGTCGGCACCGACAGGCCCTGACGCAGGGCGTCGGCGGCCTGCTCCGCCCACTCCTCGGCGGCGCGGGCCGCCGCCGCGTCCATCTGGCGATTCTCCTCGAGGCGCTGGCTGGCCAGTTGCGCAATCGCCGCCTCCAGCTCCGGGGAGGCCTTGCGGACCCTGTCGAAGTCCTCCTTCAGGAGCGCAATGGCGACGACGCGGGTGCGGGTCACGGCCTGCGCCGTCCGCGGGGATCCGGTCAGCAGGGCGATCTCCCCCAGCACCTCGCCAGCGCCCAGCGCTTTCAACTCGACGCCGCCCCGTGACAGGGCGACCTCCCCCTGCTCCAGAAAGAACATCCGGTCGCCCCGGTCCCCCTCGCTGAAGATCCTCTCTCCCGTCGCAAAGGCGACGGGACGCACGTATTCCACCAGCATCTGCACGTGTTCGGGCGGGATGCTCCTCAGGAACTCGATCTGGGCCAGCCGCTGGAGCATCCGCTCGATCCGCTGCTTCCTGCGGCGGGCGAGATAGGTGATCGTGGTGGCCGACTTGCGCAGATATCCGCCGTGAGCGCTGATGATCTGGTCCAGCGTCACGAACAGGACGCCCCCGACGACGCTCCCGGCCAGCAGGGCCATCATGGCCGCCACGGGGCTGCCTCCGTGAGGGTTGTCCCCGGCGCCGCCCGCGCCGTGCTCCACCGCCGACATGGCGGTCGGGGCGACCAGCTCCAGGCTCAGGGCCGCCAGCAGCGCCCCCCCGCCGAAGGCGATCATGGCCGCCGTCACCCCGGTCTTGGGCTTCCAGACGATGCCCAGCAGCGCCCCCGCCGGCAGAGAGACGGAGGCCATCGCCCCCAGCAGAGATGCCCACACGGCATACTTGAACGCGAAGCTTGTCGATGCCGCCGCGGCGGTGGCGTGTGCAGGGCTTTCACCATAAACCGCGCACGCAACCGCCAGCACAAGCAGCAGCCCTGTTACGGCCCTGATCATATCGTCCCTCCCACAGGATGGGTCCTACTGGTAGACGTACTGCGTGAAATAGACCTCCTCCGCCTTCCCTTTGGTCATCTTGGCGGAGACCTCCTGCTTGATCGCCTCCCGCAGCCTCTCCTGGTCCTGGACATCGTCCAGCTCCTCTCCGGGCTTGACCGACACGACGTGCAGGACGATGTCCCTGACCCGGGAGAGGTTCTCCCCGGCCTCCTGGGCGGCCTCCGGCGAGTCGAACTTGATCTTGGTCATGAGGATCACGTAGTGCAGCTCCCCCCCCTGGATGGTGCTCGCCGTGACCCTGCCCACGTCCAGCAGGTCTCCGTGCACATTGGGGTTTCCGCCCTCCCCCCCCTCCTTCTTCTCGCCTCCGTGCCCTCCTCCCCCTTCCTCACCGTGTTTCTCCTCCGCGCCGGCGAGCTCCTCCGTCTTTTCCTGAATGACGCCCTCCTCCTCCGCCTTCATTTTGGGCAGGAGGAGACGGTAGACCGCCCAGTAGCCGATCCCGACCTGCCCGATCAGCACAATGAGGATCAGGAAGACGAACTGTTTGGACCGCCCGCCGGGAGGAGGGGGCGGGGCCTGTTCTGGAGGAGCGGGCTGTTCTGCGGCCATAAGGTCTCTTTCTTGCCTTGATTTCCCTCAACCCGCGTGTTATCTTTGCGCGTAGCCGACCATAGTGGGACTATAATACATCCGATCTGGATGCGAACGCAAGGAGATTTTCATGGCCATAGACAAGGTGGTCATCCCGGTGGCGGGGCTGGGCGCGCGCCTCCTCCCGGCCACGAAATCGCAGCCCAAGGAGATGCTCCCCATCGGACGAAAGCCGATCGTGCAGTACGTGGTGGAGGAGATGATCGCCCAGGGCCTCCGCAAGTTCCTGTTCATCACCGGCCGCAACAAGCGATCCATCGAGGACCACTTCGACCGGGACCCGGACCTCGTCAACCGGCTGGCCGAGGCGGGCGACCAGGACGCGCTGGATGAGATCCCCTACGAGCAGGAGGGGGTGGAGTTTTTCTACACCCGCCAGCCCGTCCCGGCAGGCCGGAGCGCCCCGGCGGGCCTGGGGGCCGCCGTGGGCCTGGCCGAGGAGTTCGTGGGCCGGGAGCCGTTCGTGGTGGCCCTCGGCGACACCGTCATCCGATCCGGCAACCACGCGGGCCTGGTCAAGCGGATGATCGCCGCCCACCTCAAGCACAGCGCCGCCTGCACCATAGCGGTGCTCGAGGTGGATCCCGACCAGGTCAGCCGCTACGGCATCGTGGCCCCTAAGGGCCGCATCGGCAGCGAGTTCGACGCGCGGGACGTCGTGGAGAAACCCGCCGCAGCCGACGCGCCCAGCCGCTTTGCCATCGCCGCCCGCTACGTCCTCCACCCCGACATCTTCGACGCCATCCGCGTCACGCCGCCCGGCGTCCGCGGTGAGATATGGCTGACCGACGCCATCCGCATCCTGATCAAGCAGGGGCGCACGGTCCGCTGCGTCCGGCTCAAACCCGACGAGGTCCGCTACGACATCGGCAACCCGGAGTCCTACTTCCAGGCGTTCGTCGACTTCGCCCTGGCCGACCGGCGCTACGGCTACCTGATTCGACAGTACATCCAGAAACGCCTGAGAGAGATCTGACGATGCCGCCCCCTCGGACCTTCCTCTGCACCGCCCCCGGCCGGGCCGGGATCATCGGCAATCCCACGGACATGTACGGCGGGACCGTCATCTCCTGTTCCACGGCCGAGCGCGCGGCCGTGCTGATCGAGCCTGCGAACCGGATGACCTTCGAGGTGGCGGGCCGGCGCTTCACGGTCCGCACCCCCCGCGACCTCGCCCTGGACGGCAGCTACTTCGACGTGGCGAAGGCCGTCATGGACTTTCTGGACATCCCCGGCGGCGCCTGCCGCATCCGGTGGGCCTGCGACGTGCCGTTTGCCGCCGGGCTGTCCAGCTCCTCGGCCATGATCGTCGCCCTGATGAACGCCCTCCTGGCCTTCCTGGGCCGATCCTGCCACAGGTTCCAGCTCGCAGAGATGGCCCGTCACATCGACCTGCACTACATGGGCATCCTGTGCGGGTATCAGGACTCCTACATGTGCACCTTCGGCGGCCTGAACTACATGGACTTCCGGGAGAAGGAGTTCTACCGGAGCATCGGCGAGGAGCCCTACGGCACGGTCGAGTCCCTGACCCCCTACGTGAAAGAGTTGCCGTTCGTCCTGGCCCACACCGGCGTCCGGCGCATCTCCGGGACAGTCCACAAGCCCATCCGGGAGCGGTGGCTGGAGGGCGACCCCGATGTCCGGCAGGGCTACCTCCGCATCTCACACCTGGCGCGGGTGGGCAAGCGGGCGCTGATGGAGGAGGACTGGGACCTCCTGGCCGAGCTGATGACCGAGAACCACGAGATCCAGCGGGACTTCGGGGGGTCCGGCCCGGAGAACGAGCGCCTGATCGAGGCGGCCCTGGAGGGTGGGGCGCTCGGGGCCAAGCTGGCCGGGGCCGGGGGGGGCGGCACGATCATCGCCCTCTGCCCCGACCCGGAGACGCGAAAGCGGACCGTCGCCGCCCTCAAAAGGGCCGGGGCGTCCCGCATCCTCTTCCCGAAACCCGCTCCGGGGGTGACCGTCACGCCCATAGAGGACACCGGGGCCATCCGCGAGGCGGAGGCGGAGTTGAAGCGGCGAGAAGCCGGGGCGGACATTGATAAAACGTGAGGAAATTGGCTATGCGCATCCAACTCGACTACGGCAAAGACGGTCTAATAGTGGACCTGCCCGACAGCCTCCACATCGACATCCTCAACCTGAACTGTCCCCCCCCGCTCCCCGACGCGGCCGCCGCCGTGGAACACGCGCTGCGCGCCCCCATCGCCCCCCCGCCCCTCTCCGACCTCGCTAAAGGTCGTCAGAGCGCCTGCGTCGTCATCTCCGACATCACCCGCCCCGTCCCGAACCGCGTCATCCTCCCCCCCCTGCTCCGGACGCT
>Ga0156186_1178_pt1 | contig 15453 bp, 11 predicted proteins | sample RifCSPlowO2_12_FD_107839 | JGI IMG/M metagenome (GOLD analysis project Ga0156186, IMG submission 107839) | Candidatus Handelsmanbacteria bacterium RIFCSPLOWO2_12_FULL_64_10
TGAAGGGTGGCAGAGGTCGCAACTGAAAAGCCACTCGATCAGAAACTCCCATGAAAAGGGCCAGACCCACATACCCGGAGCTGATGGCTGAGAACGCACAGCTTCAGCGCCAGGTTGCCGAGTTAGAGAATCTGGTGCGCGGGTTGACGCAGCAGGTCGCGGAGGTCTTGAGGAATTTCGGGGCAGTAGTGGAAGCCGTTCAAATATTTCCCCTGAAAGGCGCGCCGAAGGGGTGATGCCCTATCGGTTCGCGCAGGCGACCTTTTGGCTTTTCCTCGTAACATCCGTCGTCAAAAGTTTAGTTGTACAACTACTTATTAAGAAAGGGTGATTGTCATGAAAAGGACGCAGCGTCACACCTTCGTTCTGGCATCGCTGCTGGGGGTCGGGTTGAACCTGGCGATCTCCTTTGTCATTGGCGACGGTCTCGGCTCCGCCTTTGCGGACGAGAAGAAGATCATCCTGAACGCGGTGTCGGACTCCCCGGACCCGTTTTCGGTCCCTGTGGACCACACGGTCCAGTTCCAGGCGCAGTTTGACGTGCGGCAGACGGATGGGCTGGGGGCTGAGTCGGACAAGACGGGGAAGCAGTTTTTCATTCAGCACACCGTCCGGGTCACGGACGCGAACACGGGGGCTGAAAAGGTTTTGTTGAAAGGGGAGACGCAGATCATCCCGCCTCCGGGCAAGGAGAAGGACAAGTTCGTCTCCGTGCAGGTGGTTCAGGAGTGGGATGGTCGGGATGGGCAGGGAAATGTGGTCCCCGATGGGCAGTATAGATATGAGGTTCAGGGGGTGTTTGTTCGGGTTGACCAGAAGCTGGCGGACAAGGATAAGGACAAGGTCAAGGTGATAGACACCTCGGACAAACTCTCGGGGGACATTGTGCTGGACGGCACGCCGCCTATCATCAGCGGACTTGTTCCGGCGGACGGGAGCATCCTGGGGACGGCGACGCCGGCGCTGTCCGGCAGCTACAGCGACAACCTTACGGGGGTCGATGCGCTCAGTGTGATGGTTCTCCTGGATGGGCAGAACGTCACGGGGCAGGCGAATGTGACGCGGACGGGGTTTAGTCTGGCGCTGGCGTCCCCGTTGGGGGATGGGAGTCATACGCTGGTGGTTCGGGTGAGGGACAACGCCGAGAATGAGGCTCAGGCCACGGTGCAGTTTATGACGGACATCACGCCGCCGGTGATTTCCAACCTCAGCCCGCAGGAGGGGTCGAAGATCAACAGTGCCCGGCCTGTGATCAGCGCCGGGTTGAGCGATGCGACGAGCGGCGTTAACGTGGCCTCAGTGAAACTGAGCCTGGATGGGGCCGATGTGGTGGCCACGGTCACGGGGAGTTCGGTGAGCTTTACCCCGACGAGCGACCTTTCGGATGGGTCGCATGTGGTTCGAGTGGAGGTGGCGGACCGGGCCGGCAACCGGGCCACAGCCCAGAGTACATTCACCACGGATGTTACTCCGCCGGTGATCTCCAATCTGGTTCCGCAGAATGGTTCGACGACCGATAATGCCCGGCCATCCATCAGCGCCGGGTTGAGCGACGCGACCAGCGGGGTGGATGTGGGTTCGGTGAGATTAAGCCTGGACGGGGTCAATGTGACCGCCACGGTCACGGAGAGTTCGGTGAGTTTCACCCCGACGAGCGACCTTTCGGATGGGCCGCACACGGCTCAACTGGAGGTGGCGGACCGGGCTGGCAACCGGGCCACAACCCAGAGCACGTTTACGGTGCAGACGACTGCCGTGCCTCCCGACCCGGCGACCGTGGCCCCGGCCCTGGACGGCACGGTGGCCACCACAGTCTATGCAGCCACCCAATTCCTCTACACAGGCGCTCGTCCTATCCAGACCGGGGTGATCGCAGAGAGCATTGAGGTTAGGCGTGCGACGGTGCTGCGTGGAAAGGTGGGGGATCGCAGCGGGAATCCGCTCTCGGAGGTCACGGTGACGGTTCTGGGCCACCCTGAGTTTGGCCAGACGCTGACACGCCTGGATGGGATGTTCGACATGGTGGTCAACGGGGGTGGGCTCTTGACGGTAGGCTACCAGAAGGAGGGGTATTTGCCGGCGCAGCGGCAGGTGGACGCGCCCTGGCAGGACTATACATGGCTTCCGGATGTGGTGATGACTCCGCTGGATGCGCAGGTCACAAGCGTGGACCTGACGGCCAGTGCGATGCAGGTGGCGCGGGGGAGCGAGGTGACCGATGCCAGCGGGACACGCCGGGCGACGGTGCTGTTTCCACAGGGAACGAGTGCGACAATGGGTTCAACGCCCCTGACCAGCCTGCACGTGCGTGCCACCGAGTACACGGTTGGCCCTAAGGGTCCCGATGCCATGCCGGCGGAACTGCCGCCCACCAGCGCCTACACCTACGCGGTGGAATTGAGCGTGGATGAGGCGGTTTCAGCGGGCGCCTCACAGGTGACGTTCAGCCAGCCGGTGGCCTTCTATGTGGAAAATTTCCTCAATTTCCCGGTGGGCGCCGGGGTGCCGACGGGCTATTACGACCGGGACAGGGCTGCCTGGGTCCCCTCGCCGGATGGCCGGGTCATCAAGGTGCTGAGCATCAGCAATGGCCTGGCAGAGCTGGACACCAACGGCGACGGCGCGGCGGACGGAGCGACGGTCCTAACAGCCCTGGAGGTCACGGACGCTGAGCGGGGGCAACTGGCCAGCCTGTACAGTCCGGGCCAGGGTCTGTGGCGGGTTCCCATCACCCACTTTACATCCTATGACTGCAACTACGGCGTCAGTTTTCCAGTGGGAGCGACGACACCCCAAAACCCACCGCCCACAACGCCAGCCCCTTCGGTGGACAAGGACTGTGACAATCCAGGCTCTATCATCGGCCCCTATAACCAGACCCTGGGGGAGATGGTGGATGTCTCCGGCACGCCGTTCACCCTCCATTACTCCAGCGACCGGACGCCGGGACGCAAGGCCGCCTACACCCTGGATATCTCCCTGAGCGGGGCCACTGTCCCCTCAGGTCTCAAACGCATTGAGTTGATGATTTCGGTGGCCGGCAAGTTTTACACCCAGACCTTCAATTCCCCTGCGCCAAACCTGAGCTACACCTTTACCTGGGACGGCAAGGACGCCTATGGTCGTATGTTGCAGGGAGCGCAGCCAGTAACTATCCGCATCGGGTATGTATACAGCGCTTTTTACAACATGCCGCCAGCGATGGCAAAAAGTTTCGGCTTTCCCGGAGGAACTCCGGGCAACATTCCTGCACGCGATGAAAGGACACGGTGGCAGGGACAGTTCGCTACGATCGGCACGTGGGACGTACAGGCTCAAGGGATCGGGGGCTGGACCTTGAACGTGCACCACGCGTATTCACCGATCAGCGGGGAATTGTACACCGGCGACGGGCAGATACGAACGGCCGCGGACATGCGCATCATCACGACTGTTGCCGGGAACGGCCAGAGCACCCCTCCTCGTGGGGTGGGGGCTTACAGCGGTGACAATGGCCCGGCTACACACGCCGCGCTCAACGGTCCCAGGGGTCTCGCTGTTGGGCCGGACGGCAGTATCTATATTGCGGACTCTGACAACCACCGTATCCGGCGTGTGGATCCGAACGGAATCATCACGACGGTGGCGGGCTCTGGTGCGGTGGGCCTTGGTATGGGTGGCTTCGGTGGGGATGGCGGTCCGGCCGTGCAGGCGCAGCTCAACTGGCCGCATGATGTTGCCGTAGGGCCTGACGGCAGCGTTTTCATTGCCGACTATCGCAACCATCGTGTTCGGCGGGTGGGTCCAGACGGCATCATTACAACGGTGGCAGGCGGCGGTACCGGGGGGTACGGAGGACCGGCTACGAATGCAAAGCTGTACCATGCCGTTACAGGTGTGGCGTTGGACATGGACGGCAACCTCTACATCGTAGAGCAATCCCGAGTCTCACGCGTGAGTGCCGACGGAATCTTGAATACCATAGCGGGTTCCTTCTTGTATGGGGAATCAAAAGGCGACGGCGGTCCGGCGACTCAGGCCCAGTTCTACACCGCCTGGGATGTTGCCGTTGGGCCGGACGGCAGCCTTTACGTGACCGACCGGAATAGAGTTCGTCGGATAACGGTGAATGGTATCATTAGCACGGTGGCAGGGGGAGGAAGTCTCGCTTATCCCAACGGGGTCCTGGCTCTGCAGGCGCAGTTCTCCGGTTTTCTTCGTCCCGCCGCAGGGCCGGACGGCAGCCTGTACCTTGCCTCCTCCGGCGGCGGGCGTGTGTACCAGGTGAATCCGGAGGGGGTCGTCACAACCATGGCAGGTACGGATTACCATTTTGGTTACGCGGGAGAAGGAGGCCCGGCTGCGGCAGCCCAGTTGGGTTTTCCCCAGGGCATCGCTTTGGGGCCGGACGGCAGCCTGTATACCAGCGCAAACGCGGCTCATCGGATTAGCCGAATCGCGCCACCAATGCCTGGGTTCTCCGGCGACGATATTGTCATCGCTTCCGAGGACGGGAGTGAAGTGTGGAGGTTTGATGCCACGGGCCGGCATTTGGAAACTTTAAATGCCATTACCGGCGTCCGCCTCTACCGATTCACCTATGGCGGGGCAGGCCGCCTGACAGAAGTGGAGGATGTCAACGGCAATACCACCCGCATTGAGCGCGATGCCAGCGGCAATCCGACGGCCATCGTGGCCCCGTTCGGCCAGCGCACCTCGTTGAGTCTGGATTCCAATGGCTATCTGGCTGGCGTTACGAACCCCGCCGGGGAGATCATCCGGTTCAGCTACTCCAGTGAAGGTCTGCTTAACGACCTCACGGACCCCAGGGGCAATATCACCCGTTTCACTTACAGTACTTTGGGGCTGTTGACCAGGGATGAAGATCCTGTCGGCGGCTTCTCGGCCCTGGAACGCACCGACAAGGTCAATGGTTTTGAGGTCGCGCTGTCCACGGCGCTGAACCGAAAGAAGACTTATCTGCTGGAGAACCTGCCCACAGGGGAGACGCGCCGGACAACCACCAATTCAGGCTGTGTCCCCTGCTCCAAAACAGACGTGCTGATCGGGACGGACGGCAGCAGCACGGCCACCGTTTCGGACGGCACGGTTACCACCCAGGTGGCGGGACCCGACCCGCGCTTTGGCATGCAGGCGCCCATTGCCAAGACCACGACGGTCAAGACCCCGGGTGGGCGCACCTTCACAATGACGATGGACCGCAGCGCGACGCTGGCTGATCCCGACAATCTACTCAGTCTGAAAACCCTGACCCAGACCGTGAGCGTCAACGGACGAGCCTCCAGCAGCAGTTTTGATATTACTCAGAGCCAGATAGTTACTACCAGTCCGGCGGGGCGGCAGGTCGTTTCTCTCCTGGATGCCAAAGGCAGGGTCGTCGAGAACAGGATGTCCGGCTTAACTCCGATTCAGTTCACCTACGATACCCAGGGGCGTTTGATGAACACCGCACAGGGGGCTCGTACAGTTGCCTTCACCTACGACGCACAGGGTCGCCTAACAAGCATTACCAACCCTCTTTCCCAGACCGTGAGCTTCGATTACGACGCCACTGGACGGACTACCGGACAAACCCTGCCGGATGGACGGCAGGTCCTCTTTGCCTATGATGCCAATGGGAACCTGACCTCGATCACACCTCCGGGAAGGCCCGCCCATGCCTTCACCTACACCCCGGCAAATGTGGGAGAGGAGTACCGTGCGCCGAACACAGGAGCAGGCAGTACCGCTACGCACTACACCTACAACCTCGACCGACAGCTTACCCGGCTAAATCCGCCCGATGGCAGAACGACCGATTTCAGCTATGACACACTGGGGCGATTGAGCAGCCTGACACTGCCCCACGGGCAGGTGAGCTATGCCTACCATCCTTCGACTGGAAACCTGACGACGGTCGTCGCCCCCGACGGCGGTACGATTTCGTATGCCTACGATGGAAGCCTTCCCATCAGCACTGTCTGGATGGGAGGCATCTCGGGCAGTGTCAGTCGCACTTTCAACAATGACTTCGGTATCACGTCGCAGAGCGTGAACGGAGGAAATACCGTCAACTTTCAGTATGATGCAGACGGTCTGCTGACCCAGGCAGGGGCGCTCACCCTGAGCCGCAATCCACAGAACGGTCTGCTTACAGGAACCGTACTGGGCAACGTCACCGACGCGTTCAGCTACAACAGCTTCGGGGAGACGGCAGAGTACCGGGCCAGTTACAGCGGGACACCCCTGCTCTCGGTCGAGTACACGCGGGATGGGTTAGGACGCATCGTCCAGAGGATCGAGACCACGAGCAGTGGGACTTTTACCTGCGCCTATACGTACGACCGGGCCGGACGCCTGACGGAGGTCAGGAAGGACGGCGTCCAGGTGTCGCAGTATGCCTATGACGCCAATGGGAACCGGCTGAGTCACACTAGTTCCGCCGGAACCGTGAACGGCGCCTACGACGATCAGGACCGCCTGTTGAGCTACGGGACGGCCAGCTACACCTACACGGCAAGCGGCGACCTGCAAAGCAAGACGGTCGGCAGTCAAACCACGACCTATGCCTATGATGCCCTGGGCAACCTGATGACGGTCAACCTGCCGAGTGGGACGCGGATCGACTATGTCATCGACGGGAACAACCGGCGCATCGGCAAGAAGGTGAACGGGACGCTGGTCCAGAGATTCCTCTACAGGGATGACCTTGCTCCGATTGCGGAACTGGACGGCGCTGGAAATCTGGTGGCCCGTTTCGTCTATGCGACTCGGAGCCATGTGCCCGACTACATGGTCAGGGGAGGAGTCACCTATCGGATCATCTCTGACCATCTGGGCAATCCGCGGCTTGTTGTCAACACAGTAACGGGCGCAGTGGCTCAGAGTCTGGAGTACGATGAGTTCGGGAATGTGGTTCAGGACACCAGCCCCGGCTTCCAGCCGTTTGGATTCGCGGGAGGGATTTACGACAAGGACACCCGGCTGACGCGGTTTGGGGCGCGGGACTATGATGGTGAGACAGGCAGGTGGGCAGCGAAGGATCCCATCTTGTTCTCCGGCGGTGATACTAATCTTTATTCCTATGTCCGAAGTGACCCGGTCAATCATATTGATCCTCAGGGTTTAGAGGTTCTTGTTTGCGAACGAAGGGCATTTGGATATCAGGGTCTGATTCATGTTTACCTTATGGATACATGCACAGGTCGAGCAGTAGGTGTGGGCACTAGGGGCTTCGCAAAAGAAGCGGGGTACCCAACGGATGCCTGTAATGTGGTCCGTAACAGTAGAGGCAGAGAGCAGGAAATACTCACTAAGATGCTGATGCTTGTAAACGAAGTCAAATTACCTTGGGAAGGGCACTCAGGCGCCTACTATATTCCCTTCATCAATGATTGCCACACCAATGCCAGGAAAGCTATCGAGAGTACGGGCCTCGAATACCCTGGGGCACCAAATCCTGGATGGGTTCGTTTTGGTGTTTCAACGTATCAACCGGGGGGGTTGGGGGGGTTCCACACGAATTAGTATCGAGAGTACGGGCCTCGTATACCCTGGAGCACCAAATCCTGGATGGGATCGTTTTGGTGTTTCACCCCCGTATCGCTGGCAAGATGAGCTGGATCCCGATGCCGTAGATTCCTGGAAGCCGATTATGGGGAAGCATTGAGATTCTCGTTGGTCGCAGCAGTCTGTCTGAATGGATGGCTGGTGTTCCCAGACTGCCACTCATGCCTCTCCATGCCTTGGAGACGGCCCAGCGATGGGTTTCCTAAAAACCGTCTCCTTCTGGGCCAGGTTTTATTGCGGCTTGGCGCGAGGGTTTCTGCGCCTGTGACCAGAGTAACCATCAAACATGACAGCCTTGCTCTCCCTACATCCACAACCCGACTCCGATGACCCATCCTGCCCCGGGGGGGGGAGGTTTTTGAACCCTCCTCCGCTGGGCCAGGTCCTGGTCCGGCGGAAGGTCATCACCTCCCAGCAACTGGAGGCGGCCCTGCAGGAACAGGCGGCCGTCGGGGGCCGCCTGGGGGCCGTGCTGGCCCGGATGGGGCTGGCGTCGGAGGAGGCGGTCTACGCGGCGCTGTCGGAGCAGATGGGGGTTCCCTATATCCGGGTGCGGCGAATCGAGGTGAGCGAAGACCTCCGCCGGCTGGTGCCCGCGCAGATCGCGCACCACTACCGGTGTCTGCCGATGGAGCAGGCGGACGGGGTGTTGAAGGTGGCGGTGGCGGACCCGCTGGACGTGCGGCTCTTAGACGACCTGAAGACGCTGCTCCGGTGCGAGGTGAGGCCGGCCCTGGCGGACGAGGGGGAGATCGCGGAGGCCATTCAGCGGTGCTACGGGGTCGGGGCGGACACCATAGGGGGGCTGGCGGCGGAGGCCCAGGCCGAGGTGCGGGAGAGCCGGGTGGAGGACGTGAAGGACCTGTCGGGGGAGGCATCGGTGTCCAGGCTGGTGGGGCAGATCCTGGCGGAGGCGTTCCGGGCGCGGGCCACGGACGTGCACCTGGAGCCGGGGGAGAAGGCCCTGAGGCTGCGCTACCGCCTGGACGGGCTGCTCTACGACCGGCGGGTCCCCGCCGAGATCCGGCGCTTCCACGAGGCCATCGTGTCCCGCATCAAGGTCCTGGCCAGGCTGAATATCGCGGAGAAGCGGCTGCCGCAGGATGGGAGGTTCACGATGCGGGCCGAGGAGGGGGAGTTAGACGTGCGGGTCTCGGTCCTCCCCACGCCGCACGGGGAGGCGGTCAATCTCCGGCTCCTGAGCGTGCGGAGCGCGCTGCGGGGCCTGGAGGGTCTGGGGCTGTTAGAGGAGGACCGGGCCGCGCTGGAGCGGGTGATCCAGAGGCCGCACGGGGTGCTGTTCGCGACGGGGCCCACAGGGAGCGGGAAGACGACGACGCTCTACGCCTGTCTGAAGCGGATCCACGACGGGACGAAGAAGATTCTGACCATTGAGGACCCCATCGAATATCAGTTGGAGGGGGTCATCCAGATGCAGGTGCAGCCGAAGATCGGGCTGACCTTTGCGCAGGGGCTGCGGGCCATGCTGCGCCACGACCCGGACGTCATGATGGTGGGGGAGGTGCGGGACCCGGAGACGGCGGAGGCGACGGTCCGGGCGGCGCTCACGGGGCACTTCGTGCTCAGCTCGCTCCACACGAACGACGCGCCCAGCGCCGTGCCCCGGCTCCTGAACATGGGGGTGGAGCCTTATCTGATCTCCTCCACGCTGGAGGCGGTGGTGGCGCAGCGGCTTGTGCGGGTCATCTGCCCCGACTGCAGGCGGGAGGCGCCGGCGCCGGAAGGGCTGGGCCGGGGGTGGAACCTGGGGGCGACGGTGTTCGAGGGGGCGGGGTGCGAGGGGTGCGGGTACACGGGCTACCGGGGCCGGACCGCGCTCTACGAGGTGCTCATGGTGGACGATGCGATCCGGGGGCTTATTGAGGCGCGGGCCCCGGCCGGGGAGATCCGGGAGGAGGCGACGCGCCGGGGCATGCGCAGCCTGGCGCAGGACGGGGCGGAGAAGGTGCGGCGGGGGTGGACGACGGTGGCGGAGGCGCTCCGGGCCACGCAGATGGAGTGAGGCCATGCCGCAGTTTCGATACCGGGCGCGGGGCCTGCCGGGGGAGGTCCGGGAGGGGGTCGTGACGGCGGACTCCCGGTCGGGGGCCGTGGCCCGGCTGGTGCGACAGGGCTACGTCCCGTTCGCGGTGAAGGAGGAGCGGCCGGCCCGGCCCCTCCGGGAGCGGCTGGGGCGGGTGCGGATCAAGGATGTGGCGCTGTTCACCCGCCAGATGTCGGACCTGCTCTCGTCGGGTATGACGCTGTCCGACGCCCTCGGCCTCCTGGCCTCGGCGCAATGGGCAGAAGGCCGGCTGCGCCACCTGATCGAGGCGATCCACCGCCGGGTGGTGCGGGACGGGCAGGCCCTTTCAGGGGCGGCGGCGGACTTCCCGAAGGTCTTCTCCCCGTTTTACACCGCGGCCGTGCGATCCGGGGAGATGGGGGGATTCCTGGAGGACGTGCTCCTGAGGCTGGCGGAGGTGCTGGAGAAACAGGACGCCGTGCGGTCGAACGTGCGGCGCGCCCTGGCGTATCCGCTGTTTATGTCGGGGGTGGGCCTGATCACGCTCACCGTCCTGTTCCTGTTCGTGGTCCCCACGCTGGCCGCTCTCTTCGAGGACCTGGGGCAGACGCTCCCCCTGCCCACGCGGCTGCTGATCGGGGTGGGGGATGCGGTGAGGGGGTATGGCTGGATCCTCCCCCTGACCCTGGCCGGGGCGGTCCTGGGGTTAAAGGGGGCCCGGCGGTCGCCGGCCCTGGCGTGCCGGATGGACCGGCTTATGCTGGGGCTGCCGTGGGTGGGGGGCGCGATCCGGAAGATAGAGTCTGCCCGGTTCCTGATGATCCTGGGGGCGCTGCTGACCGCGGACGTGCCCGTCACGGAGGCGATCCGGGCCGCGCAGGAGAGCTTGAGGAATCGCGCCTTGAAGGCGGAGGTGGACGGGATCTACGAGGACGTGCGCGCGGGGAAGTCGGTGGGGAACAGCTTTCGGGAGCGGCCCCTGTTCCCCCCGCTGCTGGGGGACATGATGGCCGCCGGGGAGGAGAGCAACCGCCTGGGCGAGGCGATGGAGCGCCTGGCGCGGTCCTACGACCGGGAGATGGACCGCGCCGTCGGGCTGATCACCGCCCTGCTGGAGCCCGCGCTGATCGTGCTGCTGGGGGGTGTGGTGGCCTTCATCGTGGCGGCTATCCTCCTCCCCATCTTTCAGGCGGACTTCGCGGCGTATTGATCCCGGCAGGGCAGGGGAGCCTATGACGGCGAAAGCAGCGACTGAGGATCGGGGACGGGCGTCGGACGAGCGGGGGTTCACGCTGGTGGAGATCATGATCGTGGTGCTGATCCTCGGCGTCCTCGCGGCGATGGTGGTGCCCAGGCTGGCGGGGAGGGCGGAGACCGCGCGGCGAGCGGCGGCGGAGGTGGACATCAACGCCAACCTGGCGGTGGCGCTGGACCTGTATGAGCTGGACAACGGGACCTATCCGACCACGGAGCAGGGGCTGCAGGCCCTGCTGTCGAAGCCCTCGGCGTCCCCCGTCCCCCCGAACTGGAACGGCCCCTACCTGAAGCGGACGCCGAGGGACCCGTGGGGCCGGCCCTATGTGTATGCGTATCCGGGGCAGCACAATCCCGGGGGGTACGACCTCTCTTCGCACGGCCCGGACGGGGCGGAGGGCAAGGGGGATGACATCACGAACTGGGACTCGAAGGGGGAGGCGCCGAAATAGAGACGCGGGGTTCACGCTCGTCGAGGTGATGGTGGTCGTCCTGCTGGTCGCGATTTTGACGGCGGCGGCAGCGCCACGGTTCCGGCGCACGTTCGAGCGCCTCCGCCTGCGGGAACAGGCGGAGGACCTGGCGGGCGTGCTGCGCTACGCCTCGGAGCGGGCGAGGACCGAGGGGGTCCGGTGTCGTCTCCGGCTGGACGGGGAGCGGCGGTGCCTCTGGGTGGAGCGGGAGACGGCCCCCCGGTCGGGTGAGTTTATGCCGGTGGAGGAGCGACTGGGGCGGAGGCGCTGCCTGTCCGGGCGAGTCTCTGTGACTCCCGATCGGGATGCGATCACGTTCCATGCAGACGGGAGGGGTTCCCCGGTGGAGGTTCGGCTTCGGGATGCGTCGGGGACCGTGTATGTGATCGCGGTGAAGGAGACGCTGGGATATGTGGAGGTGCGCAAAGAGGCGCAGTAGGGAGCAGGGCTACCTCCTGTTCGAGGTGATGGTGGCCGTGGTGATCCTGTCCGCGGGCATCGCCGTGGCCCTGCGCTCTTTCAGCGGGTCGTTGCAAGGGGTGCGGATGGTCGAAGGGCGTATGGCGGCCCGGCTGCGGCTCGAGGAGAAGGTCGGAGACCTGCGCCGGAGAGGGGTGTCGGGGGCCGGAAAGGTCGAGGGGGGCTTCCCCGATGCGCCGGGCTCTACCTGGAGCGTGCAGGCGACGCCGTTCGGGGATGTCCCTGGCCTCTACCAGGCGGAGGTGGCCGTCCACTGGGCCGAGCGAGGACGCCAGCGGCGGACCGGGACGGTGATCCTGGTTCAGAGGCGGTCGCAGGTCGGACGATAGGAGGAGATGGACCTGAGCGGATATCATCGCACAGCAGAGGGCCAGAGGGGCGGAGGGAGGAGAGGGAGGGGTTCAGCGGGGTTCACGCTGGTCGAGTTGCTGATGGCCGTGACGATCTTTGCGATCGTCGCAGCGGGGGTGTATCAGGCGCTCTCCACTGGGCTGTCCGCCCGGCGCAGGGGGGAGGATGCCCTGGAGCGGCATCGCCGGGCGCAGATGGCCCTGGACCGCGTGGCGGACGATCTGAGGAACATGGTCTCCTATGGCCCTGAGCCTTTCAGAGGGGAGGCGGACGGGCTGAGGTTTCCCGCCCTGCTCGCCGGGCCGGGGGCGTTCGAGGCGGGGCTGGAGGTCTGCTTGATCGCTTACGCCGTGACCGAGGAGGGGGTCGTGCGGACGGTCCGGTCCATAGGGGGCGGGGCGAGCAGCCGCGACGAGCTGTTGCCCCCCTCCTGGGAGGTCGGATTTCAGTACCTCCGGACACACGCCGAGGGGGGTGAGGAAGAATGGACGACGGAGTGGGAGAATGCCTGGGGGATCCCGGAGGCGGTGCAGATCACCCTGAAGCAGGCGGATCGCCCCGCCGTATTCACGCGGACAGTGGGCCTCCCCTGGGGGGGGCCTCAGGGGAACAGGGATCGGCGTCCATAGCCGCCCTCTGGGTCCTGGCCGTCCTGACGCTGCTGTCAGCGGGTTTTGCGCAGCAGGTCCGGCTGGGGGTGAAGGGGGCAGGATATGGGGACGAGAGGCTGACGGCCAGGGCTCTGTCTGAGTCCGGCGTGGTCCGAGGCCTGGCGGAGCTGGAGCGAGGGGGGGCATCCCCCTACGATGCCCTGAACCAGGCGTGGAGCACGGATGAGGGGGCGTTCCGGGAGGTCCGTCTCGGGGAGGGGGGGTTCACCGTGGTCCATCTCGTCGAAACGGATAGGGGGGATGAGATCCCCCGATACGGCCTGGTGGATGAAGAGCGGAAGATCCACCTGAACGAGGCGCCCAGGGAGGCGCTGCTGCGACTGCCGGGCGTGGATGAGGGGGTTGTGGCGGCCCTGATGGACTGGCGAGATCAGGACGATGTCCCGGAGCCGGGGGGCGCAGAGGCGGGCTACTACCAATCCCTGCCGCAACCCTATGCCTGCAAGAACGGCCCTCTGGAGACGGTGGAGGAGCTGCGGCTCGTGCGCGGGGTGACGCCCGAGATCCTGGAGGCGGTAAGGCCGTATGTGACGGTATACGGGGATGGGAAGGTGAACCTCAACACGGCCCCGGGGCCGGTGCTCCTGACCCTGGGCCTGGAGGAGGCGCTGGTCAGCAAGGTCCTCCGGTTCCGGCGGGGGTTCGACGGCCAGGAGGGGGGCCGGGATGACGGGGTGTTCGAGAAGGTCTCTGGTGTCAAGGACGCGCTGGCCGATTTTGAGGGCCTCTCCCCCGAGGAGGCCGCTGCGCTGGATCGCGTCCTGGCGGGGTGTACAGTGCAGTCCCGACATTTCCGGGTCGAGGCGATGGGGAAGACGGAGCGCGGGGCGGTGCGAAAGGTGACGGCCGTGGCCCGGCGCGAGGAGGGTGGGCAGGCCCGGATTCTGTTCTGGCACGAAGAATAGGGTTTTCCGATGGCGAGGTTTCGACGGAACAGCAGGCGGGGAGGGCGATCCCGGCGCAACGGGGTGGTGGCCGTGGCGTTTGACGGCCGATCTGTCAGGGTGGCCGTGAGGGGGAGAGAGGGGGCTGAATCGGTGCGCGGCCTGGTCCGCCCCATCGCCGACCCGTCCGATGAGGGGACTGTCCGGACGATTGCTGAGGTCCTCCAGGAGGTGGGAACGCCGGGTGGGCGTTACCTCCTGTCTTTCCCCAGGAGGGAGACGCTGGTCCGTCCGCTGCGGCTCCCCTCGGAGGACGACGAGGAGGTCCGGGAGATGGTGGCCCTTCAGGCCCCTTTGACCGTTCCTTACCCTCAGGATGAGCTGGTCTATGATTTCTATGCGAAGGACCGGAGGGACGGCTACACGGAGGTGGACATAGTCGTCGCGCCTCATAACGCAGTGGAGCGCTATCTGGGCCTGCTTCGTCGAGCGGGGGTCCGGGTGGATGGGATTGCATTCGGGCCGATGGCCCTCCTCGCAGGCTACCGGGCGCTTGGGAGTGGGGATTTTGAAAAGGGGGATTGGGTCTATGTGGACGCGGATCGCGCCTCGGTGGAGCTGGGGATCCTGTCCGAGGGCCGCCTCCTGTTCAGCCGCAGCCTCTTCCTCCCCGCAGAGCAGGGGGATGTGCCCCAGGAGGTCCGCCGCATGGTTCTTGCCTGCCGGCGGGAGGGGATGGAGGTGGAGCCCTGCGGCGTGCTGTTGAGCGGCGTCCCGGATCGGCTCCCGGAGATGGCGGATCGTCTCAAAGAGGCGTTGGGAATCCCGGTTCAGGTCTGCGCGCCTCCGTCGATGCCGGAGACTCCGGATGTCTCGTGCTCGGAGGTCTATGGGCTTGCCCTCTGCGGGGACGGCCTCGGGGTGGACCTGATGCCGGAGGGGGAGCGCGCGGTCCGACGCCGGGAGTTCTTCCGGCGGCAGGCCCTGACAACGGTTGGACTGGTCATCCTGTTGCTGGGGCTGCTCTGGGGGTTCGGAGAGAAGAAGCTGTGGGACCGGGAGAGGTATCTGAGGCGGCTGACGGCAGAGGCGTCGGAGATCGCCCCGCAGGTGAAGGCCCTGTGGGACCTTCGCAATACCCTGAATGTCCTCCAGCAGCAGCGGGACCCGGATGCCTCGGCCATCGAGGCGCTGAGGGAACTGGCGGAGGTCGTGCCGGAGGGGGTGTTTATAGATGGACTCACGTTTGAGGTCGGCAGATCAGTCGTCGTCTCCGGGACTGCGCCGTCTATGTCCGCGGTGTTTCAACAGTTGGTCCCTGCCTTGAAGAGGTCTGGCCGTTTCCACAATGTGGCCGTCGGCTCGGCGACAAAGGTCAGAGGAGGAGAACAGGTGGCCTTCCAGGTCGCGATCTCTCTGACGGAGGGGAGGAGGCCGGGGCCATGACCCTCCGTCCCCTGTCCAGCCGGGAACAGGTCCTGTCCGCCGTGGGCCTGGCGATTCTCTGCTTCGCCGCAGTGTTTTCCTGGGGGATCGAGCCGATGATCGAACGGTGGCGCAGGCTGGAGGGCCAGATTCTCGCTCAGGAGATGCGACTGACCCTGGATCGGCGGATACTGGCCCAGGGGAAGGCGCTCCGGGCTCAGTATGCGCGGTACCTGGATTCTCTGCAGACCCAGGGCTCAGACGAGGAGGAGGTGGGGCGCCTGCTGCAAGAGGTGGACCGGATCAGCGGGGAGGTGGGAACGGGCGTCTGGATGCACGGG
>Ga0156186_1042_pt2 | contig 15377 bp, 11 predicted proteins | sample RifCSPlowO2_12_FD_107839 | JGI IMG/M metagenome (GOLD analysis project Ga0156186, IMG submission 107839) | Candidatus Handelsmanbacteria bacterium RIFCSPLOWO2_12_FULL_64_10
CATCCCACTGTTGATCGAACACTTTTTGAAGAAGACGTGCGAGTCCTCAGGCCGGATGCGTCGCGAGATCGAGCCGGAGGCCCTCGCAGCGATGATGGCCCATCCCTGGCCGGGCAACGTCCGGGAACTGGCCCACACGGTCGAGCACATGGTCCTGATGGCTGAGGGCCCCTGCCTGCGGTACCAGGACCTTCCGGAGGGCCTCCGGGACGCGCACTGCGGGGATCAGGAGGAATGGCCCTGCGCGCGCGACTACAGGAGAGCGAGGCGGCAGGCCCTCGACGCCTTTAATGTCGCTTACATCGCCAGCGCCCTCCGGTGGAACGCCGGCAACGTCACCCTCGCAGCCCGGCAGAGCGGCCTCCGCCGGCAGTCCTTTCAGGGGCTGATGAAGCGCTACCAGATTCAATCGAAGGACTATCGGCCGTCCATATCCGTTTTCCGACGACCCGTGAATGGCGTCAGAGACCCGCAGACGACCGCTGCCTGAGGAACGGATGGACCCTCTTACCGGACAGCCCACGCCCCGGCGCGATGCCGGAACCGCGCGTGCAGGCAGTCCACCCCGGCGCTCCAGACCCGCCGGTTCGCATCGCGGGTCATCCCCAGGCTGTGATAGGTCCGGGCCAGCTCCAGGCCAGCCCCGTCCTCCTGGCGCATCTCCACCTTCCGGAAATCGGTCAGGTCCCGGACCAGGGCGTCGATACCGTTATGCTTCGTCATCTGCTTCTCCTTTTTGAACTATCAACGAGATTTGTCTGAATTCCCTCAGTGGCCTATCAAGGATTATCTCCTTCAGGCGGAAGTTCCTCACTACCTCCCAAAGAATAAAGGGAAAAACCAAAAACCTTCACAATGATGGTCGTCGTCCTCTCGCCGTCCTCGACGTCGGCTGAAACCTTCTCCACGGCGCCTCCGTGGAGGTGGTAGACCTGAATCGCGCCGGGGTCCACCTCTCCCCGCAGGACGATCGTCAGGGTGGCCGGCGGGTCGAACGTAAGCCCCTCCGGGCTGAACGCCACCAGCACGTCGTTCAGGCTGTGGCCGGAGGTGACCTGCATGGTGATCTCCTGCCTCCCCTCGACCGACCCCTTCTCCACCTCAAACGTCGCCCTTTTCACCTGGACGTCGCCCGCGTCGGCATACCTCGGAAAACCGACCTCCAGCCTGCCTTCCCGGCCGTGGGAGAACCACCCTGAGGCGCTCCGGGTGTAGACCCCGGCCGCGGGGACCGGCTTGGCAGCCCGGGGCAACGCCCCTGGCGATAAGGCGAGGTAGACCGGCCCGCTGCTGTAAGGGGCTTTCCCGCCAAGTGTCTGAGAGCCCTTCGGAAGGTTGGGAGCGAGCGGAGATGGACCCAGACTTCCACATCCACCCAGCAGCACGATGCCCCCCAGCGTCAGCGCCCTGAAGACCCCTTTCAAGGACATGGGATTGGAGTACCCGAACATTTTACCCCTCCTGAGAAACCCCGATGGATAGAAACCAGACCCATTCTATGCTTCAATCCGTCCTATTGGCAACTAACGTACCAAAGCCTATAGAGACAAATCTGCCACCTGAAAGTCTGTCCTAAGTGTTTATCTTACACCGGGTTAATATGGATCTTAGGAGGAGAGACGGAAGGGGAGGAAAGGGGAGAGGACTCGACAATTTTGTCGAGATGTTCAAGGATTTGTCGGGATGTTCGAGAAGATGAACGCAGGGTTCAGGGGGTGAGAGCAGAAGATGATCTGTGCGGAGGAGGTTCGACAATTTTGTCGAGCAGTTCGACAGATATGGGGAGGGCTTACAGCTTCATCCCGTACTTTTTCAGCTTATAGCGGAGCGTCCGTTCGGTCAGGCCGAGAACAGCGGCGGCGCGACTCTGGTTGCCGCCCGTATCGCGCAGGGCCCTGGCGATGACCTCCCTTTCGAGAGATTTGACCATATCGGGGAGGGTGCTGGAGAGGTGCGAGGCGGGCGAAGGGGGTCCGCTGCGGAGGAGGACGGGGAGGTCGTCGGTGGTGAGAAGGCTGCCGCGGGCGATGACCACGGCCCGTTCGATCAGGTTCTCCAGTTCCCGCACGTTGCCGGGGTAGTCGTACTTCATCAGAAGGTCCATCGCCTCGCGGGAGACCCCGGCGATGGCCTTTCGATTCTCTTTCGCGTAATGATTCAGGAAGTGTTCGACGAGGGGAGGGATATCCGCCCGTCGCGAGCGGAGAGGGGGAAGATGAACCGTCACGACGTTGAGGCGATAGAAGAGTTCTTCGCGAAACCTCCCCTCTGTGATCAGGGCCTCGAGATCCCGGCTCGCGGCGGCGATGATCCGGACATCCACGCGGATGGTCTCGTCTCCGCCCACCCGCTCAAAGGTCCGCTCCTGGAGGACACGCAGCAGCTTGGCCTGCGTCTCCACGGGGATCTCGACCACCTCGTCGATGAGCAGGGTACCTCCATCCGCCTGCTCGAAACGCCCCCTGCGCTGCCGGTCCGCCCCCGTGAACGCCCCCTTTTCGTGGCCGAACAGTTCGCTCTCGATCAGGTTGGCGTTCAACGCCGCGCAGTTCACGGCCACGAACGGGTTGTCCCGGCGAGGGCTGGCCGCGTGGATGGCCCGCGCGACCACCTCCTTGCCCGTCCCGCTCTCACCCCGCAGCAGGACCGTGGCCTGCGAGGGCGCAACGCGAGAGGCTAAGTTCAGGACCTCCTCCATCGCATCGCTGACCGAGATAATGCCCTTGAACAGATGCCTCCCCTCAACCTGTCGCTTCAGGTCCCGGTTCTCGGAGAGGAGATGCCGACGCTCGATGGCCCGTTTGAGGACGAGGTTCAACTCGTCGAAGTCGATGGGCTTCGTCAGGTAGTCGAAGGCCCCCTCCTTCATGGCCTCCACCGCTCCCCGCACGGTCCCGTAGGCCGTGATCAAAATGACGGCGATCTCCGGGTTGACGGCCCGGATCGCCTTGAGGAGATCGAAGCCGCTCAGCCCCGGCATCATATAGTCGGTCAGCACCACGTCGACGGGTTCCCTGCGGACGACCTCCATTCCGGCTGCGCCGTCAGCGGCGGTGCGCACCCTGTAGCCCTGCTTGCGGAGGAGAAGCGCGATGAAATGACACTGAATAGGCTCGTCCTCGACCACTAAGATGGTGTCTTCGGGCATCCCATAAGCCCTCTGCGGTAGGGGGAGATATTTCTGCCTGGCGCAAAGGGTGTACCAGCGGGGCCCGCGGGCCTGTCTGCCCGCGCATCATATCTGGAATATAAGCCCCTGCATATCAATATGATATGCTTTTTCGAGGAGATCGAAAAAAATAAAAAGCCCTCTCCCTTTCAGTATCCCGACCCCTTACGGACAGGTCATTTATGACATCCCTGCGGAAACAATGTCCGTTGTGTCCTGGTTTGTCATTCTGAGCGGAGCGAAGAATCTCGCCTTTCGTGAAGGAGACCCTTCGCTTCGCTCAGGGTGACACAGGAAATTATATTTTCTCAGACCCTGACTGTCGTCGTTAGAAGACGAATTTGAAGATGGTGGTCCCGATCTTCACAAGGTCCTCATTTTTCAGCTTCGTAGGTCCCTGGATGCGCGCCCCATTGACGTAGGTCCCATTGGTGGCGCCGAGATCCTCCACCTGGAACTCCCCCCCCACGCACACGATCTTCATGTGGCGGGCAGAGGTCTGGTCGTCGTCGACCACGATGTCGTTGGAAGAATCCCTCCCCACGTATCGCTCAGCCTCGGAGATCAGATATTCCTTGTGGTCCTTCTCGCCCATCAGAATGAGACGCGCTACTCGGCAATGCTCCTCCGTAAGCCTTGAGCCGCAATAGGTGCAGAACAGGCTGCTGTTCTTATTCTGCCGACCGCAGTGTACGCAGAGGATCACGGCTGGTCTCCGGATGCTTTGTGACGGGATCGGGCGTCCTGGATTAACGCCTTCAACTCACTGTCGTCAGGGCGCTCCTTGAGGACCTTCTCCCAGACCTCGGCGGCGCGCAGGTAATCCTCTTTCTTGAAGTAGACCACGCCCAGCTTGTACTGCACGTCGGCTATGTCCAGAGTCTTCTGCGTGTTCATCGCGCCAACCGCGCTGAAGGGCAGGAGGCGCTGTCCGCACTGCGCGCAGTACCGGTCCTCAGGCTCACGGCTTGCGCCGCATCGGGGACAATTGGACATCGCATCCCCCTTTTCAGTGGACATCCGCTTCAAAGGATCTCAGCAACTCAATCTTCAGGCCGCATCCCCCGCAATAACGGTCCTCCGGCTCATATTCGGCATCGCACCTGTGGCACTTCTGTCTGAGACTCACCTCGTTCCCACAGCCCCTGCAAAACTGGTCTCCAGGCTGAATGGGCTGACCGCACCTGAGACAGAGCCGACTCCCCCTGGAAGCCCTCCCCAGCACCCGGTCGATCTCCTCGCGCAGTCGCTGAGAGTTGAACGGCTTTGCCACGATCCCGCTCACGCCCAGCCGGACCAGCGTGGGGACGAGTTCCTTGTCGAGATAACCCGACACGACGATCGTGGGAGGAATTCGCCTGTTCCTGTTTTTCAGGTAAGTGAGCATGTGGTGGCCGTGAGGCCCTGGCATGTGAATGTCCAGAAGCAAAAGGTCGACCGGCATGCCCTCGATCACCTTGATCCCCCTGGACGCCCGATCCGCCACGAGCGCGACGTGCCCCATGTGCTCGATGAATTCCCGCAGCGTGTCCTGAATATCCTGGTCGTTCTCCACGATCAGGATCGTCTTGCTCCCTTCGCTCATCCCGTCTGTCTCTGTGGTGTAGATTCAAGCGTCTGTCGGACGGAAGGCAGAAACACCTTGAAGCTCGCCCCCTGCCCCTCCGCCGAACTGGCCAGGATGTTTCCGCCCCACTCGGTCAGAATGGTGCGGGCTATGGAGAGACCCAGACCGGTCCCCTTCTCCGCCCCTTTGGTCGTGAAAAATGCCTCGAAGAGGCGCCCCATGTGTTCTTCGCTGATGCCTGGACCATCGTCCCGGACCTCGGCAAACACGAAATCTCCTGTGAGAGCCTCCCCCTCCATCTCAATCGCCAGCCTGTGAGGTCGCCCCGCCTGAACCTCCTGCTCAATCGCCGCCTGTATGGACCCCCTGCCGGTGTTCAGGGAGATATGTCCGCGCCGTCCGACCGCGTCCAGCGCGTTGAGCACCAGATTCATCAGGACCTGCTCGATCTGGCCCGGGTCGGCCACGATGTGGGGGATGCCCGGCGTGAGACTTAGACGGACAGCCGCGTGCCGGATGATGGGTTTCACAAACGCCTCGAGCTTGGTCAGAAGGGCGTTGAGGTCCAGATCGCAGGCCCTCCCCCGGTGATGACGGGCGAATCGGAGGATGTTCTCCACCAGGTCCTTGAGATATTCGCCCCACTTCAGGAGGATCTCCAGGTCCTGCCTTCTGACCCCGTCTCCCACGAGCATCATCAGCTCCACGCGCCCGATGATCACGGTGAGCGGATTCTTGATCTCGTGCACAATGGCCGCCGCCATCTCCCCCATGGCGGCCATCCGCTCGGAGCGGATCAGCATCTGCTGGGTCTCCTGGAGTTCGCGGTGCGCCTTCTCCAGCTCCTCCAGACGATCCTGAAGCTCCCTGTTCCTGCCCCTCAACTCCTGGTAAGCGACCTCTCGCTCGTGCCCGGAGGCCAGCAGGTGCTCCTCCACCTTCCGGTAGATGGCCTCCAGCTCGTTCAGGAGAAAGGCCTTCTCCCGTTCCAGCCCCTCGACCTGGGCCCTGAGACGCTCCACGTCAGCCTTGTCCATACCTCAGCCTCAACTCCATCTTTCGGCAACAGACCCTGCGGGGTGACAGGACGACGGACACCCCCTGATAATTTAGTCCCTCAGGGCCAGCAGGTCAAGCGTGAATATAGGTCTCATCAGGCAAGGGCGAGATACCGGAGGGACTCTATCTCTCTCCTCAGGTCTTGCGCGGTCTTCAGGTCCTCCCTGGCCTCGATCTTCTCAAACCAGGCGATGGCCCTCCCCAGCTCCCCCTCCGCCGCCCCCAGGTCCCCGCACTCCTTGAGCATCCGGGCATATTCCAGGCGCGCCCTCCCTGCGCCCAGGGGGTTCTTGAGGGCCTCGTTCGCGGCGATACTCTTCTCGAAGTAGGAATGGGCCTCCTCCCACCTCCGCTCAGCCGTCGCCACCTGTCCCAGGGTCTTCAATGCGTCTGCCATCCCCAGCCGGTTATCCATCTTTTTAAATATTTCGAGGGCCTTCAGGCAGACCCGCTTGCTTCCTCTTAGGTCTAAGGTGGCCAATAACACCTCCGCCAGGTTGAGGTAGCAGTCTGCCTCCCGGAAGATATTCCGCGTCTTTCGGGAGATGGCCAGGGCCTTCTCGTAGGCCGCTTGCGCTTTGTCCCACGCCTTCTGACCTGCGTAGGACCACCCTTGATTGAGGTAAAGGCTGGCGAGATTGTACCAATCTTTGACTTCTTCGTAAATCACCCGGCTCTCCTCATACAGTTCCAGCGCCCGGTCTGTCTCGCCCCGGATGCTGGCCATAATCCCCAAGCTCATATAGATCGCGGCAGTCTGACGGCGGTCCCCCACCCGCCGGGCGATGCGCAGCGCCCGGTCATAGTAAGCCTGAACGCGCTTCCAGTCCCCCTGCTCAAAGGGGATATTGGCCGCATTCACAAGCACCTCGCACAGGGACTTCTGGTCCCCCGCCTTGCGAAAGTTCTCGGCGCTCTGCCGGTATCGCCGGGCCGCCTGATCATACTGGCCGGCGCGGGCCTGAATCAGCCCGATTCGCCGCTGGATCTCGGCCAGCGCCCGATGGTCGCCGCCCTGCTCCGCCAGCGCCTCTGCCCGCTGAAGATGGTCCAGCGCCCCCTGCGCCTCGCCCAGACGGTTATACGTAAGGCCCAGCCTGTAGAGCAGAATGCGCTCCAGGTCGCTCCGGTCGCGAACCTCTCCGGCGTCGGGCAGGACCTCCAGCGCCCATCGGTAGCAGTCCCGCGCCTCCCTGTAAGCAAACACGCGCCCGGCCCGATCCCCCGCCCTCACTAAGTAGGGCAGGGCCTTGTCCGGCGCGCCCCCGCGATAGAAGTGATGGGCCAGGTCCGCGACCGATTCCCCTTTTCTCACCGCGGCCCGGCCCTCCAGATAGGCGCCGTAGGCCAGATGGTACTCCCGCCGGAGTTCCGGGGAGATCTCGTCGTAGAGGACCTCCCGGACCTTCGCGTGGCTGAAGAGGTAGGCATCCCCTTCGGAGCGGATGAGCTGGTGGACGCGCTCCAGCTTGCTCAGGGCCTGAAGCACCCTGACGCGCTTCTCATCGGCAATGCCTGCCAGGGCCTCGGAGGTGAACCGCTCGCCCGCCACAGCCGCGATCTGGAGCAACTCCCGCTGGGCGTCCGTCAGCCGCTCCACCCGGCGCGCGACCACGTCATAGACCCGGTCGGGGATGTCGGCCCGCGTGATCTCCCGCTGTTCTCGCCAGATCCCCCTCCGCTCGAAGATCACCCCTTCGTCCCGCAACAGCTTGAGGACCTCGATGACGAAAAAAGGATTCCCCCCCGTCTCCCGGTAGAGCGATGCCCGGAAGTCCTCGGAGAAGACCGCCCTCTCGAAGATAAATCTGAGCATCAGATTGACTTCCTCCGGCCCCAGCCCCTTCAGCTCGACCTTCCGGAAGAGACCCTCCCGGCTCATCCTCTGCAGGGTGTCCGCAAGGGGATGAGACGCCCCCTCCTCCTCCGGCAGCAGATCCTCCGTCCGGTAAGTCCCCAGGATCAGCAGGCGGCGCTCCTGAGCGCTGCGCGTGATGTAGTGGAGGAGCTGAAGGCTCCCGCTGTCCGCCCACTGGAGATCGTCTAAGAGCAGGACCACCGGCGTCTCTTCGGAAAGAAACAGCAACACCTGCGTGATCGCCTCGAACAGCCGCTCCTTCGACGTGGCGATCGCCGCCTCCGGGTCCATCAGCTTCGCGCTGCGACGGGTGCGAATCGCCGTCACTAAGCGCGACGTCAGCTCTTCCAGCTCAGGCGCTTCCGTCTGGATAAACGCGAGGAGCTTCGGATGCCTTTCGCTCTCTTTGGACTCCAGACACCGACCCAGGGCCTCGATGAACGGGAGATACGGCTCCGGCCCCTCGCTGTAGAGACACGCCCCTTCCAGCGTCAGAGCGCCTCGCCTGCGGGCGTAGTCCAGGGCCTCCGAGGCCAGACGGGTCTTCCCGATGCCGGCCTCCCCGCCGATCAGAACCGTCCCCCCCTGCCCGCCCTCCAGGCCCCTCACAGCCGCCCTCAGGCCCTCCAGCTCCTCGCCCCGGCCCACTAAGCGAGGCTCGAAGGCATCCCGGCGTCCCGCCCGGCCCGGCCTCTCCGGCCTCTGGGGCGCCTCCGCCTTTTCGACCCCCTCGGCGTCCCCCCCTTTTAGAAGCGCCTCGACCTCACCCCGCATCTGCGCCGCAGAGGCGTAACGGCGCTCCGGGTCTTTGGCCATCGCCTTGAGAATGATCTTCTCAACGGCCACCGGCAGGTCCCTCGACAGATGACTGGGCGGCGTCGGCTCCTGCTCCATCTGCTTGTAGATCACCGTGACCGCGTTGGGGCCGGAAAAGGGCAACTGGCCCGTGAACGTCTCGTACATCAGAATGCCCAGCGCGTACAGATCCGTTCGCCCGTCTAACTTCTCCCCCATGATCTGTTCCGGGGCCATGTACTCAGGGGTGCCCAGCATCTCGTCCGCCTGCGTGAGGGTCTGAGCCGTCGAGAAGTGCGCGATCCCGAAATCCAGGACCTTGACGTGCCCGTCGGGAAGGACCCACACGTTGTCCGGTTTGATGTCCCGGTGGAGCAGGCCCCTGGCGTGAGCCGCCTCCAGGGCCTGGCAGACCTGGAGGACGACCCTTAACCCCTCCCTCCAGGGGCATCGACGCCCCTCCTGGAGCACATGACGCAGGGAGCCCCCTGGCAACAGTTCCATCACGAAGTAGCACGTCCCCGCGTGCTCCCCGACATCGTGGATGACGACGATGTTCGGGTGGGTCAACCCCGCAGCCGCCCGCGCCTCCCGGTAGAAACGCTCCACCTCCACAGGCGTGGGTGCGGCCTCGGTCGCGAGGAACTTGACGGCGACCTCCCGGTCCAGCGCCCGGTCGTAGGCGCAATAGACCGCGCCCATGGCCCCCCGTCCGATCAACTCCCGGACCTCGTACTGTTTGATCTTCTGACCGGTCACCTGGTCTCCGCCTCTAACGGCTATGCCCTCACCTCAGCGCCTCGCTCACCACCCGCGCCAGCTGCGACACCCTCATGGGCTTTTCGAGATGTCCCGCAACGCCCGCAGGAAGCTGGACCTTTTCCCCCCGATTGCCCGGATACCCCGTCATGACCACCACCCGCATGTCGGGGTCCCTCCCCTTCAGCGCCTCGAACAGGTCCAGACCGCTCATCTCCGGCATGACCATGTCCGTCAACACCAGGGCGATCTCGTCCCGATGAGCTTCATACACACTGAGCGCCTCCGGCCCGTCTGACGCCGTGAGCACGCGGTAGCTCAGGCGTTCCAGCAGGTCTTTGACCACCTGAAGCACCTCCGCCTCATCCTCCACCACTAAGATCGTCTCCCCCCGGCCGACCAGTATTTCGCCGGGCTTCTGGGGGGAGACGTCAGCCTCCATCGCCTGGGGCAGGTAGATCGTGAAGGAGGTCCCCTCTCCCACCTCACTCTCCACTCCGATCTCCCCGTTGTGCTGTTGGACGATGCCGTAGACCTGGGACAGCCCCAGCCCCGAGCCCCTGCCGGTCCCCTTGGTGGTGAAGAAAGGCTCGTAGATATGGGCCATCACCTCCGGAGACATGCCTGTCCCCGTGTCCGACACGGTCCAGACGGCCCAGTCTCCGGGCTTCAGGCCGGGCATCGGCGGGGGGGTGTCCGGCTGCACCCCCGCGCGCGAAAGGCCGATCCGCACCTCCCCCCCCTCCGGCATGGCGTCCCGCGCGTTGGAGACTAAGTTGAGAAGCGCCTGCCGGAGCTGCGACAGGTTCGCCTGGACGACGAGGTCCTCCGCCTCGAAGGCGGTCACCAACCGAATGCTGTCCGGGAGAGTGCGCTGCAGCGCCCTGACCGCCTCCTTCAGGAAAAGGGCCAGGTTCACGGGTTCCCGCTCGACGAGCGTCTTGCGGGTGAAGTCGAGGATCTGCCGGACAAGCTGCGCCGCCCGCTGGCCCTGGGAGATGATGACCCTCAGGTTCTCCTTTGCCGGCGCCGGGATGTCCCCCCGCAGCTCCAGCAGTTCGGCAAACCCGATGATGCCCGTGAGCAGGTTGTTGAAGTCGTGAGCCACCCCGGCGGCCAGCTGCCCCACCGCGGCCAGCCGGTCCTGCTGCTGCGCCCGCTCCTGCATCTCCCGCTCCTGGGTCACCTCCCGCATCACCAGCACCCATCCCCCCTCCGAGATCGGGCGGGCCTTGACCTCAAAGATCCGCTGCGTCAGGCCCTCCACCACCACCTCGTGGGCCAGCCCATCCGGGCGGGGCGTCAGGATCTCCTCCAGCGCACGCCCCCCGATGTGGGAGATCGGATCGCCCACCCCGGCCTCCGCCAGGTCCTTCAGGGCCTCCTGCGCAGGGGGATTCGCCAGGATCAGCCTCCCTCCCTGGTCCAGCAAAAAGACCCCCTCGGGCAGGTGTTCCACCAGGCCCTCCATCCTCTCGTAGAGCGCCTGAAGCTCCAGGGTGCGCTGGCGGACGCGCTCCTCTAAGCTCGCGTTCAGCTGTTCCAGCTCCACCTCGCGCTGGCGCAGCGCCTCTTCGGCCCGCCTGCGTTCGACGACCTCATTCTTGAGCTCCAGGTTGGCCCTGCTCAGCTCCTCCGTGGCCTTCTTGACCTCCGCCTCCAGCAGGACGTTGAACTGCTGCATCTCGTCGAAGATCTGAACGCTGTTGAGCGCGCCGGCCACCTGATCGGCGATGACGGCCATGAACTGCTCATCTTCGGAGTTGAAAGCGCCAGGGGCAGAGTGGCTGAGGTTGAGGACCCCGACGACCTGGTCCTCCACCAGAAGGGGCAGGCAGAGCAGGGAGCCGGCGGGACCGGCAGGATGGAAGGCGGCGATGTCGGGGATGAGGACCGGCTTGCGGCGCTGGGCCACGATCTCGGCCAGGCCCTCCTCCAGTTTCTGGCCGAACTGGACAGAGCCCTCGGTATCCCCTCTGGCGGTCTTGAAGGTGAGCTTGCCGGTCTCCCGGTTGAGGAGCAGAAGGGCGCAGCGCTCGGCGTTGGCCTCATCCATGATAATGTTGAGGACAGACTCGAAAACCCTGTGCGTGTCCCGGGTATACTTCAGCGAATCCCAGATGCGACGGATCGCGAACAGCTCCCGGATCTTCTCCTCAAACCTCTGCGAGGTCTCGGCCAGCTCCCTCCGGAACCACTGAATTTGCCTGGATTCGTCCATGGCAGGTCTTTTATCGTGACAGGATCCATGGCCGTCGGTGGAACATCTATCCTTTCCCCCCTTTGTCGCCCACCTTCGCCAGGACTTCTCTCAACCTGGCGTGGGTGACAGGCTTTCCCAGAATGAAGTCCACGTCCCTCGGCCTCTCCCCGGAGACCTGCATCATATCGCCGAACCCCGTCAGCATCAAAACGGGCACGCCGGGCGCGATCTGCTTGGCGGCGACGGCCATCTGGTCCCCGCTCATTTCGGGCATCGCGCGGTCCGTCACCACCAGGTCGAACCGCTCCCCCCGGAACTTCTCCAGCCCCTCCCGTCCGCTGGCCGCCCTCTCCGCCGTGTGCCCGTCGCTGGCCAGATACTCGGCGATCAATTCGCCGATCGCGGGGTCGTCGTCCACGATCAGGACGCGCAGCGGGCGCACTCGGACCTCTGTCTCCTGAGGCCTCTTCTCCGTCCTCTGCTCCACCCGGACAGGCAGGCGAAGGGTGAAGGTCGTCCCCCTGCCCGGCTCGCTCTGAATGTCGATCTCCCCTTTGTGCCGCTGGACGATGCCGTAGACCATGGCCAGCCCCATCCCCGTCCCGCGCTCCCCCTTGGTGGTGAAGAACGGCTCCAGACACCTCTTCCGGACCTCTTCTGTCATGCCCGCGCCCGTGTCGCTCACCTCCAGGACGACCCGCTCGCCGTCGGGCCGGGTGCGGAGGGTGATGGTCCCGTCATGAGGCATCGCGTCCACAGCGTTAAAGATCAGGTTGGTCAACGCCTCGCGCAGCCCCACCTCGTCCCCGGAGATGATCGGGACCTCCTGCAGATCGGCCTCCACATCAACGGTGATGCCGTTCGCCAGCGCCTGCTCCCTCCACCTGGGCTGCGTGAGGGAGATGACCTGCTCGACCAGCGGGTTGAGCTTGACGGGCAGGAGGACCTCGCGCTCGTCGCGACGCCGGTAAAACTCGCTGAGGCGTTTGACCACGCCCGCCGCGTCCTGGGCGGCGGTGTGGATCGACTGCAGGTAGTGCGTCGCCTTCTCCTGATTCCCCAGACTCTCCGGGCTGATGAGCAACAGTTCGCTGAACCCCAGGATCGGCGACAGGGCGTTGTTGAAGTCGTGGGCGATGCCGCTGGCCATCTGCCCCAGGGCGCGCAGCCGCTCCTGCTGGATGACATGCTGCTGCGTCTGACGCAACTCGGCCAGCGCCTCCTCCAGTCGGCGGTTGCTCTCCCGCAGCTCCCCTTCCACACGCTCGCGCTCGGCGATCTGCTCTTGCAGGATGATATTGGTCTTTGAAAGCTCCGCCGTCCGCTCCTGAACCCGTCCTTCCAGTTCGTCGTGAGCCTTTCTCAGCGCCTCCTGTGCGCGCTGGCGCTCGGCGATTTCAGTCTTGAGCTCTGCGTTGGTCCTGCGCAGCGCATCGGTGGCCCTGTCGATCTCCGCCCTCAGCGATGCGTTCATCTGCTGCATCTCGTCGAAGATCTGAACGCTGTTGAGCGTGACGGCCACCTGATCGGCGATGACGGCCATGAGCCGCTCGTCCTCGGCGGTGAAGTTGTGAGGCCGGGGATGGCTTAGGTTGACGACGCCGACGACGCCGTCCTCCACGATCAGGGGCTGGCAGAGGAGGGAGCCGATGAAGCCGATGGGCTGAGGAGAGGCGACAAATCGGCTGTCTTTGGAGACGTCTGGGATGGAGATCGGCTGGCCGTGCTGCGCCACCCACCCGGCGACGCCCTCGCCCAGCCGGAACCCGCGCCGGGAGCTGTCTGCGACGCGGTAATAGCTGACGGTGAGATCGTCCTGGCCCCTGGCCGCCCTGACGGTCAGTTCGCCGGTCTCGTGGTCGAGCAGCATGAGGGAGCAGTTTTGGGCGTTGGTCTCTTCCAGGATGGTGTCGATAATGGTCTCGAAAACCCTGCGGGCGTCCCGGGCATATTTCAGCGAATCCCCGATCCGGCGGGCCATCGAGAGGTCCCGGATCTTCTCCTCAAACAGCTGAGAGGCCTGCGCCAGCTCCTGGTGGAGCCTCTGAATCTGCGTGGACTCATGCATGGCGAGTTTCCATCCCGTGGCGGAATGGCATGAAGTTAAGCGTTTTTTAGACCCCTCCCCCGGCCCCAAAGAGACCTCTCCCCCGGCCCCTCTCCCAGAGGGAGAGGGGAGGTCCTTTCCCTGGTTGTTCTGCAAGAGGAAAAGACATGGTTGCTCCCCCTTCCCCTCTGGGGAAGGGGGTTGGGGGGTTAGGTCTCTTTTCAGAGATATATATGCTTGTACTATCAACAAAAGTCAAGGGGGAAGTTGTAGGGCGGCATCGGGGATGCCGCCCTGTTTGAGGTCAATCAGGGAGGGAAAGGGAATGCGGTGAGATAAAGAAGGCGTAGAGACGCAGCACGCTACGTCTCTACGCCTCTACGCCCCTTTGGGAACGCCATTCTATACAGAGAGCCATTTCGAGGCAGACGCACCCTGAAGGGTGCGCTTACAGAGTTCCCTCTTTTCAGACACCCTCTAAGGTTTACTCCCCCTTTCCTTCAGGAAAGGGAGGGTGGCGGGTCGCGACCTCAACGGGAGCGACAGGTTGTGTGGAGGGGGGATAGGTCTGTTCCCCCGCTCTCAGGCCCTGCCGAGGGATTCGAGCAGGCGTCCGACCTCGGCCACGTCCGCCTTCGCCCCCAGTTTTTGGAACCCGGCTAAGGCCGCCTCGAACGACGCCCGCGCCTCCGCCGCGTGCCCCCTGGCCACGTGCATCTTCCCCAGGTCCCGGTGCGCCTCGGCCAGATTCAGAGAGCTGCCGTATTCCTCGTTCAGGCGAATGCTGTCCTGGAACAGACCCAGGGCCGTGGACCACCGCTTTCGCAGCGTGAACAGCCTCCCCATCAGCCGGTAGGTATCGCCCTCCCCAAGCCGGTTCTCCGTCTTCCGGAAGATGTCCAGCGCCCGCGCGCAGCAGATCGCCACCATCGAACTGTCCCCCAGCTCCAGCAGCAGCTCCGCCCGGCTCAGGTGGATGTTGGCCATCACGTCCAGCAACCCCTGTTCCTGGGCGATCCCAAACGCCTGCTCATAGCACTCCATCGCGGCGTTCCAGTCCCGCCGGTCCGCGTGGGTCATGCCCAGGTTGTGATACGCCCGCGCCAGCCCGATGAGGTTCCCATCCTCCCGAAACATCGTCAGGCAGGTCTGATACCGGCTCACGGCCTCGTCGAAGTCCCCCCGGACGGTGGCCAAGACCGCCAGGCCGTTGATCGTGTTGGCGGCGGTCCTCCGGTCCCCGGCCGTCTGCGCCAGGTCCAGCGCCTCCCGGTAGGCGGTGGCCGCCCCCTCGTAGTCCCCCTGCTCGTGGAGTGCGATGCCCCGGCTCAACATGACGCGCGCCTGTCCCTGCCCGTCGCCCAGGGCACGGTAGACCTCCCGGCTCCGGTCGAGGTGGTCCAGCGCCTCTGCCCAGCGATTCCACCGCGACAGCACCCGCCCCATCCGCTGGAGTAGCATCGCGCGGGTCCCTGTGTCTCCGAGCCGCTCGGCCACTCCGAGGGCCGCCCCGTAGGTCTCGTATGCCTTCTCTAAGTGCGACAGCCGCTCGTAGGTCTGCCCGATGTTCAGGAGTTGCCGAAGGTCCCCTGAGTCATCCTTCCCGGACAGGCTGAAACCCTTGAGGGTCTCCAGGACCTGCTCGATCTGCCGGAGTCTCTCCTCCGTCGGAGGCGGCTGATCGACGGCCGCCTTGAGCAGTTCCCCGACCTCCATCTCCTTCTGAAAGTCGGTCAAATCCCGGACCAGGGCATCTAAGTTCGGTCTATGCTCTAACACCAGCTTCTCTCCCGGTGACGCCGATGAAAATCATGCCATAACAGATTCGAAAGGATGCAAAGAGGACCTCAAATCCAGAGAATCGCTGTTCCGAAGATTAAGGCCCCGCCTCCGGGATCAACTCGTCACCTATCGAGTAGA
>Ga0156186_1348_pt1 | contig 15349 bp, 9 predicted proteins | sample RifCSPlowO2_12_FD_107839 | JGI IMG/M metagenome (GOLD analysis project Ga0156186, IMG submission 107839) | Candidatus Handelsmanbacteria bacterium RIFCSPLOWO2_12_FULL_64_10
CAAGGGCCTTATCCACAGGCTTGGGGGAGGGTAGGGGGCTGTCACGTCTGCCTTCTCTTGTGCCTGTCCAATATCTCCAGGACGCGGTCGATGGGGAGGGCCTCCCGCGTGTGGCCGTCCCTGCCCACCGTGCGCTCGGCCCTGAACAGGGAGTTGAGGATGGCCTCCTCCGTGGCCTCGGCCACGGCCCGGAAGGCCTCGTCGATGGCCCCCTCCTGCCGGGCGAGGGTCTCCCGGATGCCGGGCAGGGCGCCGGTGTTTCGATAGGTGGTGGAGAAGCCGATGACGTAGTCGCCGCTGCCGTGCCCGCCGGAGGAGCCGGTGCGGGCCAGGCCGAATGTCGCGCGCTTGCAGACCCGGAACAGGAGGCGGTTGGAGAGGGGCAGGTCCGTGGCGACGATCATCATGATGGAGCTGCCGGCTGTGGGCGGAGGAGGAGGAGGGGTTTGTAGCTCGTCCATGGGGACCCCGGCAATGGTCAGCCGGCCTCCGAAGTTGGACTGGACCAGGACGCCGAGGGTGGCCCGCTCGCCCGCGATCTCCACCGTGCGGGAGGCCGTGCCGATGCCGCCCTTGAACCCGAAGGCGCTCATGCCGGTCCCGCCTCCGACCGCGCCCTCTGTGACCGGTCCATCCGTCGCGGCGTCGATGGCCTGGACGGCGTGCTCGGGCCGGACGTGGAGGCCGCCCATGTCGTTGAGGTAGGCGTCGGAGGTCTCCCCGACCACGGGGTTGAACCAGGGGACGCCTCCGCGAGGGGCGAAGATGCGCTCGACCATGTAGCGGACGACGCCCTCGTAGACGGTTCCGACGCTGAGGCTGTTCGTGAGCGTGACCGGGGTCTCGATCCGGCCGAACTCGTCGATGAGGGAGAGCCCGGCGGTGGTGCCCGCGCCGTTGAACACGAAGTGGGCGGCCTCGACGGGCTCGTCGTACCAGTTGTTCCCCGGGGGGAGGATAGCCGTGACGCCGGTGCGGACGGGGCCGTGACCGATCCGAAGGGGGCCGTCCCCCCGGATCAGGGTGGCGTGTCCCACGCGCACGCCAGGGACGTCGGTGATGGCGTTGTGCGGGCCGGGCGTTCCGGTTCCGACAATAACGCCGACATCTCTGGCGCGGGGCCGATCATTTCTGTTGTTCTGTTCCATTGAATCTCCTATGGATACCTGTCCAGCGTTAAGAGAGGTCGTTGTTCCTCAGAATGCCCGGATCGCCCGATATTTTCCACCCGGGTCCGGGCTTTACGAGGTCAAGCCGGGGCTTTATCCCTTCGGCGCCTCTTTCGGAAACGGCGCGGCGGACCAGCACGTCTTTCAGATCGACGCCACGTTTGAACAGTACCGGGAGGCCAAATGCCTCGCCCGGTCGGAGCGGCTCTCCAAGTATTATCAGGTGTCCGATTTCACCCCTGTCGTGGCGGGCGAGATCACGGGTTTCATCCTGCGCCGGTTATCGCAGGAGCATCCCGACCTGTTTCAACTCAAGGAGCGGGCGGACGGCGTCCGGGCGCTGCGCTGCGCGCTGACGGAGGAGGTCCTGACTTTCGGCGCGGACCTGGTCCTGACAGGGGCGGAATCTCGCTGCGCCCCTGTCGTGCCCCCTTACGCCTCTGCGCTGGACGCGCTCGCCTCCCAGGCGCAGGAGGATCTGGCTGTCGTCAGCATCGGGGGCGAAGACTGGGTGAGCGCGCTTCACGTCTGCTGCCCGAGCCACTGGGCCGCAGAGGACAAAATCGGAGAGGACTTTGCCACCGTACACGCGCCTGTGGCGGGCATCGAAAGGATCAACCGGGCGGCCCGGCAAATGGTAAACGCCCTGGCGCACAGGGGGCCTTTCGTCCGGTTTGCGTGGACGCTCGAGGCCGACACGCGCCTGAACCATCACCCCGAGCCGCCCCCCGGCGTTCCGATGGAGAGGTGGCGGCGTCAGTCTTTCAACCGGAGCGCCCCCAGGCTGTTCCTGCGCGTGGAACGGCAGACGCTCTGGGGATTCCCGAACGTCGGGGCTTTTCTGTTCGCGATCCGGACCTATCTCACGGACTGCGAGGAGATCAAGAAGAGGCCGGAGGAATGCGGCCAACTCCGTTCGGCGATTGCGTCCATGACGCCGGAATCACTCGCTTATAAAGGGCTGACCCGGCACAGGGATGACATCCTGAAGTGGCTGGGCGAACCCTCCCCGTAACAAAAAGAGGTTTATCGCTCAATCGGACCCTACACCTGGACGTCCACCGTGACCTTGCGGTTCGCGGGGTCGAAGGCCGCGAGAGTGGCATCTCCCTCCCGGAAGAAGGTGTGGCTCCGGAAGGCCGCGCGGGTGAGGGCACGCGCCAGAGGTTTGCCGTTCACGGAGACGCCCCGGACGTTCACGTCCGTCAGGCGGAGGGTGAGGTCGGGGACGCGCACGGGGAGGTCGAGGGCGATGGTGTTGCCCTGGACGGTGATTTCGGCCATCTCTCTCGCGCAGGCGTAGTTCGTGATCTCGCTGGGCTTGCGCCACTGTGTCCGCTCGCCGTGGGGGTCGCGCTCCTTCAGGCGGCGGACGACGGTCTTAAAGGCGTTGAAGCCCCGGCGGTCGTCGTTGTGCAGGCCATAGAACCCCTGCCAGTGGCTGATGAGCACGGCGGGGTCGCCCGCGTCGATGACGGCGGGGAGGCGGCCTCCGGCCAGGTCGGCGGTGATGTACTTGTCCACGCTGACCTCTCCGTAGCCGGTCCAGGAGCCGGTCCAGTCGCCGGTGGAGGCGATGATCTCGCCCACGGCGGTCCCGGCGTCGCGGTCGGGGTACCAGACGGGGGTCTCGACAGGGCCGTTCCCGGAGACGCGCTTGAAGAAGTAGGGCGTGGGGTTGCCCGTGACTTTTCGGACGGCGACTCCGGTGACTTTCGCGTAGAAGTCAAGGGGGTTGCCGAACCCGCCGGGGGAGGTGACGCCCTCCGGGGGGAGGTCCACGTTGGCGAGGATCTGGCAGGCCAGGGCGATGTAGTCGGTGACGAGGTCCTCCCGGTCCACGGGGAGGTTGTGCCACCCCCACTGCTCCCAGAGCTGGGGGTCCACGGGCTGGAGGGTCTTCAGGTCCACGACGAAGGTGTGGGTGATCATCTCCGGGGTGATGTCGTAGGCGGGGACGATCAGCTCCCGGCACATCTTCAGCCAGCTCTCCTGCTGGGCCTTGCTGAACAGGGGGAGGCCCCGGTCGATGCGGCCCAGGCCGGCGGGGCAGGGGACGACGCTGTACTTGCCCCGGACGCCGTGCTCTATGCACCACTCGGCGAACTCCCGCGTGAAGGACTCCGGGTGGACGACGGGGACGTCCTCCCATCGGCGGCTCTGGCCGTCGATGGGGTTGCGGTCGCGCATGAAGAAGTAGTTGAGGTTGACGAGCAGGGTGGAGTCGTCGAAGATGATGGACAGGGGGACGCGGTCGAGGGCGTGGCGGGAGATGGTGGCTTGCATGGGAACCTCCTTGCGAGGTATTCCCACTTTTCTTTGCTCGCCCAAAGAAAAGTGGGACAAAAGAAAGGGCGCTCGCTCAAGCGCCGCGAGGGGCTTGGCGCGCCGCAAGGGCCTTGCTCCAGAAGACGGATCATCCAGAGGTTTCCATTGCCACCTAATGCTTCACCTGAACTCTGGTGGTTAGCCCTTCTGCGTCGCGCTCTTTGTCGTTTTGACAAGGCTTTCCCCCTCTCCGTGTCAGGGTGGTAGGTCGCGACCTCATGGGAGCGACAGGTGGAGTGGAGGGGGTCAGGGGGTGAGGTCTAGCCCTGCCACCAGGACCCGGACCGGGTTCACGGCCATGGCCCGGAGTTCGGGCCGCCGCCGGAGCAGGAGGGCCCGGCCCTCGAAGGTCATGTCCTCCACCGTCACCGGGCCTGTCCCCTCCTCACACAGCAGAAAGGTGTCGTCGATCCCGGGGCCCGTGATTCGGAAGGCGGTCACCCGGGCGTCCGCCCGCAGCCGGCGCACGGTCGGACGCGCGTCCTGGCCGGGGGGCAGGGGGAACATCGCTGCGTCCAGCCGGGCCGGGAGCGGGGCCTGGCGCGTCAGGGTCACGTCCCAGGCGGGGAACTCCCCCAGCACCCCGTACCAGCCCACCGCGGGCGAGGTCTCGCCCTTTTGCGCCCGCGCCTGCAAGCCCTCCGGGTCCACGGGCAGGATGGCCAGGTTCGCCAGGCCCGGGTCGCGCGTCAGGACCTCCATCGCGGAGGCGGACAGGTGGCCGGCGCGCATCGGCTCGGGAGCGCCCGGCGCGTGGATGGGGGCGAGATGGAAGATCTGCTCCAGCGTGTGGGTGTCTTTGTCCTGGCCGAGGACCAGGTCGCACAGGATCCAGTAGCCCGGTTTCACGTAGAAGATCGCCCGCCGGTGGGAGAGGCTGGCGTCCACCTGCGACGCCTCCCCGCGATCCGGGTAGGGGTCGGGGGCGAACCCCTCCAGGTACTCGCTGCTCACAAAGTCGAACCCCGGCCGGGTCACCCACTCGTTCCGGCCCTGCGTGGACAGCCGGGCCTGGGGCCGGAACCGCCTGGCCTGCCCCTTCCCGTCGATCATCACGACGTTGTGTCCGCGCGAGGACTTGAAGTAGTGGGTGAGTTCCGTCCTGGCATAGCTGTAGATGTTGGGGTCCCCGATCAGGGGCCGGCCGTGGGCGTGGAGGGTGAAGGTCAGTTTGTCCTCGTGCTGGTGGGAGGCCCCATAGGGGGCCCCGTCGAAGAACAGGAACTGCCCGCTCTCCCCCCATCGGTCCCGCATCGCGTAGTAGCCCGCCGACGGCCAGGCGTGCGAGGCGTGGTCGGGGCCTCGCCCCTCCCTGCCGTGCGTGCCGCCCCAGCGGAAGTCCTCCCGCCCGAACACCTCCGCGGCCGCGCGCAGGAGGGGGGCCGGGTCCAGGGGCTGCGGGTTGCAGTCGTTGAACATGGGGAGGAGGTGGTCGGGCTGGGCCGCGTAGAGGTACATCTCCTGCGCCTTCTCCACGAGGGCCACGAAGTCCTCCGGCAGGGGGACGCCCCTGGCCCTGGCCGTCCGCACCACCGCGAAGATCGCCGAGGTGGGGAAGACGTGGTAGCCGTGGGAGAGTTCAAACTGAAACCCGTCGTCGTAGTAGGCGAAGCGGTTGATCCATTTCAGGCGTCTCAGAGCGACCCGCAGGCAGGCGTCTGCGTGCCGCAGCTCGGGGGAGAAGAGCGCGGCGGTCGCCAGGCCGGAGGCCTCCACCTGATACCAGTTGTTGGGGCCTCCGCAGTAGCTCAGCAGGTAGCGGATGTGCTCCAGGCGGGACCGGGCGAGCATGGCGTGGGTCTCCGGGTCGAACGCCTCGGTCTGCCCCAGATAGCCGACGGGGTCCGCCCAGACCCGCCACTGCCGGCTGCCCACCTCCAGGGTGCGCCAGGGGCCCTGGGCCTGGCGGTGGTTCGGGACAGGGGAGAGGCGGTAGAACGACCAGAGCAGCCGCGCCGCGTGTCGGGCGTATTTCTCGTCGCCGGTCCTGACGTAGGCCGCCGCGAGGTTCCGGATGAAGTTCTGCCCGCCCAGGCTCACGGTGGACTCGACGTCGTCGAACAGGCGCAGGTGCCAGTCGATTTCGCTCCCGAACTGGTGACGGACGAGCATGTGGGCGCGCAGGGTCAGGAGGTTGCGGCAGGTCCCCTCGGCCTCCTCCGTGTCCGCCGACAGGAGGTATTCAGGGTTGCGCGCCCTCGCCTGCCAGTCCCGGCCTCGCATCAGGGCGCCGATGCGCTCCGGGGGCGTCGGGGCCTTCATGTGGGAGGGATAGTCTGCCTCGGAGACGTGCAGGCGCTCCGCGCGGGCGTGGCTGAGCAGCCGGCCCCACATCCGCTCCCGGAGGGTGATCAGGTCCGCCAGGATGGGCAGCCCCCGCTCATCGGCGGCACGGCAGACGGTCAGGAGGCAGTCCGCTGCGACCCGGTTCTCCAGCGCGGCCTTGCGCGCGTGGGCCTGCGTGGCCAGGCGGGCGCACCCCGTCAGCCGCCAGATCTCCGCCTCGGGATGGCGCCCTTCGCAGAGGTAGCCGCACAGGGCCAGGGCCGCGCCGTTCAGGAGCAGGGCGTCGGGGAACCCCTCGGAGCGGTCGGCTGCGGTGCAGAAGGTGAGGAGATAGTCTGCGGCCTCGAACAGCCGGGGGCCCGGTTTCTCTCCGGCGATGAGCAGCCCCAGGGTGTCCCGCGCGGCGCCGTCCAGCCCCCAGGGGTCGGCGGAGTCCCACGGGAGGAGTTCGGGGGGGCCGTCTCTGAGGGGCTCTCTCGCGTATGCCCGCAGGGGTTCCAGGATTTCTTTCATAGACCTTTCTCCAAAATGTATCCCAACTTTTCTTGCTCGTGCAAGAAAAGTTGGACAAAAGAAGCACGCTCCTCAAACGCCGGAGGGGCTTGGCGCGCCGTAACCTTAACGTCCTGCGGCGATCAGACTTTTGTGCCCCCGGCAGGTGTAGTGATTCTACCGGGCTCCTGTGGTGAGGGTTTCTGACGGCGCGCCGCTTTGCTTTTGTCTTTCCCCCCTCCCCTCTTGTAGGGGAGGGGACGGGGGTGGGGTTCTTTCCTCCCCTCCCCCCTCGGGGGGGGGGGCTCACTTCAAGCGAAACAGCAGATCATTCGACTTCAGGATACGGGGATCGACCTGAATGATCAGATTCCCATTGTCGACGCGGGTCTGCGCCGCGCGGGTCTCCTTTCCGTCCCGCTCGTAGACGGCCTGCGAGAAGCGGTCCGTCCTGAGCGTGACCTCGGCGGGCGCGGTGGTCCGCACGCGGAGGGCGTCCCCGGACTCCTGCTCCAGGGAGAAGACGGACGGGATGCGGAAGCGCGTCCCGGCGTTGAAGGGGAAGAGGTCCACTTCCACACGGCGGCCCCGGACGGACTGGATGGCGTAGGCCGTCCAGCACCCCTGCTCCGGGTCCTCCACCTCCACGAAGCTGCCGATCAGCGCAGCGGCGTCGGGAATCCGCGCGTCCGTCTCGAAGCCGGACCCATCGGAGGCCGTGATCGTCCCTTCGATGACCGGGCGCTGAAGGGTCACGGAGAGGTTCAGGGCCGTGAAGCGGGAGGACTCGGCCAGGAAGAGGGAGAGGCGGCCGTCCTGCTCGCGGGAATGGACGGCGGCCCGGCCCGCAAAGGTCATCCTGCCGAAGACCCGTTCGGAGGGGTCCGGGGAATGGAGGATCGTGTCCTCCCCGGCGCGGCGGAAGACCCTGAGGGCCACGGGGCCTCCGGCGCCGTCGGGGAGGGCGATGGCCTGGACGCCGGTGATGTCCGGGGTCTCGCGGTAGTGGTCGATCACGGTCACGAAACCGTTCCCCTGCCCCCGGTCCCGGTTGCGGGCGAAGAGGTAGTCGTGTCGCGCGCCGATCTCCGAGTGGTTGCGCTGCCCCGGCCCCTCCCCGACGATGACCTCGCTAACGGGCGACACAAAATGCACCCGCATGGTCGCGCCTTCATCAGTCCACGCAACTGTCCATGTAGATGGCAGGTGGGAGGTGGTAGGTGGGAGAGCAGCCCCATGTGCCACCTGCCGACCTACCGGTTTCCCCACCCGAAGTTTCTCGATGTCCCGGCCCATCGTTCCCCTGCGCTTTGAGAGGGGGATGGGCTTGCCCTCAGTGAATGCGGGCAGGGCGGTGAGCTTCCCCTCGCCATGAATGGCATAGTCGTGGACCTTTCCGCCCTTCGCCCGGAAGAGGTCCACGAGGTAAGCCGGCCCTGCGCCCCGGTGGACCATGAAGCAACAGCGGCGGTAGACCTCGGCCTCGGCGTAGGCCCGGCAGTCGGCCTCGATGACCTTGACGCGGGGTGAGGCGGCGATCAGGCGGACGGCGCCGGGCGGGCGCTGGCCGCGCGGGAGTTGCTCTTTCTCGTCCAGGACGACCAGGTTGTGCTTGAGGGTGCTGCGGATGCTGGCGTTGAGGGGGTGGTCGCCGATGTAGCCGAGGTCGGACAGGACCTCGACCCCGTCGGCGAACATCGCGATGTTGAGGGCGTCGGGGTGGTCGTGGCCGTCCGGCTCGTAGAAGTTCATCAGGAAGGTGGCCGTTCCGGTCAGGTCCTCCTGGAAGGTGCGCTGATAGCCGGTGTTGAAGACGGCCTGGAGCCAGCCGGGGAAGAAGAGGTCGCGCACGGGCGGGGGATCGGTCCCCTTCATGACCGCCGGACGGTTGAAGAAGGCGAAGTCGTCCCCGCTGCTGAAGTTGACGAACGGGACGAACTCCCTGCCGAGCCGGACCGCGCCGATGTTGTGTAGCCAGGCAGGGCCGGGCCAGCCGGGGTGTCCCTCGTGGGCGTCGGCGGTGTGGGGCACGCGCCCGTCGGGGAGGGTCATCAGCGGGCGGGCGCGGAGGACGGTCCGGTAGATGCCGTCCGGGTCGTAGAGGTCCAGGTCCTTGAAGCGGTCCTTTTTCCTGTAGCTCGGGGGATCGGTGTAGCCCCTGGCGACCTCGGGCAGGAGGTGGACGTTGGAGACGGCGTAGGAGTAGTAGCCGGAACCCTCATTGGTGCTCCCGTCGAAGTTGAAGAAGCCCCGGAGGTAGGGCTCGAACCCTTCCACGCCCCTGTGGACGTAGCCGGGCGCGCCTAAGAAGCGGCCCAGGGCGACCTCCCCGACCCGGCAGCCGGCCACCTTGTTGTTGATCCCCTCCCAGTGGGTGAAGGTGAAGAGGCCCTCGGCAAGGAGGTCTCGTATGACGGTCTCTCGTTCCCTCTTTGTCAGGAAGGGCGATCCGTCCCTGCCCTTCGCGTCCCAGAGGAGGTCCAGGGCTTCGGTCAGGTCCATCAGATGACGGGCCTCGGCCTGGACGCCGCCGGAGGACATCCGGCCGCATCCCCAGAAGGTCTGGATGAGTTTCCCGCTCTTCATGCCGGACCGGGCCTGCTGGTCCGGGCAGGCGTTGACCTCATACCTGCCGACGTCCCGGTCGCGGGCCATCAATTCGCAGGCGTAGAGGGGGTCGCAGTCCATAAAGGTGTTCCAGTAGTCGTGGAACACGTAATTCGGGTAGACCTGCGCGAAGCGCTTCAGGATCGTCGCTGCGGCGCGGGCGTAGCGGTCCTGGCCGGTCATGCGGTAGAGGATCGCCAGGGCGCGGGCCACGCCGGGCATGTGGTGGGTCTTCTTCTGCCGGATCGCGCCGAGGAAGGAGGTATGGACCTTCCGCCCGGCCCAGACGAAGGCGTGGCGGCCCGTGGCAAATTCGGGGTCGCCCTTCTCGCCGGGATGGAGGTAGTAGGTGAGGGTCTGGCCGGAGCGGGGGAGTTCGAGGCGACCTTCCTCCGGGAATTTCTGGTCGGTCATCACGACCCCGCAGTGGCAGCAGGTGAGCTTCTCCGGGTCCCGGTGGTCCCAGATCATGGCCCAGGTGTTGTCCCCCTCGCAGACGGGGCAGAAGGTGCCGTAGATGTGGAGGGGGGTGAGGGCCGGGATCATGGTCTCGATCCAGGCGACGGTCCGGTCCGCATAGTGGTCTGCCAGGGCGACCATGTTGTCGTAGAATTTCTTCGCCCAGTCGTGTTTTTTGATGTTGGCCCGCGCGATCTCCAGGTTTTCATCCCTGATCCGGAGGCAGGGGTGCGCCACGGTCAGTGAACTCCGGTAGAGCCTCCCCTTGAGCGCCTCCAGACGCTGCCTGCACTCCCTCTCACCTCGGCTGTTCCAGGATGGCATAGGGTCTCCCAATGAAAGTCTACAACCTATCCATTGCTTCTAAAACGTCAAGAAACTCTGCGGGTGTTACAATGTGGGTACTCCCAAAGAAAAGAAGTTCTCCGAAGGCTTTGAGGTCGCCGGTGATAAGATAGTCAGCGTTTACCGCCTGCGCCAGTTCCAGGAACTTATTGTCGTCCGGGTCGGACAGGATGGTCACCATTTCGCGAGGTTCAACGAGGCGGGCGTTACGCCTGACACGGCGGATCTGACGGGAGATTTCACGGTGGATATGTCGGAATCTGCGGTCTTGGGCAGTTTCTTCATATTCGAGCAGGATTGCTGAAGAGACATAGCAATCGGCTATTTTTCTGTAAAAGACGGTGTCCAACACTTGCCGGCATGTACCTTCGCTCTTCCAGCCAGACGCCACGACGACGTTGGTGTCGAGGATGACCTTCATTGGTGAGATCATCAGGAGCCGCGTTCGGTTTTTTGGTTTCGCAGCCTTTTTCGGGCCGTTCGCTTGGCCTGATTGATCCGGGTGTTCCGGGCCGGGTCGATGCCTGTTTTCCGTTTCGGGTCAGGGATAAGCACGTAGACGGGAAAGCGCCCGGATAAACCGGGATTTTCTTTTAATCGGACTGTGCCATTTTCGTATATGCCCTGAAGTGTTTTCATAGTCTGCTCTCCTGAGGTAAACGGACGACGATTGGGCATCCATCAAGACGATTTTCCGTATCGAAGATCGTCAAAATAGGCCGGGGACGCAAGCCTAAAGTTTGAAGGATCGGGAAAGACGCTGCAAAAAAAAGAGGGCGTCCGAAATGGAGGACGCCCTCTTCCTTGCGCGGTGATAAATCACCGCGCTACCTGTAAACGCGCCCGGCTGCGCCGAGCTGAAAATCCTTGGCCTTATTCGCTTAGACTTTTGACGAACGTATACGAACTGTGCAAGACTCTATAGCCGTAATTCGTATAGAATAACAGAGCACGATGATTCTTTTCGCCTGTACTGAGCAAGCTGTGTTTGTAACCGATCTTCTGCGCTTCCCAAAGTGTTCGAATCAGAAGATAACGGCCCCAACCCCTGTTCTGAAATTTCTTATGGACACCCAACCAATTGATATAAAGCTGATCCTGGGCGCGCTCTGAACGTTGCAGATGTCCAAGAGAAAAAGAGTAGCACTCTCCAAACAGACCATCCTCTCGAATTGCCCTGGGTGAGTAGGCGCACATCATGATGTTGGGCAACTCACCCTCTCCGGCAACTGGATTTACTTTTATCTTAACGCTTTCTTCGGGCAGGACGGGTTCTGAAACTTGAAAATCTGCCAAAAACATGTATACGGTCCTGGAGGAGATCGTATAATCATTTATCCATAGAAGTGCGCTTATATGTCCATGCTGCTCACTGTAACCCCCATCGGGAGAGCAGAAGCGATACATATAATTTTTAGGAAAAGCCTTGATCTTCTGAACCTCTTTTTCTTTAAAATGGCTCTCAGTCTCTGCCAAAAGAGCTTGTCCAAGCACTCGACGCCCTGGATCATAGGCCATAAATCTAATGATTCCATTCCTTTCAGATTGATTCTCATCTTTCTTTTCTTCGATGGCGAGGTGCACAAATCCTGATATTTTCCCGTCCTCTTCTCCAACAAGCAACTTCTCAGAGTGTAAATTAGCCAGAGGCGCGTCGTACACATCCCGCTGCATACTTCGGACGAAATCATCTGGCGAAACAGGATAACAACAGGGAAGGCCGACGATCTGTTGACTGTAAAACTCCGCTAAATCTCCTGCCTTACCCAGGTCCCAATACGATATGTTCATGGTTCCCCCCAAGAGATGCTTCGGGGTCTGCCTGTCTTTGGTTGCCCTTAGGTGAGGCTCAGATAGATATGTATGACTCGTATTCCTTCAAAACATCTTCTGGGCCTCTAAAAGGTTTCCAGAGAACGCGCAGTGGCAGTTCCCATACCCTGCTTGGCGTGGGGTCTTTGATCGCCCAGAAGAAGTCCCAGGCAGGCCCGCCGAAGGCTGGCGCAAGAGGGTTTACCGTAAAACGGACAACCTCCCGATGTGAGGGTGGGAATAGAACGGCAAATACCATTTGCCCGACAAGACCAAAGAAAAACGCACGGTCGAACCGCACAGAGCTGTCACTGTAATAGTAAGACGGTGGGGGATTTTCTGGGCGCGGCAACTCAGGATTGTTTAGCCCGGCGGGATGTACAGTTTTGCCAATGACCGAGGCAAAGCCGTTGAAGTGAATCCAGGGATTGCCTCCTTTGACATCTACGCCTATGTCGTGCCCGGTGAAGGTCACACCTGTGTAGATAGGAGCGTTTACAATCGTTGCGAAGAATAGGGCGAGTGACTTGAAAGGCCATTCTGCGCGATTCGTCTGTGCCCTCACAAGGACATCGACATAATGGGGAGGGACCATGCGGTATGAGATGGAACAATCGACCTTGCTGCAAGACTTGGCCCCATAGCGAAGGGTACAGCCATCACTCGTTATGTTGTCCAAAGACCTGGGGCTGTAGCAGGGCTCGTACTCGATATATTCAGGTGAGTCCATCGGAATGCCAATATAGTGCTCCAGCGTCAAGGCCGGAGAGAGGAGCCATGAGATGGGATAATCATGATGGGCCAACCTTGAGAGTCCACACCACCCGTTTCTACCCTGAGTCGTTACCGTTGCCGAGAGTGCGCCACCGCTGATCAAAACCTGAGACATCTGGATGTCTCCTCTCTTCTGCGCGAGGCTATAACCTCTCCTGTCTCAACCGGCCAGGCGCGGCCTGAGCGTGACCCGGCCCCCCTTTCGGGAGGGGGGCGCGACCCCCTTCGGCTCTGAGGGCGACTTTCGTCCGTTTCTCTTCTGGGTGCCGCCCCAGCGAGTTTCGGCGGAGGCGTCCAGGACCTTCTTCAAAAACTGGCCCGTGTAGGAGCGGGGGTTCCGCGCGATCTCCTCCGGCGCGCCGCGCGCGATGACCTCCCCGCCGTTGTTCCCCCCCTCCGGCCCCAGGTCGATGACGTAGTCCGCCGTCTTGATCACGTCCAGGTGGTGCTCGATCACCAGCACGCTGTTGCCGGCGTCCACCAGCCGGTTCAGGCAGTCGAGCAGGCGCTGGATGTCGGCCAGGTGCAGGCCGGTCGTCGGCTCGTCCAGGATGTAGAGGTTGCGCCCGCCCCGCTTGACCTTGCTCAGCTCATAGGCCAGCTTGACGCGCTGGGCCTCCCCGCCGGAGATGGTGGTGGAGGACTGGCCCAGTTTCAGGTAGCCCATCCCCAGGTCGTTCAGGACGCCGATCTTGTGCGCGATGAGGGGGCTGTCCTGGAAGAAGGCGGCGGCCTCTTCGAGGGGCAGGTCGAGGATCTGGGCGATGTTCCTCCCCCGATACGTGACCTCCAGCGTCTCCGCATTATAGCGCGCGCCCTTGCAGGTCTGGCAGGGGGACTCCACGTCGGGCATGAACTGCAGGCGCGTGGTGACCATCCCCTGGCCGCCGCACTCCTCGCAGCGTCCCCCTTTCATGTTAAAACTGAACCGGGAGGCCGTGTAGCCCCGCGCCCGCGCCTCCGGGGCGTTCGCGAAGAGTCTCCGAATTTCGTCGTACACGCCGATGTAGGTGGCCGGGTTGGAGGTGGGGGTGCGCCCGATGGGGGACTGGTCGATGTTGATGACATCCCGGATGTGCTCCACCCCCTCGACGGCGTCGTGCTTTCCGGACAGGGCTCGGCTGTCGTGGAGCACCGCGTGGAGTTTCTTGTAGAGGATCTCGTTGACCAGGGTGCTCTTGCCGGAGCCGGACGCTCCCGTGATGCAGAGGAAGAGGCCCAGGGGGATCTCCACGTCGATGTCCTTCAGGTTGTTCTCCCTGGCGCCCCGGACGAGGAGGGCGCGCCCGTCGGGTCTTCTTCGCTTAGCCGGGGTTTCGATTCTCTGCCTGCCGCTCAGGTACTGGCCGGTCAGGGAGGCCGGATGACGGAGAAGGTCCTTCAGGGTCCCCTGGGCGACCACATAGCCGCCGTGGACGCCCGGCCCCGGCCCCATCTCGATGAGGTGGTCAGCGGCCCGGATGGTGGTCTCGTCGTGCTCGACCACGATGACGGTGTTGCCGATGTCCCGCAGGCGTTTGAGGGTCTGGATCATCTTGACGTTGTCCCTCGGATGCAGGCCGATGGTCGGCTCATCGAGCACGTAGAGCATGCCCATCAGCCCGGAGCCGATCTGCGTGGAGAGGCGGATGCGCTGCGATTCCCCGCCGGACAGGGTGGTGGATCGCCTGCCCAGGTTCAGGTAGTCTAAGCCGATGCCGAGCAGGAGGTTCAGGCGAGCGAGGATCTCCTGGACGATCTGTTCCCCGGCCTGTCGCTGGCGCGCGAGCGGAGGGAGGGCGCTCAGGAAGCCTCTCAGTTCGTCAATGGGCAACGTGCACAACTCGTGGATGTTCCTGTTGTGGACGGTGACGAGCAGGCGCTGTCTCTTCAGCTTGGTCCCCTCGCAGTCGGGGCAGGGGTGCTCCACCATCACCTTCTTGAGGTACTCCTCCATCCAGGTGTGGGCGATCTTCTGCCTGCGGTAGTGCCGGTAGCGGCGCTCGATGTCGTTGATGACGCCGTCGAACCGAAAGGATTTGCCGATGTGCTTGTCTCCTTTGGTCGCGCCGTCGGGGAGGAGGAGGGGGAACCGCTCGCCCCGCGTCCCGTACAGCAGGATGTCCACGACCTCAGGGGGCAGGTCCTGGAAGGGGGTGTCTAAGCTGAAGCGGTAGCGCAGGGAGAGGCTGTACATCAGCCTGCCGCTCCAGGAGTTCTTGTCATACTTGAAGGCCTCGGGGATGAACGCCCCGCCCCGGATGCTCCGGGTCCCGTCCGGAACCAGGAGGTCCGGGTGCACCTTGAGATAGGTCCCCAGGCCCGAACAGGTCACGCAGCCGCTGTCTGGCTCGTTGAAGGCGAAGTAGTAGGGCTGCAACTCGCCCATGACGACCTGGTGCTCGGGACAGGCGAACCCCTTTGTGAAGGCGGCATGCTTTCCGACCTTCTCCGGGGTCAGGACCTGGAGGCGAAGGAAGCCCTCTCCCACGCGCAGCCCGTTCTCTATCGAGACGAGCAGGTGCTTATGGATCTCCTTCTTGATGATGAATTTGTCGATGACGGCCGCCATGTCGTACTGACGGCCCTCGTCCAGCTCGACGTCTTCGCTGATGTCCACGAGTTCGCCGTCGATCCGCATCCGGCGGTAGCCCCTGTTGCGAATCTCCGCGAAGAGGTAGGCGTAGTCCTCGCCGTAGATTTTGAAGACCGGCGCCTGCAGCTCCACGGCCGTGCCTGCGGGAAGGCTGAGGAGGTGTTCCGCGATCTGCCCGACGGTCCTGACGGGGACCTCCTCCCGGCAGTAGGGGCAGTGGGGGACGCCGACGGTCGCGTAGAGGATGCGCAGGTAGTCGTAGATGTCGGTCATCGTGCCGACGGTGGAGCGGGGGTTCTTGCTGATGCTCTTCTGCTCGATGGAGATGACCGGCGACAGCCCGAAGACGAACTCCACGTCCGGCCTCTTGAGCTGCGCGACGAACTTTTTGGTGAAGACGGACATGGACTCCAGGAGCCGGCGCTGTCCTTCCGCATAGATGGTGTCGAAGGCGAGGGAGGACTTTCCGGAGCCGCTCAGGCCGGTGAGGACCACCAGCCGG
>Ga0156186_1149_pt2 | contig 15342 bp, 7 predicted proteins | sample RifCSPlowO2_12_FD_107839 | JGI IMG/M metagenome (GOLD analysis project Ga0156186, IMG submission 107839) | Candidatus Handelsmanbacteria bacterium RIFCSPLOWO2_12_FULL_64_10
CTCGTCCCGGTCGGCCATCGCCAGCTTGATGGCCTCCGTGACCACGTGCACGTAGTCCGCCGAAAAGTGCCCCATGCCCTTCAGGTCAAACCCCTCCAGCAGGCGCAGCGCCTGGCAGAGATAAGGCCCCTGCGTCCACGTGCCGCACTTGCAGACCGTGTACCCCCGGTAGTTCACCGTCACCGGGTCCTCCACCGTCGTGACGTGGGCCGCCAGGTCCGCCTTGCGAAGGAACCCGCCCTTCTCGATGTAAAAGGCCTCCAGGTCATCCGCGATGTCGTTGCGAAACCTGTTCCGCCCGTAAAACCGGTCCGTGGCGGCCTGCAGCTTCTCCACCCGGCCTCCGGGCGTGATCCGCTCCTCCTCGACCATCCTGCGCAGCGTGACCGCGAGCCGGGGGTGCCAGTCCTCCTTCCCCGCGTCCAGAAGGGCCAGGGTGGGCGCCACGATCTCCTCAAACGTCATCGTGCCATACCGCTGGAGCGTGGTGACGCACAGGTCCACCACCGAGGGGACAGGGGCCATTTTGATGTCCTGGCCGGGGATCCCGTTTTTCATGTACCAGTCGATCGCCGCCTGCGAGAGCGGCGCGCGCCCCTGGCCGCTCAGCGCCTTCACCTCCTGCCTTTTGGCGTCAAAGATCAGGAGGGGGACCTCCCCGCCGATCGAGCAAGCGCCGTGATCCGTGACGTTGAGCGCCAGAATCGTGGCCGCCGCCGCGTCCGCCGCATTTCCGCCCCGGTCCAGAATCTCAACCCCCGCCGCCACGGCCCCGGCGCCACCGGCGGCGACGACCCCCGTCTTGCTGACCGCCTTCCAGCCTATCTGCTGAGCGTCTATTTTTTGCATGAGCCTCTCCTTTTAACGCGATTCCTGGTGATTGCCTCCTGCCGTTAATATACGGAGCAACCGTCCACGAAATCAAGAAATCTTTGGAGTCCTTTCAAAAACAGAAATAGAAATCCCCGCCAAATGGATCACTTAGCGGGAATATCCTGTGAGGCAAGACTGTTTAACGGATTTCGGACCCGGCCCCACTAGGGGCGCTCCGAAGCGCGAGACAGGGGAACCTGGTTCCGCACCGCCACCACGGCCCGCACGAACGCCTGCGCCACGAGATCAGGCTGATACAGGTGAATCTCGTGACCGCTCCCCGTCGCGGTGATGTGCACACTGTTCGAACTCAGGAAGTCGAGACGAGCCGCGGCGCCCTTGCGGGACTGGCGCTCGGATTCGCTCGCGACCGGGCCACTCGACAGCACGATCACGGGGAGCTCGCCGAGGGGATGTCCCTTCCCGGCGTCCGTCTCCTCGAACTCCCGCAGGAATTCCCTCCGCCACGACAGGAGAGATTCGGGACCCGCCTTGGCCGGGTCCCACTTTTCCCAGAGGCGCACGTCGAGCCACAGGCGGACCGCCTGCAAGTCCGGCGGCAGCCGATCGAACGGCTCGCCCTCGCGGGTTGGAGCCGGTCCCTTCACGGAGGGGGGCAGCGGGTAGGCCGACCGAAGCTCATCTTCCGACAGCTCCCAGATGAGGCCAACCTTGCCTTTCACGTTCATGCCAACCCGATTGCTGCTGTTCGTGAAGATGAGACCCGCGACTTCGTCCGGAAACGCGTGCTGATAGGCTCGAATGAAGATCCCTCCGATCGAGGCGCCGACGAGCAGGTACGGCCCTTTCTCCCCGGCGGCCCGCAGGAGCGCGTGGAGATCGCCGACCGTCTGCTCGACGGTCTCTTTCGCGGGTCCTGGATCACTCCATCCGAGACCGGCCCGATCGTAAGCGCAGACACGAGTAGTACCAGCCACCTTCGGTTGCACCAGGGCCCAGTCGATGGAGAACGCCCCCCCGCCCGCCACCAGAACGACGGTCGGACTGCCCTCGCCGGAGCAGTGGAGGTGCAGCTTGCGGCCGCCGATGTCGACTATGCGGCCGGGGGGCAAGTAAGTGCGCACATCGGTAGACTGTTGTGCTGCCACCCATGACGAAAGAGCCATTACAGCTAACCCGCTTAACACACATGGACTCCAGAACAAATTTGCCAACATAACACCCTCCTTGAGACCTTGCGGTACGGTTTCAGGGGTATTCCGTTCTCCAGCGCGTAAGCAGGTCTCCCCTTCTCCCTTAACATCGCCATCCAGCCCCTCCAGGCCCCGGCCTGCAACTGGGAGGGCTGAGCAAAAGAATTTTACCGCAGAGACCGCTGAGATCGCAGAGGTTAGAAAGTTCAAAGTTGGCGACTTGAACCTTGAACCTTTTAACCTTGAACGTCTTTTCTTCGCGTGCTCCGCGATCTCTGCGGTTCATTCTGTTAGAGGTTTTAAGGCACGCGCCTCCGTCGTCCTCCTCCCGGCCACCGTGAAATACCAGACAGCGGGCAGGGCGGCCAGGGCCAGCAGGGCGACCCCGTTCGCCCGGTAGAAGCCGTCGGCCTGGGTCGCCAGCGCCCACCCCGCCCGCGTGAGCGCGAGCAGGAGGGCCGTCAGGACATAAGCGGCCAGGTTGTGCCGGTAGAGCATCGCCACAGCGATCCACGCCACGGCCAGGGAGAGCGCCGGTCCGAGGACCCCGGCGAAAAAGGCAGCCCACGTCTTTGCCCCGGCCCCGGCGCCGAGGATGATGAAGACGGCGATGCTCCCCCCCATCCAGACCGGCCGCTTCAGATAGCGCAGGGCGACGATCGCGACCAGGGCGAACGCGGCAGGGATCAGGAGGGCATCGCTGAGCCCATCCCTCAGGCCGTCCAGGGCTGGCAGCCAGGCCGTGACGAACGGCGCAGGCCCCGTCTCCCGTCCTGCCTCGACCCTGAAAAGCACGTTGACAAGGTCCCGGAGCCGCCCGAGGGCCGGGCTGGCCAGACACGCGGCGTAGGCGAGCAGCAGGGCGTCTCGCAGGACGATCCGCGCTCCCCTCCCCCGGATTCTCCGGATCCAGTCCCCAACGGAAGGCCGCTCCGGGAACGCCGTCCGATACAGAGATTCCGAGAAGGCCATCAGGACCGCGCTCAGGAGGAACATCCCGGCCAGTCCCAGCAAGAGGTTCGTCGCGACGGCGCGCGTGAGAAAGTTGGCGAGGCTCTGCGTGGTGTTGTAGGAGGCGAAGAATGTCGTCAGATTGTTCAGCTTGCCCACCAGACCCAGGGCCGCCAGAATCGCCGCAGCCGTCAGCGCGAACCGCCACCGGATCGCCCGTCCGGCGACCTGCTTGCCGAACAGGACGACGAGATAGACGACCACCCCGAAGATTAGGAGACCCAGAAGCCCTCCCAGGATCGTCTGCCGGAGCGTCTGCTTCATCTCCTCCCGCTCCCACGCCTCCGGAACTTTGAAGAACACCCACCACCCCATCGCCTCGTCCCCCTGCACCGTGACCCTCATCCGGAAGGCCCCCTCCCGGATCTTCGTCGTGGAGTCCTCCCAGACGAAGACGTGGTCCATCCGGTTGTCCCGTTTGTGATTTGTCGCCTCGACGAGCTTGTACGGATCGAGAGAGACACCGCGTTTCTTGAAGGATTCCCTGGCGACGACCATCGCCTCCTCCTGGGACAGCGTCGCCCCGGGGGCCTTCTCCTCAACGGCGTGGGTATAGCCCTGAAGCGCCCCGTCCGGCCCGACGCGCACCGTGTACTCCTCCTTCTGGAGCGGGCGGAAAAAGCGCACCTGCCACGACAGGGCGGACAATCGCCTCTGGTAGACGTCGTTCAGGGTATCCAGCCCCGCAAAGCGCCAGATATACCGGACGTCCAGGCCGGTGTGCAGGGAGGTCGTGGCGACTCGCCTGAAGGGGGACGTCTCCACGCCCCGCCCCTTCAGGAACGCCTCGGCGACCCCGACCGCCTCCTCCCGGTTCACGTCGAACCTCAGGAAGTCCAGAAAGCGCTCCACCTGAACGGCGGCCAGCAGGAGCGCGCTCACGACGGCGACCCCCAGGATCGCCTTCACCCGTCCCGGCGTCAGGGCCGCCTCTCCCACATCGGGCGCGACCCCTTCTGCGGGCGCCTCCTGGACGGGCGCGGCCTCCGCCGGAGACACCTCCAACTGGGCCTGGACCGCCCCGGACGCCGCCGCGTTCAGGATGTCGGGCGACGCCTCAAACCGCCGCCGCGCCAGGCTGAGGGCCGACGGGACGAACGGGACCAGCATCAACCCGACGACGATGACCCCGGAGGTCCAGAAGTAGAGACTGGTGGAACGGAAGAGGAAAAGCCCCACCATCAGGGCGTTGAAGACATAGTGGGCGATGAGCGTGGAGAGGATGCCGTACCGCAGGAAGGCGTAGCCCAGGACGACCCCGACGACCGTGATCTCGACCCCCCGGATGAAGAACGGCTGCTGGGGGTAGTTGCTGTGTCCGAAGGCCCACACGACGGCGGGGAGAAAGACGGCGAGAAAGGTCGACTTCAGGTGACGCCGGAGAAACGGGATGGCGAAGAGACGAAACACAAACTCCTCGAAGATCGACGCCTGCAGGCCGACGGTCAGAGGATAGATCCACGGTAGCGCCGTGCTCACGGCGTCCGTGTGCTTGATGCCCGCCGGCGCCCACACCCCCACCTTCCGGCCCAGGAGATAGAAGACCACCTCATAGCCGAGCATGATCATCGGGATGGCGTAGCCGACGACCGACGCCTCAAAGTAGGACTTGGACCGGAGCGACGCTGCGGAGAACAGCTTGCGCGGAGCGACCTGCCCCGGGTGCCCCTGCCGGTAGACCGTCTCCCCTGCGGCGCCGATCAGCGCGATGACCCCGGCCAGCGCCAGCGCCCCGATGATCGCTCCGATGACCTGGCCGGCGTAGAAACTGCTCAGCGGCTGCTGCGTCGGATAGCCGGCGAGCGTCAGCGGGAGCGAGTTGAGCACCGCGCCGATGAGTGTGACAGCCACCAGGACCCCGGCGAACAGCCCGAACCGCCAGGTGACCTGCTTGCGCCGGAGTTCGGTCAGCAGGACGACCACCAGGGCAATCCCCAGGGCGACGAAGAGGACCATGGCGACGGTCTGCGTCAACTCGTTTTTAGACCGGAGCGTCTGATAGTCCCGCTGCCACGCCTCGGGGACCTTGAGAAACTCCCGGTAACCGTCCGCCCGGTCCCCCTGGACCGTCACGGACAGCCGATAGGTGGCCTCCTTCGCCTTGAAGCCGTTCCGCTCCCACGTGAAGGTGTGGTCGGTCCGGTTATCCCGTTTATTGGTCGTCCCCTCGATCAGCGTGTATTCGGCCAGGGGGACGCCCAGGGACGAAAGAAAGTTTTCCGCGATCGGCTGCGCCTCAGCTCGATCGAGGTTCGCCCCAGCCGCCTTCTCCTCGACCTCGTGCCGGTAGCCGATGACCCGCCCCGAAGGAGAGAGCGAGACCCGGAACTCCTCCTTCTGAAGCGGGCGGAAGAAGCGGGACTCCCAGCGCCACACGGCCACCGCCCCTGAACCCATCAGGGCGTTCGCCTGCCCCAGCCCCAGCTCCCGCTCCAGGTAGACCTTGGCGTTGTCATCGTGTCGGAAGACGGTGGTCGCCCGGTAGACCGCCGGGTCGAACGCGCCCCCCCCTTGTTGCCGGAGGAACACCCCCGCCAGCCGCTGCGCCTCCTCCCGGCTCACCTTGAAGTCGATCGACGCCTCGGGGAACGCGGCGCGGTAGAGACGAACGCCGACGACCAGCCCGACCAGCCCCGCGAGGAGAATCAGGAGAAGCGCCCGGACCTCGCTCCGCGAAAATGAAAAAGGCGTGCCATCGGCCTGCATAAGCGACCCTCCCTTTGAGGACCAGAGCGATGCCTAAAAAAAGAACCCCCTCTGATGGATTACTCGATCTTCTTTAGCTCCCGTTTGGAAGAAGCCTTGATCAGCGATTCAACAGGTTTTGCACCCGGGATGCCCACCCGGATCGACTGGACATCAATTTTGGTCTCTTCTTCATAGCTTTGAGTTATCCCTCGCTCGTAGTCGAAGAGCCACTTGTCGGTGGCGGTCCCGGTCCCATCGGTGATCACCGATATCTCCCCGAAGTTAATGTGTTGGCGGATGGTTATTTGAGATTTCTCTTCAATCTCGAAACATCCAAACCCATCTTTCTTTTTAGCCGCCTTGATCTTATAAACGCTGGAGATCAGGGCGCTGCCTTCCGCGCGCATCATCTCGTAGTTGAGCTTGATCTCTCGCCTGGCCGTCCAGGAGTCCCCCACCCGGACCGGTCCTTTCGGCAACTCAGGATAGTAGGAGGCATACAAGAGCTCCAGGTTGGTCACCACGATTTGAAGGGCCTCCCGCTGGCTTCCGGGTAAATTCTTGAGAGGGGGTGGAACAAAGTCCTTCAGGGTTCCGGTTGGCGTCAAACTGAAGTGAAACGCCTCGCCAACCAGAAGATCAAAAACCTTCTGCCGGATCAACTGCCCCCCCACAAACACAGACTCACTGACGCCTGAAATGACGGCGGAGATGCTCGACGATCCGTCTTCGCGAACCCCGGTGAGTTCCTCAACGCTCGTCCATTCTAACAGATTATTGGCCTGGATCCCCACACTTAAGTCTGTGTTGCTCTTAATTTTGTAAATCACTTTCTTGCCAGACGGATAGGCATACTTCAGAAGAACTCCTCCCTCCTGGGCGCAGGGGGTGTCTGGAAGCGCCAGGAAGACAGCGAGCAGGAACAGGGATCGGGTCCGCACGGGATACCTCCTTTGACTAAGGCTTCTGCGTCAGGGACAGGGCATAGAGGTCCGAGTCCTCGGACAGCAGAAACATTTTGTCGCCCGCGACCTCAAAATTCTGCGCCTTCCAGAGCAGGCTCCGGCGTGAGCGTTCTTTTCCAGACCTCGCGTCCAGCGTCAGCAGCGTGTTGTCCGAAAGCAGGGCGTAGACCGCGTCCTCCTCGATCCGGGGCGGGGCCGCCAGCCGGCCCGACAGCGAATGTTCCCAGAGGGCCGTCTGATCTGTGATCCCCTTTTCCACAGCGAGCGCATACAACCCTTTTTCATCCCAGGTCAGCATCCGGTTGTCTCTTAGACGATGGGCGATCTCAGAATAGATTCGAGACCGGGTGAGAGACCGGAATTCTCCGGGCAGAGGAGAGCGCCAGAGTAGCTTGCGGGCCGCGACGTCGAAGGCGTTGATCTGGTGGTCCTGGGTCTCAAAGAAGAGACGATCGCCGTCTGCGACAAAGTCGGGGACCAGCGGCGAGGGGACGACCTCCGTCCACAGGACCTCCCCGGAGGCCGGATTGTAGGCCCGGAGCGTGTCCCTCCATCCGGCCACCACGACACCGGCCCCTGTCTCCAGGTTCCGATGCCCCGCGTCCGACAGAGGGGACATCTCTGTGGACTCCTCCCGTTGCCACGCCAGATCGCCGTCCAGGTCCAGGCACAGATATTGCGAAACCGCCTTCAATCCCTCTCGCCGGTTGACGGCCACAAAGACCCGGTCGTGCGCCAGAAGAGGCTCTGAAAACCAGTACACAACGCCCTTCTCAGGGGAGGCCACTGTTCGGGTCCAGAGGCGCTGTCCGTTTTCGACGTTCATTCGCCAGACCACGACCGACCTGTCCCGCTCCTCCTGGGTGACGCCGATGATCGAATTCCCCTCCACGATCCGGGACAGGGCCACGTAGCCCCCCGCGACCTGCTCCCAGCGGATGCTTCCGTCCCTGACGTCCAGGCCGTAGACCGTCGTCCGGGACCCAAGGTTTCCTGAGGCGATCACGAGGGTGTTCTCGTGGACGCGGAAGATCGGGATGAACGGGGACCCCTTCAGGGTCTTCTTCCACAGCAGGCCCGCCCGATCTTTGAGATTGGCGAGAAGCTGCCGGGCCTGATCGCGCCCCACGTCGATCAGGGAGTAGTAGGTCATATACGCATCCAGGGACCTGACCTCCTGCCGCATATCCCGGTAGATGTCCCCCAGCGTCTGATAGGCATCGGCAAAACCCGGCGCGACCTCCTGAGCCACCCGTCTGGCCACGGCGAGGGCCTGGTTCAGCTCCCCCAGGGCGCGGTGACAGCGGGCCATCCGGTCCAGGACCTGCTTCTCCATGACTGCCTGTCGCCTGGAGAATCCCTCCGTGTTCAACTCAACCACCCCGAAGGCGTCGATCAGAAAGGGCCTCCCGTTCCGAAAGACCAGTCGATGAGGCTGTCTCAGTCCCTCCTCCTGGTCTTTTTCTTTTTCCTCTTTGATGGGCCGGATCAGATAGGTCCAGAGCCGCGCCCCATCCCCGGCATCCAAAACGGACAGGGCATCTTTCCCGGAAGGGAAAAAGACCTGATTCCCGAAAGCCTTCAGGAAGGGCGTCTCATAAGCCCCGTCGTACTGCCAGCGAACTGCGCCTGAACGGCGGTCCAGACCGAAGACCGCCCGTCCTGACCGCGCAAACAGGAGGCTGTCGCTGGCAACATCGACCCTCAGGCGGCCTTCTCCCACCTTGCTGTGCAGGAGGACCTTTCCCTCTTCCACATCCACCCCCAGAAGATCACCCTCCTCGGAGGTGAGAAAGAGGACATCCCCTTGCAAGGGGGTATACTTCTCCTGTTCAGAGAAAGAGAGAAAATTGAAAAAGAACTCCTTCCCGGCCTCGATGCGCCACCGGATCCTCCCGTTCTCCAGGTCGATGCCGTAGACCGTCCCGTCTGCGGCGGCCAGGCACAGGAGTCGCTGATCGTGGAGATAGACCCTTTCAATGAAGGCGTTGGACGCGGGGTCGCGACGGACCAGGGTCGGGATCTTCTGGCTCCAGAGGGCGTCTCCGCGATACGCGTCGATGCGCTGTACTCCCTGCGAGGTCAGGACATAGACCCGGTCCCCCTTTCCCCTGACATCCATCAGGTCCACTTCCAGCGCCTTGCGCCACAGCGCCGCTCCGGTATGCGCGTTTCGTCCCTCCAGGCTCGACCCGAGCCTGCGCCCCAGGAGGATCACGGGGGGACGTCCGGCGGATTCTGCCCGCTCAAAGAAAGGAAAAGGAAGGAGTTTGCCCCGCTCGATGGGGTAAGTCCACAGGCGCTTGCCGGAGGGCCCATCCAGGACGTAGATTTCGGACCCCCTCATCGGGTCCAGAACGCCGAGGCTTTTGTCGCGAACCTTCAGAGCGGCGTGTTCAAACCCGAACTGGGCGTATTCCTGGGGGCGGAAACGCCACCGCACCCGGCCCGAGGTCAGGTCCACGCCGTAGACGAACAGTTTCTGCGCAGCCCCCGATTCCCCGATATACCCGGCGACCATCAGGCTATCTCCGATCCACTGGTGGTGAGCGGCGAAGATGCCGGGCACCTCGAGCTTCAGCGAGACCTGGGGGCGGATGGGGTCGAAGGCAAAGTAGAGCGTCTTGCCGCCTCCTCTCCACCCGTAGAGATAGACGCTGGTGTCCGGCGCCTGCGTGCTTCCCCTGGTGGCCTCCGGGATGTCCGCCGGATACGTCCACCGCCAGCGGACCCGGTCCTCCTTGCCGCTTTCGGGAAGAATCCCGCGATAGGTGGCCAGGGCCTCCTTCCAGCGTTTCATCCTCTCCAGGGTCTGTCCCTTCCAGAAGGCGGCCACGGTATAGGTCGGGTCCTGCCGGAGCGCATCCTCAAAGCCCTTCAGGGCCAGGTCGTACATCTCCCGGTCGAAGTAGTAGATGCCCCGGCTGAAGACCTGGTAGGCGTCCAGGTTCCGGGTCGCAGGCTCCTTTAGGACGCTGGCCTCGGCCACGGACACCTCGATCCTCAAGGCCCGGATGATCTTCGACGAAAGGGTATCCTGGAGCGCGAAGAGATTCTCCAGGGTCTGGTCGAACCGCTCGGCCCACAGGTGCGAGCCGCTGGAGACATCGACCAGCTGTGTGTTCACGCGGACGCGGTTTCCGACCCGCTGGAGGCTCCCCTCGAGGACGGCGTAGGCCCCCAACTCCCGACCCGCCTGCACGCCGTCGCCTGGGGTTTTGAGATACTTCAAAACCTGGTCGCGCGGCACCACGGCAAGCCCGTTCAGGCGCGCCAGGTCTGTAATTAGCGTCTCCGTCATCCCGGCGCACAGGGCGTTCTCCGCCTCATTCCCGGACAGGTTGGAGAAATACATCACCGCAATGACCGGACGCCCGGAGGGGACCCCCACCGGCCCTCCTCTCCACGTCATCCATAGCAGAATCGAAAGACCCAGGATCAGACACCCGGCGGCAACGGCTCCTCCCCAGACCAGCCGATGGGGGCGGGGCACATAACGGACGCCCTGAGGCGGCTTGGGGGAGGTGATCTCCGGGTCGGCCGCCTCGTAGATGCGGACAGGCTCCGGAATGCCTTTGACCAGGTATTCGCCGTGATCTTTCCAGGCAATGCGCTCATCCTCCACCCATCCCCGGGCGCTGTCGTAGACCCCGTGCGTGAAAAGAACCTGACCCCCGTCCGCAAGCGATTCTACGCGCGCCGCCCGGTTGACGTGTCTGCCAAAGACGTCGGTCTGTATCCGGTCCTCGACGGAGACCTGTCCCATGTGCATTCCGATGCGGACCCGAATGGGCTCTTCATCGGGATGCTCTTGATTATACTGATGAAGTTTCCGCTGGATCTCCAGGGCGCGATCGACGGCCACAGAGGGCTCGGAAAAGACGCAGAGGATCGAATCCCCGACACCTCTGATATAGAGGCCGCGCCCATCACGCTCGATGATCTCCAGGAGCATCTCATCGTGGATGTGCCTCATGCCCTGAGCGTAACGTTCGCCGCGTTCTTCGGCGATCCTGGTGGAGCCCTTGAGATCGGTGAACATCACTACCAGTACCGACGTCTCTTTGGAACGGCGAAATTCATCGATCTTTTCGATGTGTTTCTGAATCAGGTTCCTATAGCTCAGATCGAGCTCTTCCATATTGGCTCCTGGGAGAACGACACCAAAACGGAGATCTCAGAATCTTTCAAAATCCAAAAGTAATATTGACTGAAAAATGATCCCCCAACATAAATGGGGCATACCCGGCTGTCCGAAGTATGCCCCTTGACCCCAGGTCCTTTCAGGCCCTCCCACCCCCCTTTCGGACCCTGAAGGTACGCCTTGTTATGGCCTCAATCTAATGCGCGCAGTAAAGGAAAGCAAGAAAAGAATCTTTGAACCTCATAGATCCCTATGGCGTGGGCGCGTCCTCCCGGAGCAGCCCCTCCGCCTTCAGGTCCGCCCAGAGGCCCGCCGGGATCGGGTGCCGGAACAGCCTGGCGTTCGATTGAACGTGCCCCGGCTTGAAGCCGCCGGGGATGACCGCGGCCACAACGGGGTGGGCCAGCGGGAACTGCAACGCAGCGGCGGGCAGCGGGACGTTGTGCCGGCGACAGACGGCCTCGATGCGCCTAGTCTTCTCCAGGACCTCGGCGGACGCCGGCGCGTAGGCGTAGCGCGCCCCCTCCACCGGCCCGGTCGCCAGGATGCCGGAGGCGAACACCGCGCCGATCACGACCCCCACGCCCCGCTCGGCGCACCTCGGAAACTCGACGTCCAGGACCTTCTGGTCCAGCAGCGTATACGGCATCGCGACGATGAAAAAGTCCAGGTCCACGTGGTCCAGAAAGCGCGGGATCGCCCCCAGCCGGTTGATGCCCGCGCCCACCCCCTTGATCTGTCCGCTGTCGCGGAGTTCGTCCAGCGCCCGCCAGCCGCTCGTGAGGAGCTGCGCCACGTAGGCCGAGACCCGCTCCTCGGTGACGTGAAACAGGTGGTCCAGGTCGTGGATGAGCAGGAGATCGACGGAACTCAGGCCGAGCCGCTGGAGGCTGTCCTCGTAAGACCGCATGATCCCGTCGTAGCTGTAGTCGAAGGCGACCTCGAAGGGCAGACCGCCCACCCACATCCCCCGGTCGAAGCGGTCCAGGTCGCGCGTGGCCCGCAGCACGCGCCCCACCTTGGTGGACAGCACGAATTCCTTTCGCGGCCGCTCGCGGAGAAAGCCCCCGATGCGGTGCTCGCTCTTGCCGTAGCCGTAGAAGGGGGCCGTGTCGAAGTAGCGCACGCCCGCGTCCCAGGCGGCCTGAAGCGTCGCCTGCGCATCCGCCTCGCCCACCCTCTCGAACAGCTCCCCCAGAGGCGCTCCGCCGAAGCCCATCCCGGTCACGGCCACGCCCGTGCGTCCCAGCCTTCGCCTCGCTATGTCACTCATGGCCGTCGCTCCATTAGGTGTCGAACAGTCGAAGGGTCATAAGGCCCGTGTCGCTCCGGTCTGCGGGGTATCCTGTCTACGGCGCATCCGAAATGTACCTTCCATCATGGCGCGTGTCAACACCGGAGATTCACATTTTGTTGGCGCTCTCTCCCATCCCTTTGTATATTAGCCCCGATTCGATAGACCCTGACATCGCCCACGAAGCGCAAGGAGGACCCCCATGAAAGAGCACCGGCGCCCCCATCCGCACAGGGACCCCCGCCAGCCGCGCGACAATTCCAGGCCCGGCACGAACCCCCCGGTCTTCGCCTGGAAGCCCTTAGAGGGCCAGCCGTCCTATCGCCTCCGGGTCGCCCGCGACGCGGCGTTCGCCGACCCCTGCTTAGACGTGAGCGGCCTGACCGACTCCGTCCACCTGCCGGAGAGGGCCTTTGCCCCCGGCCGCTACTTCTGGAAGTGGACCGCCGGCGCAGCCGAGTCGGAGGTCTTCACCTTTGAGATCCCCTCCGATGCCGTCGTCCTGGAGGTCCCCCCGGTGGCCGAGTGGCTGAGCCGCTTTCCGAAGGGACACCCCCGCATCTACATCCGCCCCGAGGACGTCCCTGCCCTGCGGGAGTCCCGCCATGGCGAGCGCGCCCCCCTCTGGGGCGACCTGCGCACCCAGGCCGACGCCTTCCTGACCGAGCCCCACGAACTGGCCGAGCCCCCCTTTCTGCCCGACTGGAGCAAGGACTACCACGAGGCCTTCGCGGTCTGGTTCCGCGTCCTGCGGGAGTCGCGGAAGTTCACGAGAGGGGCCGAGGCCCTGGCCCTGGCCTACCTGGCCAGCGGCGAGACGAGCTATGCCCGCGCCGCCTGCCAGCGCATGGCCTCCGTCTCCCGCTGGGACCCGGCGGGGTCCACCCACCTCGCCCACAACGACGAGGCCCACATGTCCGTCACCTGGCACGGCCCGGCGGCCTGCGACTGGGCCTGGGACCAGTTCACCGACGAGGAGCGCGCGCGGGTGATCGACCAGTTCCGCCGGCGCGGGCAGATGGTCTACGACCGCATGCACGGCCAGGGGTCCTACGGCGTCTCCCGGTTCGACTCCCACGCGGGCCGCGAGATCGTCTTCCTGGCGCACATCGCCTTCGTCTTCCACGAGCACATCCCCCAGGCCGCCGCCTGGCTGGAGTGGCTGCGTCCGGTCCTGTGCGGCGTCTGGCCCATCTGGGCCGGAGACGACGGGGCCTGGGCCGAGGGCCCCTCCTACAGCCTCTCCTACGTGAGCATCATGACCATGTTCGCCACCGCCCTCAAGCGCGGGGCCGGCGTGGACCTCTACCGGCGCCCCTTCTGGAAAAACCACGCCCGATGGCGGGTCGCCTGCGTCCCCTCCTACGCCGAGTGGATCGGCTTCGGGGACAACTCCGAGCGCGCGGAGGGGAACTGGCGGTCCCACGCGGCCCTGGTCGAGCTGATCGACCGGGAGACCGGCGCGCACGAGTTCGGGGACTACGTCGCGGCCCTCCGGGCCGAAGCGGACCGCATGACCGTCAAGGCCGGCCCCCCCGACGTGCCCTCCCAGCGCTACCTGGCGCCCCTCTCCGCCGCGCAGGGCCAGCGCCCCCCGCAGGGCGGCCTCCTGCGCGTCTTCCCCGCCGCCGGATGGGCCGCGGTCCGGACGAGCCTCGACGACCCCGCCCGCGACATCGCCCTGATCTTCCGCTCCTCCCCCTACGGGGCCATCAGCCACTCCCACGCGAACCAGAACGACTTCATCCTCCACGTGGCCGGAAAGGTGATGGCCATGCCCAGCGGCTACTACGACGGCTACGGCTCAGACCACCACTACCACTGGGTCTGGCACACCAAGTCCCACAACTGCGTCACCCTCTCCGACGCCCCCCAGCTCATGCGCTCCCACGACTCGCGGGGCGCTGTCCAGAACGCCTTCGAGGACGAGCGGCTCGTCTACCTCCGGGGGGACGCCGACGCCGCCTACGCCGACCGGGCGGTCCGCTGCCGCCGGCACCTCCTCTTCCTCAAGCCCCACGCCTGCTTCGTCCTGATCGACGAATTCGTCGCCCGGCCCGACGTCGCCTCTGCCCTCCAGTGGAACATCCACTCGTGGAGCGCCTTTACGGTGGATCACAATGCCCGGACCTTCGCGCTTGAACGCGAGGGCAGCGCCCTGAAGGGCCACTTCATGTACCACAAAAACGCCTTCTTCTCCCTGAGCGAGGGGTGGGACCCGCCCATGATGAAGGAGAAGGACGACGCCCGGTGGTTCCCCCAGCGCCACCTCCGCTTCACGACCTCCGGCCTGGCCCCGCGGAGAAACCTCGGCGTGGTCCTCTGCCCCGGCCACGTCGCCCTCTCCCCCGCGCAGGTCCTCACCGAGCGCTCCGGCGAGGCCGAGGTCGCCCGCATCGGAGACGACCTGGTCCTGGTCAACCAGGCCGACGCGATGGAGTACCGGGACATCCGCACCGACGCGCTGACCCTCCTGGTCATCCAGGGCCGGCGCTACGAGATTCGAGACGAGGGCTTGTCTAAATGACAAGGAAGCGCGCCGCCAGAAACCCCCACTACCAGAGTACAGCAGAAGCACCTCACATGCAGGGGGCACAAATTTAGGTGCGACTACAAAACGTCAAGGTTGCGGCGCGCCAAGCCCCTCGCGGCGTCTGAGCGAGTGCCTTTTCTTTTGTCCAACTTTTCTTTGGGCAAGCAAAGAAAAGTTGGAATACTGCTTGAACCCCTAAAACATCCATCAGGAGATATCGCCATGACCAAATCCGCGATCCTCGGCAAAGGCATGCAGCCCCCCTCCGCGCCCTATTCGCTCGCCGTTGAGGCCCAGGGCCGACGCACGCTCCACATCTCCGGCCAGGTCCCCGTGGATGCGCAGGGCGCCCTCGTCGGCAAGGGTGACATCCGCGCCCAGACCGTCCAGGTCTTCGAGAACATCAAGGCCCTCGTGGAGGCCGCCGGCGGCGCGCTGGAGAACGTCGTCAAGGTCGGCATCTTCGTCACCGACATCCGCTTCCGGGACACCATCACCGAGGTGCGCCGGCGCTACCTGAAGGAGCCCTTCCCGGCGGCGACCATGGTCGAGATCAGCCGGCTGGTCTCCCCGGACTGGCTGGTGGAGATCGAGGCCGTGGCCGTGCTGGACTGAAAAAAACTAGACCTCACCCCCCCCCAAATCTGTGGATAAGGCCCTTGAAGCCCCCTCCCTCTCCG
>Ga0156186_1132_pt1 | contig 15260 bp, 15 predicted proteins | sample RifCSPlowO2_12_FD_107839 | JGI IMG/M metagenome (GOLD analysis project Ga0156186, IMG submission 107839) | Candidatus Handelsmanbacteria bacterium RIFCSPLOWO2_12_FULL_64_10
CATCTCGCTCTTGTCCCCGGTGGTGAGCACCAGCCATCCGAACTTGTTGGAGAGGGCCATCAGGAGGTTGCCCCGGATGCGGGCCTGGAGGTTCTCCTCCGTGACGTCCTCCGGCCTGCCCTGGAATTCTCTGGACAGGAGCTGCCGGTAGGCGTCGAAGGTCTCGCCGATGGGGATGGTCAGCATGGGGATGCCGAGGTTTTCGGCGAGGCGGTAGGCGTCCGAGCGCGTGGCCTCGGAGGAGTACTGGGAAGGCATCGTCACGCCGACGACGTTGACCTTGCCGAGGGCGTCCACGGCGATCGTCGTGACCATGGCCGAGTCGATGCCCCCGCTGACGCCGACGACGACCTTCTCGAACCTGTTCTTGCGGACGTAGTCCCGCACCCCTGTGACCAGGGCGGCATAGATCTCGGACAGCGGGTCGAGGGGCGCCGCGTCGCGGGTCGGGAGCGGCGCTCTCCTGTGCGACTCTTCACCGCAGGGCGGGAGGTCGACGAACCGGATCGACCGGGCCTGTTCCGCCGCAGACTTCTCCTTGCGCCGGCGGGGTTCGTGCAGCCGATGCCGGAAGATGGCGTCCAGGTCGAGGTCGGCCAGGACGAGGTCCTCCTCGAACTGTCTGCCGCGCGCGATGAGGGTCCCATTCTGGTCGAAGATGAGGCTCCCTCCGTCGAAGACGATCTCGTCCTGTCCGCCCACGAGGTTGCAGTAAGCCACGGCCGCCCCGCAGTCCATCGCCCGCGTGGCCAGCATGGCCGCCCGGATGGCCCCCTTGCCCGCGTAGTAAGGGGAGGACGAGATGTTGACGATGACGTCCGCGTCGCCGAGGAGGGCCTGGTCCCGCGCCGGGCCGTCCGGGTACCAGATGTCCTCGCAGATGTTCACGCCGAGTGACATCCCGCCGAGGCGAAAGACCGGCGCCGTGGCCCCGGCCCGAAAGTAGCGGTCTTCGTCGAGCACGCCGTAATTGGGGAGGAACCGCTTGTGGTAGACGTCCGCCACCTGGCCGTCGGTCAGGACGCCTGCGGCATTGTAGATGTCATCCCCCCGGTCCGCGAACCCCACCACGGCCACGATACCCTTAGTCTCTGACGCGATGCGCCGGAGGGCCTGCACGCTGGCGTCCACGAAGCGGGGTTTGAACAGGAGGTCCTCCGGGGGGTAGCCCGTGACGGCCAGCTCTGGCAGGGCCACCAGGTCCGCGCCGAGGTCGCACGCCCCTGCGATGGCGTCGAGGATCTTGCGGGCGTTTCCGTCGAGGTCTCCGACGGTGGTGTTGATCTGGGCGAGGGCGATGCGGAAAGGGCGCATGGAACGCTCGTGGCTGTGTTTGGGTTGCTTCGCCCCACCGTTTCAGAAGCCCCTCCCGGATTGCCACCTTTCTTGCTCGTCCAAGAAAGGTGGCACCAAAGAAGGACGCTCCTCAAACGCCGGAGGGGCTTGGCGCGCCGCAACCTTGACGTTCAGGGGTCGCACAGAAATTTGTGCCCCCGGCAGGTGGGGTGCTTCTGCTGGACGCCTGCGGTGGGGGTTCCTGGCGGCGCGCCCTTTGTCTTTTTGACAGGGCTGCTCCCCCTTCCCCTTTGGGAGGGCGGGGGTCGCGACCTCACGGGAGCGACAGGTGAGGTGGCGGGATGGGGGGTTAGGTCTCTATCACTCCCTCTATCCATCTCCACAATTCCGGCAGGCCGGCGCCGGTGCGGGCGGAACAGGGGATGACAGAGAGGTCGCCGGCCGAAGACAGGCTTGCGTGGGCCTCCCTGAGCTGACGCTGCAACTGGCTGTTAGAGAGCTTGTCCGATTTCGTGGCGACCGGCAGAAAGGGGATTTGAAGGCTCAGGAGCCAGGCCACCATCTCAGCGTCCTGCTGCGTGGGGGCGTGGCGGGCGTCGAGGAGATGGACGATGCCCCGGAGGGTCTGCCGGCGCGTGATGTAGTCCTCGACGACCTGCCCCCAGGCCCGTCGCTCGGCCACGGGGACGCGGGCGTATCCGTACCCCGGGAGGTCGACAAAGTAGAAGGCGTCGTTGATCCGGTAGCAGTTCAAAAGACGGGTCTTGCCAGGGGTGGAGCTGGTCTGGGCGAGGCGTTTGCGGCGGAGCAGGGCGTTGAGGAGCGAGGACTTCCCGACGTTGGAGCGCCCGGCGAAGGCGACCTCGGGCAGCCGGTCGCGCGGGAGCTGGTCGTGCCGGGCCGCGCTGAGGACGAATTCGGCGGTCAGGATTTTCATGGCGGCGGATGGCTGACCGCTCTCAGGCCCTTCTCTGGACGGCGTAGGTAGGCCAGTGGGCGAGGACCGTGTCTTCGGTGATGACACACGTCTTGACGTCGGTCTGCGAGGGGACCTCGTACATGAGGTCGATCATGACCTCCTCGAGCACCGACCGGAGGCCCCTGGCCCCGGTCCCCTTCTGAAGGGTCAGTTCCACGATCCGGCGGAGGGCGGCGTCCTCGAATCTCAGCTCGACCCCGTCGATCTCGAAGAGTTTCTGGTATTGTTTGGTGATGGCGTTCTTCGGCTCGACGAGGATGCGCAGGAGGGCCTCCTCGTCCAGGTCGTCGAGGGTGGAGACGATCGGCAGGCGACCGACCAACTCCGGGATGAGGCCGTATTTGATCAGGTCATCCGGCTCGACGTGGGCCATGACCTCCCCGATGTTTCGCTCGCTGGGCTTCTCGATCTCGGCCCCGAACCCCATCGTGCGCCGGCCGATACGCCCGCTGATGATCCGGTCGAGGCCGTCAAAGGCCCCGCCGCAGATAAATAAGATATTTTTCGTGTTGATCTGGATGAGGGGCTGTTCGGGGTGCTTGCGGCCCCCTTTGGGGGGGACGTTGGCCGTGGTCCCTTCGAGGATCTTGAGGAGGGCCTGCTGCACCCCCTCCCCGGACACGTCTCGGGTGATGGAGGGGTTGGACGTCTTGCGGGAGATCTTGTCGATCTCGTCCAGGTAGAGGATGCCCGTCTCGGCCTTGGCCACGTCGTAGTCGGCCGCCTGGAGGAGCCGGACCAGGATGTTCTCCACGTCCTCCCCGACGTAGCCCGCCTCGGTCAGGATGGTGGCGTCGGCCATGGCAAAGGGGACCTGGAGGATGCGCGCGAGGGTCTGGGCCAGGAGGGTCTTGCCGGTGCCCGTAGGCCCGATCAGGAGGATGTTGCTCTTGTCCAGTTCGACACCCTCGGCCGAGGTCCTGGACCGGATGCGCTTGTAATGGTTGTAGACCGCCACAGACAGGGAGCGCTTGGCCCGGTCCTGGCCGATGATGTAGTCGTCGAGGCGATTCTTGATCTCGGCGGGCTTGGGCAGGTCCTGGCTGACAGGGACGGGTTTGGCCCTGGCGTCCTCGGAGAGGATGTCGTTGCAGAGGCGGACGCACTCGCTGCAGATGTGGACCGAAGGGCCTGTCACGATGCGCTCCACCTGGTCGGGGCCCTTGCCGCAGAAGGAGCATTTGGGGTCGGGAGGGAGGGTGCGACGTTTCATCGTTCCTTATTGCCGTTGGTTCCCTGTCGGTTGTGCGGGGTCACGACCTCGTCGATCAGGCCGTATTCGAGGGCCTGCTCCGGGGACATGTAGAAGTCCCGGTCGGAGTCTTTCTCGATCCGCTCCAGGGGCTGGCCGGTGTGCTCGGCCAGGATGCGGTTGAACCGGTCCCGGTAGTAGAGGATCTCGTGCGCGTGGATCTCCACGTCGGAGGCCTGTCCTCCGACCTGCCCCCAGGGCTGGTGGATGAGGATGCGCGAGTTGGGGAGGGCGGAGCGATTCCCCTTGGTTCCACCGGCCAGGAGCAGGGCCCCCATGCTGAAGGCCTGTCCGAGGCAGATCGTGTGGACGTCGTTGTCGATGTACTGCATGGTGTCGTAGATCGCCAGCCCTGCCGTGATGCCCCCGCCGGGGGTGTTGATGTAGAGGTTGACGGGTTTCTCCGGGTCATCGGCGTGCAGGAAGAGCAGCTGCGCGATGGCCAGGTTGGCGATGATGTCGTTGATAGGGGTGCCGATGAAGATGATCCGGTCCTTCAGGAGGCGGGAGAAGATGTCGTACATCCGTTCGCCGCGGCCGGTCTGCTCGAGCACCATCGGGACAAGCGCCATAAGACTTACTCCTTTACGGGATGATGATCCGCCCTTCGCCCTCCGGGACCTCCTCCACCTCCTCGATCTGGGCCCGGTCGATCAGGAACTGGATGGTCTTTTCGGCCACGAGGTCTCGCCGGATGCGGTCGAGTTGCTGGTTGCGCTGCAGGGCGCGTTTGACCGCCTCGAGGCCCTGCCTGCCTGCCTCCGCTATCTGGCGGATTCGCTCGTCCATCTCCTCGTCCGTGACCGCGATGCCCTCTTTTTGGGCCACGGCCTCGATCAGGAGGTGGGTTCTGACCTGGTAGACGGCGAGGTCCCGGCCCTGCTCCCGGACATGGGCCTCGTCGATCGGGTGGTCGTGCCCCTCGTGCTCCTTCTTGTAGTCCTCCACCATGGCGTTCAGGGCGTTCTCGACCATCGCCTCCGGGGGGTCGAAGGGGTTTTCCTGGATGAGCGCGGAGAGGAGGTTCGTCTCGATCCGCCTCCGGGCGACGTAGTCGGCCTGGGCCTGCAGGCCTTCGCGGATGCGGTCTTCGAGGGCCTTAAAGGTCTCCGCTCCGTGGTCCTTGGCAAATTCGTCATCGAGGGCAGGCAGGATGCGCTCCCGGACGTCCTTGACCGTCATGGAGAAGGCCATCTCCCTTCCGGCCAGGTCGGGGTCCTGCAGGTCGCGGTTGTAGGTGAACCGGACGCGGCGCTCCTCTCCTTTGGCGACGCCGATCATCTGGTTGTCAAAGTCGTGGCTGAAGGTGCGCTCGCCGCCGATGAGAATGGTGCGGTCCTCAACCCTGCGCCCCAGGATGGGCACGCCCGAGGCGTCCAGTTCCTGAAGGTCGGCCACGAGGAGGTCGCCGAGCTGCGCGGGCCGCTCCACGCTCCGGTCCTCCGCGCTTTGCTCGCGCAGGCCACGGATATGCCGTTCGACATGGCTGTCCCGGACCGGGTATGCGGGCCGGGTCACTCGTAGCCCGGTGTAGTTCCGGGCCTCGATCTCGGGTTTGACCTCCAGGGACGCCTTGAAACGCAAGGACTCCCCTGAGGTGTAGGCGACGTCGTCGATGACCGGCTGGGAGACGGGTTCGATGCCGGAGGTCCTCCACGCCTGGTCGTAGGCCTCCGGGATGAGGTCGTTCAGGACCTCCCCCTCGATGGCCTTCCCGAACCGGGACTTGACGATGTTGAGCGGAATCTTTCCTTTTCGGAAGCCGGGGAGGTTGAGGGTCTTGCTGTAGTTGAGGTAGGCGGCCTGCAGCCGGGCCTCGACCGTGGCTGCCGGGACCTCCACCTCCATGGTGCGTTTCCCGCCCTCACCCTCCGTGACATTTACTTTGAAGTCCAATCGGGCGCCTTTCTCGAAACGTCTGGCCGTGACCTTGGCGCGACTTTTTACTGTCTTTCTGGCTGCCCCGAGACTCGAACTCGGACACCTTTTCAGGCATTGGCTCCTAAGGCCAACGTGTCTACCATTTCACCAGGCAGCCATGGTTCAGAGGCCTTAACAACCGTGATCCTGCCCATCTTGCGATGCCGGGACAGGTCATTCCTTAGAAATAAAAAAATAAAGATTAAAGACACAGGGCGCAAGGGAAAAATGGGGACGCGAAGGGCAAAAGCATTCATCGCAGAGACGCAGAGAACGCAGAGAAGCGCGGAGGGATGGAGGGAAAATGCAAAATGCAAAATGGGGGTCTGAGCCGGGGGCAGTGGCCGGGGGCAGTGGCGGGGAACGCCGCCTGAACGATTCACAGGATCGTTTTCCCCCACCCAACCCTGGCCAGGAGCGTTTGGCGGGGTGGACCTCATGGGAGCGACAGGTGGGGTGGAGCGACCTGTATGGGGGTATGGGGGGTGTGGGAAGTTCAGGAAATAAGGGGAGGGCCAGGGCGTTATAGTTGATTGTTCACGGCCAGCTCGAGGCCGATGGCGTTGAGGGTGGCTGCCTTGATTCGGCGCTCACGCAGGATCTCTGTGAGGGCGTAGAGATACCCCCGGATGCCGGGGTTGGTGTGGACGCTTCTCTGGAGTTTCCAGTAGAGGACCGCAAGGTCTCGGTCGGAGGACGATTCGCTCATTGAAGCGCTCTTTGGAAAACAGGGGGTTGGACGGTTTCTGGAAGCATTATTGTCTATTCCCTAATATCGGCATCCTCGGCGGTTCCTTTAAGGGTTTGTGGCATCGACTTGCTTACGATCGAGCAGCTCATTTATCCGCGCTGATATTGCGTCTACAAGCCTCGCCAGGAAGGCCAGGCCGAGGGCAATGGCGGCGCAGAGGGCCAGGGGGGTCGGGATCATATTTTGCATCCTATGCCTCATGAGGAAATGGTTCACGGTCCGCCGCGCAACCCCAGGGGGAATGGAGGGGTTTGACTGCGGGACGAACCGTGAACGCCGGGGAGGAGATTCGACGGCCCCACGGTTACGTCAAGGTGCATCGAGAGATGCTTTTCGCAATCCGTGTGCCAGCATCTCTCAACGATGAACGGTGAATGATGAATGATGAATTTATTGTCAATAAAACAATAGTTTGTTGTATAAATCAGCATTGTGAATAGAGAGGAGAGAGGGGTTGTTCAGGGGGGGGAAGGAAAAGGTTTATGCCGGGAGAAGGGAAAAACCTTCCGGAACGCGCCTCCGGCCAAAAGTCGATTGCCAAGCTCTCTGAGATGTTCTATATTTTCGTCTTGGTTCGTGGTTTGGAGTTCGGGTTTGGGATTCGTTCGTTGAGGAGGATTCCATGTTGTCAGATATTATCAGGGCCAGGCGGATCGCCGGCCTGGTTGAACGGCTGGAGGGGCGGACCGGTCTGCCGCCCCTGGAGCCAGAGGGCGCGGCGGATGCGGAGGTCCAGCAGGCGCTCGACAGCACCCCCCTGGAACGCCTGTTCGAGGGGGAGCGCATCACGTCGGAGGCATTTGCGCGCGCGGTGCAGAGCGGCCTTTACCTCTGGAACGACTGCCTCGATGCGTCTCACCGGATTGCGCAAAAGATCGAGGCGGAGACGGGGAGCTACTGGCATGCCATCATGCACCGCCGGGAGCCGGACTATTCCAACAGCAAGCACTGGTGGCAAAGGGCGGGGGAGCACCCCCTGTTCCCGGAGGTCCGGGGCGCGGCGTTGCGCGTGCTCTCGGGCGCTGAAGGTGGGTGGGGCCCGGAGGCTCGCAAGCTCATAGAGGCGAGCGGCCGGTGGATGCCGTTTGATTTCGTGGACTGGTGCGAGGCCTGCGCGACGGGCGGGCTGGCGGAGGCCAGGCCGGTCCTGGAACGGATACAGCTCGAAGAGATCAGGCTGTTGCTGGGTTATTCTTATCGACACGCTGTCCGCTGATGCCCCTCCTGAATCCCAAAGCGTTTGAGGCCGAGGTCCGCTCCGGCAGGGTCGGTCCGCTGTATCTGCTGGTGGGGGAGGAGACCTACCTGCGGGAGAAGGCCCTCCACGCGCTCATCGACGCGGCCCTGAGGCCGGCGGTCAGGCCGTTCAACCTGGACATCTTCCGGGGGGGGGAGACGCCCCCCGGGGAGATCGCGGAGCGCATTCAGTCCTTTCCCTTAATGGCCGCCCGCCGGGTCGTGGTCGTCAAGGCGTGCGACGAGCTGAACGAGGGCGCCGTGCGGCTCCTGCTCCCTGTGGTGGAATCCCCGCCCGAGACGTCGACAGTGGTGTTCGTCGGGGACAAGGCGGATGGGAGGAAGAGGCTCTTTGCGGCCCTGCGAAAGGCGGCCTGCACCGTGGAATTCAAGCCGCTGCGGGAGCGGGAGGCGGTCGCCTGGGTCCAGGAACGCCTGAAGGCCCTGGGGAAACGGCTCTCGCAGGAGGCGATCCCTCTGTTCATCGGGCGGGTCGGGGGCGATTTAGGCGTTGCGGCCGGGGAGATAGACAAGCTTGTCTCCTTTCTGGGGGACCGGCAGGTCATCGAGCGGGAGGACGTGGAGGGCGTGGTGGGGGTCTCTGCGGAGGTCAGCATCTTCGACCTGACGGATGCGGTCGGGGCGAAGGATGCGGGGCGAGCGCTGGCTGTCCTGAGGCGCATTCTGGAGGCCGGGGAGCGGGGCGGGGGCGTCCTCTGGCGGTTGACCCAGCACGTCCACACCCTGATGAGGGTCAGGATGCTCAGAGAGGTCCGGGTTCCCGAAAAGGACCTCCCTGACCGGCTCGGACTCCCTTCGTTTGTCGTGACCAAGTATCTCAACCAGGTTCGGAAGTTCTCCCCATCGGACCTCTGGCGCGCCTACGAGGCCCTGGCGACTGCGGAAGATCATCTCAAATCCGGGTATCAGACCGAAGAGATTGTCCTGCAACTGCTCATCAGGGCACTGTGTAGATAGGAAAAAGAGTAGGTGGCAGGCGGTAGGTGGGGGTCCCATATGCCACCTACTGTATGCCACCTACCGCCACCTACCGCCTCTGGTTTTTGTCCCTTGACAGCGGCGTCTAAATTCGATAGATTCATCATAAGGTTTCCGTGCCTTTTTGGGGTTTGCCAATATCGATCCATCATTTTATGAATTATGAACATGAAAGGCGGTGAATGTCCTTGGGAAAACCCGTGGTGGTGACCGACGCCACCTTTTCGGATGAGGTCTTGAAGTCACCTCAGCCGGTGCTCGTCGATTTCTGGGCGACATGGTGCGGCCCGTGCCGGGCGATCGCCCCGGTGGTGGAAGAGCTTGCCGGCGAATACGAGGGGCGCGTCAAGGTCTGCAAACTTGACGTGGATATGGAACAGAAGACGGCCGAAGAATACGGCATTCGAAGCATTCCGACCCTTCTGATCTTCAAAGATGGGAAGGTGGCCACGCAGGTGGTGGGGGCGGTGCCCAAACCTCATCTCGTCGAGAAAATCGAATCGGTGTTATAAGCTAATCGCTTGGGATCGGCAAGTGAAGCAAGGGGAACGGACGGTGCGCCGACGTTCCCCTTGCGTTTTTTAGAAAACCCGAATAAGACCACCAAGACACCAAGACACCAAGACACCAAGACACCAAGACATCAAGACACACAAAGCAGGGATGGAGGCGGCATGGCGCAACAGAAGACGGACGTGATGGAGAAGCTGGTCTCCCTGTGCAAGCGGAGGGGGTTCGTGTTTCAGAGCAGCGAGGTCTACGGCGGCCTGAACGGGTGCTGGGACTTTGGCCCTCTGGGGGTGGAGTTGCTCAGGAACTTCAAGGAGGCGTGGTGGCAGGCGATGACCTCCAGGGAGGACGTGGAGGGGATCGACGCCAGCATTCTGATGCATCCCCGCACGTGGGAGGCGTCCGGTCACGTGGAGCATTTCACCGATCCGATGGTGGATTGCCGGGAGTGCAAGGCCCGGTTCCGGGCGGACCAGATTGAGGACATGCCCTGCCCCAAGCATACCAACCGGCCTGCGGTGCGGTGTCAGGCGAACTTCACGGAGGCCAGGCAGTTCAACCTGATGTTCAAGACCTTCGTGGGCCCGGTGGAGGACGAGGGCTCGGTGGTGTACCTGCGGCCGGAGACGTGCCAGGGCATCTATGTCAATTTTTTGAACGTGCAGGCCTCGGCCAGGCAGAAGGTCCCGTTTGGGATCGCGCAGATCGGGAAGGCCTTCCGGAACGAGATCAACACCAAGAATTTCCTCTACCGCGTCCGGGAGTTCGAGCAGATGGAGATGCAGTTTTTCGTCAAGCCCGGAACGGACGAGGAGTGGTTCGAGTACTGGCGACAGGAGCGCATGGAGTGGTACCTGGACCTGGGCATGACGCCGGAGAAGGTCCGGTTCCATCATCAGGTGCCTGAGGAGCGCGCCCATTACGCCAAGGAGGCCTACGACATCTACTACGAGTTCCCGTTCGGGTGGTCGGAGATCGAGGGGGTTCACAACCGGACGGACTACGACCTCTCCCGGCATCAACAGTACTCGGGGAAGAACCTCACCTATTTTGACGACCGGTCGCAGGAGCGCTACACGCCCTATGTCATCGAGACTTCCGTCGGGGTGGGGCGGCCTCTCATGGCCTTTCTGGTGGATGCCTATCGGGAGGAGGAGGTGCGGGGGGAGAAGCGCACGGTGCTCCGGTTCCACCCCCGGCTGGCCCCGATCAAGGCCGCCGTGTTCCCGCTGGTGAACCGGGACAATATGCCGGAGGTCGCTCAGAGGGTCGTGGCGGACCTGCGGCCGTACCTCAGGGTCTTCTACGACGACGGCGGGGCGGTGGGCCGGCGCTACCGCCGGATGGACGAGGTGGGGACGCCTTACTGCGTCACGGTGGACTCGCAGACGCTTCAGGATGAAACGGTCACGGTGCGGGACCGGGATTCGATGGAGCAGGTCCGGGTGTCCATCGCAGGGCTGAGGGCGCATCTGGAGGAACGAATCAGGACTTGGAAGAGACCGGGGTAATTTGACACCCCGCCATCCCACCGTTCGGGCGGCCCGTGCCGCCCGGTCACTCTTTGGACGCCCAAAGAGTGACCAGAAAGACGCTCCTCAAGCGCCGGAGGGGCTGGGCGCGGCGTAATCCATACCCCGTAGCAGATCGGAGTTTTGTAACCCTTCGGAGCGCGGTAGTTTTGCCGGGTCTGGAGGGTATAGGATTTTGACGCCGCGCCGCTTGTCGTTTTGATAAGGTCGTTCCCCCTTCCCCTCTGGGGAAGGGGGGTAGGGGGTTGGGTTGGTTTCAACCTTCAGACGAAAAGGCAACGATCTGGTCGCCGGGAACCGGCGGGCGCGGCTGACGCTGGCGGTTGTCAGCGGTGGGCTGGGTGAGGAGGAGGGGTGTCTGTCGGAGGCGGCGGACCTGAACGTCTCGGTCGCGCTGAGGGGTCGGCGGGTCGGCGGCCTCCGGCTGCTGGCCGATGGGGAGCCGGTCGCGTGCGCGCGGGAGGGAAACCGGCTCTGGGGGCGGTTTTCATCCGGCCCGCGCGTGGGCGAGGTCCGGTTTGAGGTCGTGGCCGACGGGCGCGTTGCCCTGACGGCTGAGGTCGAGGTCCGGCCCGCCAAGCTGGACTACCGGACGCATTTCGAGGCGATGCGGGCGGACATCGAGGCGACTTGCCGCTCGCTGCTGTTCCGGATGCCCGGCGGGGTTCGGGCGCGCCGGTCTGCGGTCTGCGCCGACGGGCCGTCCGCCGCCGAGTACCTGGGCCTTCTGGAGGGGCTGTTTGCGGACCTGGCGCAGGCCGTGGAGGCGATTCTGCGCTCTCCCTGCCGCCGGCTGACCCGCCGCCCCGAGGTCGTGGAGGTTTCCCGCGCCCGCGGTGGGGGGGCGGATGGGGTGGCGTGGGTCGTCCGCACGCCGTCGGTCTGGGTCCCTGTTCCTTCAGGGGGGACCGCTGTCAGGCCCCTGCGGTCGAGCCGGGGGGAGGTGTATTACCGGGCGGTCCAGGAGGCCGTGCCCCGTGTGGACGTCGACCTTCCTGAAAACCGGCTCCTGAGGCACGTCCTTGTGACCCTTCGGGGGCGGCTGAAGGGCCTCGTGGAGCGGGGGACCTCCTCCGGGAACACGCCTCCATCCCGATGGGTCGAGGCCTGTCGCCGGATGCTGTCTCGCGTCGAGGCATGGCTGAGAAGCCCTCTGTTTCAGTCCCTCTCCTCCTCCTTTCCCTCAGATATGACCGGGACGCTGCTGGACGCCCGGTACCTTCAGGTCCTGCGCGTCCACCGGGACCTCTCCCGGGGGCTCGGGGACCTGCGGGGCAGGCCCTTCGAGGTCTCCTTTCGAGACACCCCTGAACTTTACGAGTACTGGGTCTACCTCAAGCTGGTGGAGATTTTCACCTCTCTTGGCTTCACGCCTCTTGAAACCCTCCCCTCTCTGTTTGTGTCCGAAGATGCGCTTCAGGTCGCCCTCGGCCGCGGGCTCGACTTCGCGGTGCGTCTCGCGTCGCCGGAGGGACTGCAAGCGACGCTGTTCTACAACCGGACCTATACGACCCGGGGCCGGGCGAGTCTCACGCACGACATGAGGCCGGACGTGGTCTGCGAGGTGGAGACCCGGAAGGGGAAGACGGCGTGGGTGTTCGACGCGAAGTACCGGAGGGCGTGGGACGGCGGGCGCTGGGGACCGACTCAAGAGGACATCGATCAGATGCATGCCTACCGGGACGGCATCGGGAGGGTGGGCGAGGGGGGAGGGTTTCAGAGGCTTATGGATGGGGCCTACGTCCTTTTTCCGGCGGAGTGGGACGAGGCGTACTTGGGGCACCGGTTCTATCGCAGCGCCGCGTATGGGATCGGGGGGTTTCCGCTGATGCCGGGGGACGGGCGGACGGTGAAGCACCTGCGGGAGTGGATCGGGGAGAAGATAAAGGCGGGGTGAGGGCTGAACGCTGATTTGCATGACCGACACGCAACTGTTACAGGAGCTGGAGGCCCTGGCCGAGCGGCTGTCCGTCGAGGTCTCTGTCGGGAATCTGGAGGGCTCTCCCGGCGGGCTGTGCCGGCACCGGGGGAAGTGGCGGCTGCTCGTGGAGCGCCGTCTGGGCGTGCGGGAGCGGGTCGAGGTCTTTCTGCGGGCGCTCTCCCGGTTGCCCCTGGAGGGCGTGTTCGTGGTGCCGGAGGTGAGGGAGAGGATTGAGGAGAGGAGGTAGCGGCGCGGCACAGCCGCGCCGCTACCTCAGATGTATCGTATGTTTTTGCCAAGCGTGGCGACGGTCTCACCGGATGCGACCATCGGGTAGAGGGACTTTGACCAGAGAATGGCCTCGTGGGGGGCGCGCAGGGTCTCCAGGACATTGCCGAAGGGGTCGGTGATGTGCGCCACGTCCTCGCCGGCCTGGAGGTGGGCGTAGAGGTCGGCCTGATACTCGATGAAGCCTCCCCGGCTGGACAGGAGGGTCGTAAAGGCGTCCACCGCGATCTGGCGCTCCGGGATGCGGGGCCGGCCCGGCAGCAGGCCGTAGTGGCGCAGGGCGTTCTCGACGCCGGTCACGCCCTTGCGGATGCTGGCGGCGTCCCATCCGTGACATCCTCCCAGCTCCGGGTCGATGGTCGGGATGCCGCGCTCCGGGGCGGCCTTGGCGAGCTGGCCGTCCGGTCCCTCGCTGTCCAGGATGTAGCCGATGCCGAAGATTCGCGCCAGCTCCAGGCTGTCCCGGTGGTAACGCTTGCGGCGGTCCACCCGGACGCGGACTTCGTCGATCATGGGGCGCACGCCGCCCTGGTGGAGGTCGATGCAGAGGTCGGCCTGGAGGACGGCCTTGTGGAATATCTGGTGGGCGATGCGTTCGGAGGAGGTCCCGTCCGGGCGTCCGGGGAAGCAGCGGTTCATCTTCTTGCCGTCGGCGGGGTTGAACGCCTGCCGGGCGTGGAAGGCGTGGGTGTTGACGATGAGGATGGCGATGATGCCGCCGCGCAGCCGGGCGGGATCGACGCGGCGGAGGACCTGCCGGATGACGGCGAGGCCGTTCAGTTCGTCGCCGTCGCTGACGGCCTGGAGGTAGAGGACCGGGCCGTCCTCTTTCCCGTTGAGGAGGGCCACGGGGAGGCGGGCGGGCGTCCCGTCCTGCATCTCCGCGATCTCCCAGTAGCCCTGGACCATCGTGCCGGGAGCGGCGGAGAGGTGCTCGACGCGCAGAACGTTTTGGCTCACGATTATGTCTCCCGTGTACTTTTGTTTTGACCAGGAACAGCCGGGCGGAAATTTACAGTGAGACGTTCAGGCTGTCAACAGTTCTCTCGAAGAGGATCTCATGAAACGGCTCGTGAAGGGCCTGTACGTGATCGTGGACCCGGAGGCGGCGCGGGGACGGGACCTCGTGGGGGTGACGGCGGCGGCGGTGCGGGGCGGCGCGGACGCGGTGCAGCTCCGGGCGAAGGGGATGGGGGGGAGGGCGCTCTATGAGACGGCGTGCGCCCTGCGGGAGGTCTGCCGGGCAGGGGGGGCGGTCTTCATCGTGAACGACCGGGCGGACGTGGCTGCGGCGGCGGATGCGGACGGGGTGCACGTGGGGCAGGAGGATCTCCCGGTGGCACAGGTGCGGCGGGCCGTGGGGCCGGGCCGGATCGTCGGGGCGTCGGCCAAGACCGTGGACCTGGCCGTTCAGGCCGTTCGGGAGGGGGCGGATTACCTGGGCGTGGGGGCGATGTTCGCGTCGCCGACGAAGCCGGGGTCGTCGGTGATCGGGCCGGAGGGCCTGCGGGAGATCCGGGCGGCTGTGCGGGCGACGATCGTGGGGATCGGCGGGGTGGATGCGGGGAACGCAGGACTCGTGATGCGGGCGGGCGCGGACGGGGTGGCCGTGATCTCGGCGGTGGTGGGCGCAGAGGATGTGGAGGCGGCGGCCAGGAGGATCAAGGAGGCGATCAGAGGAATGGCGTAGGGGCACGGCATGCCGTGCCCCTACCTTCGTTCGATCCACGCATAGGGGTTCACGGGGCCGTGGCCCTGACCGATGGAGAGGCAGTGCCGGATGGCTGTGGTGATGAACGCCTTGGCCTGACGGACGGCCTCCCGGACCGGATGGCCGTGGCCGAGGAGCGTGGCGATGGCTGCGGAGTAGGCGCAGCCGGTGCCGTGGGTGTTCTGCGTGTCGATCCGTTCGGCGGAGAACTCCACGAAGTCGCAGCCGTCGTAGAGGAGGTCGACGGCCTGGCCCTCGAGGTGGCCGCCCTTGATCAGGACGTGCTGGACGCCGGAGGCGCGGATGCGCTCTGCGGCCCGGCGCATGTCGTCAGGGGTATAGACGGGGATGCCGGCCAGGACGGCGGCCTCCGGGAGGTTCGGGGTCACGACGGTCGCCAGGGGGATGAGGGCGTCCAGGATGGCGCCTCGGGCCTCCTCTGACAGCAGGGGGTCTCCGCTCTTGGCGACCATGACCGGGTCGACGACGAGGTTGGGGATGCGGTGCTCGACGACCTTCCGGGCGATGAGGCGGACGATCTGGGGGTTGACCAGCATGCCGGTCTTGGCCGCGTCCGCGCCGATGTCGGAGGCCACGGCGTCGAACTGCCGGGCGATGAAATCGAGCGGCACCTCGAATATGCCGGCCACGCCGACGGTGTTCTGGGCGGTGAGGGCGGTGACGACGCTCGCGCCGAACCCTCCCAGGACGGTGATGGTCTTGAGGTCGGCCTGAATCCCGGCCCCGCCCCCGGAGTCGGAGCCGGCGACGGTCAGGATGCGTGGGACAGAAGGTCGTTCGTTCATAGTCCGTTATTCGGCCAGGATCTGCGCGAGTGTCTCCGGGGCGATATTCCCGCCGCTGA
>Ga0156186_1068_pt1 | contig 15232 bp, 15 predicted proteins | sample RifCSPlowO2_12_FD_107839 | JGI IMG/M metagenome (GOLD analysis project Ga0156186, IMG submission 107839) | Candidatus Handelsmanbacteria bacterium RIFCSPLOWO2_12_FULL_64_10
GCGAAAGAGGTAGATGACCGCGCCGAAGAGGGCCAGGAGCACCAGGCCGAAGGGCCAGGCTCTACGAAAGGTCCATTTGGGATTCATGGCAAGCAATAATATACATCGCCGAGGCGACAGGCGCAAGCGCGGCACAAGAGACGCGCTCTCCCCGCCGATGAAAAATGGCGCTTGACATCGCCTTTTCTTTTTTTAAGATGTGGTGAGGGGCCGACAAGGTCGGACGCTCATCCGACGGTTGGAGAAAGGGGATGATGATTCCTTGCACTACCGAGACATCCTCAACAAGATTCGCGTGGCCTTTCCGCAGCCGGTGAGCGACCGCGTTCACGACTCCTACGTGGTCCACACGGTCATGCGAGCGCTGGACATGGTGGATGCCCTCAAGGGGGACCTGCCGATCTTAGGCGCAGGGGGGACCTTAGATTACGCGGCCGCCCGCGCGGCGCGGCTGGCGGAGGAGGGGGCGTCGCTGGAGGAGGTGACGGCGTCGCTGGTCGGCTATCTGGGGGGCATGACCGTCTGGGGGCATCCGCGCACACAGCAGAACGTCGTGCCGCCTCCCTCCATCGCCTCGCTGGTCGGTATGATCCTGGCGGGGCTGTGCAACCCGAATCTGGCGTCGGAGGAGCACAGCCACCGGTTCGCGCTGGCCGAGGTGGAGGCGGCGGCGATGACGGCGGCGCTGGTCGGCTACGACCCGGCGCGGGCGGCGGGCGTGTTCACCTTCGGGGGCACGGGCACGACGCTCTACGCGATGAAGGTGGGGATCGAAAAGGCGCTGCCGGGCGCGATGGAGCAGGGCGTGCGGGAGGACGCGGCGATCTTCGCCAGCGACGGCAGCCACTACTGCCGGTATAACGTCGCGGGCTGGCTGGGCTTAGGCGCGAAGAACTTAGTCACCGTCCCGACGAACCTGCGCAACGAGATGGATGTCCGGGCGTTGGGGGAGGCGGCGCGCGCGGCGCTGGCGGCCGGGCGGAGGGTGGCGGGCATCGTCTGCACCCTGGGCACGACGGACGCCTTCGGGCTGGACGACATCGAGGAGGTCGTGCGGCTGCGGGACGCGCTGGTCGAGGAGTTCCGGCTGCCCTATCGTCCGCACGTGCACGCGGACGCGGTGATCGGCTGGGCGTGGTCGGTCTTCAACGACTACCCGTTCGATGGGAACCCGCTCGGGTTCCGGCCGCGCACGGTCCGCGCGCTGGCGGGGGCGTGCCACCGCATCCGGCATCTGGGCCTGGCGGACTCGGTGGGGGTGGACTTCCACAAGACCGGGTTCACGCCCTACATCTCCAGCCTCGCGCTGTTCAGGGACGGGGACGACCTGAGGCTGCTGGGACGCAGCCCGGAGCAGATGCCCTATCTCTACCACTTCGGCGAGCACCGTCCGGGGATGTACACGCTGGAGACGTCGCGCAGCGGCTCGGGCGTGCTGGCGGCGCTGGCGAACCTGAGGCTGTTCGGGAGGCAGGGGTGGCAGGCGATCTTAGGGCACATCGTGGAGATGGCGCAGCTTTTGCGGGAGCATTTAGAGGGGCACGCCGCCACGACCGTGCTCAACCGGGACAACTTCGGCACGGTCACGCTGTTCCGGGCGTACCCCGACGGGGTGGACACGTTCGAGATCAAGGACCAGGAGCTGGCGGACCCGGCGTTCCGGGAGGTCCTGCTGCGGCACAACGACTACAACCGCCGGATCGCGGAGTACGTCCACGACGAGGCGATGGCGGGCCGGGGGGTGGTGATCTCCCTGACCGAGTGCTACCGCCGCACGGCCTACGGGGAGCCGGTGGTGGCGCTCAAGTCCTACATCCTGTCGCCGTTCGCGGACGAGGAGAACGTGGAGGCGGTGGTCGCGAAAGTTTTAGAAGCGCGGGAAAGGATTGGAGAATGAGATGAGGATAGGGACTTACAACGTGCTGGGATTGCGGGGCTACCCGCCGGAGGAGGCGGAGAAGGTGATCGGGGACCGGCTCGGGGAGGTCGCGGCGGGGCACTTCGCGGGGGTGTTCAGCGGGCTGGGGTGCGACGCCCTGGCGCTGCAGGAGGGGGTCCCTTTCCCGCAGATTCAGCGGGTCGCCAGGGCGATGGGGGTCCGCCTGGCGACGTTCCCGTCCCCGTGCGGGTGGCCGGGGCATCTGCTGACCCGGTACCCGATCCTGGAGTCGCGGACCTTCAGCCACTTCGCGCCGGACGCGGGGGATCGTCCGCTGAGCCGGGTCGCGGGGACCGCGCTGCTGGAGGTGGGGGAGGGTCAACGGCTCTGGGTGGTGGACATTCATCTCTATCCGGGGATCGGAGAGGACCGGCGCGCGCGGCGGGCCCCGGAGGCGGCCGTCGTGGAGGAGCGGGTCGCCGCGCTGGCGGCGGAGACGCCGAACGTGGTGGTGCTGGGGGACTTCAACTGCGAGGTGGAGGAGGAGTTGCATCGGCGCCTGAAGGGGCGGGGCTTTGTGAACGCGATGGAGCGGGTCGGCGGGGGGCTCCGGCCGACGATTGGGGGGCACGCCATCGACCACATCTACGTGAGCCCGGCGCTTTCGGGGCGTCTGGTGACGGCGGAGGTGGTCCGGAGGCCGGGGTTCTACTTAGAGGAGCCGAGGGTCCCCGGACAGTGGGCGCACTCGGACCATCTGCCGGTGGTCGCGGAGCTGGACTGGCCGTAAGCAAGGAGGAGTCGCATGGCGGAGCGGATGCGGAAGGTCGTGGCGATCGACGGGCGGGGGAGGATCTCGGTGGAGCGGGAGCCTGTGCCCGCGCCGAGGCCGGGACAGGTGTTGATCGAGGTGAAGGCGAGTCTGATCAGCCCCGGGACGGAGCTGGGGGGCGTGGCGCGCCGGAGACAGAGCCCGACGGAGGGTCCGCCGAGGGCGTTCGGGTACGGGAACGCCGGGGTCGTGATCGGGCAGGGGGAGGGGTGCGGGGACATCCCGGCCGGGACGCGGGTCGCGTGCATGGGGGGCGGGTACGCGCAGCACGCCTCGTCTGCGTGCGTGCCGAGGAACATGGCCGTGCCGATGCCGGAGGGGGTGAGCTTTGAGCACGCGGCGTTCAGTTGTCTGGCGGCCACGGCGCTCAACGCGATCCGCCGGGCGGAGCTGCAACTGGGGGAGAACGTGGCCGTGGTGGGGCTGGGGCCGGTGGGGCAGCTCGCCTGCCAGTGGGCGAGGCTGAGCGGGTGTCACGTGATGGCCATAGACCGCCTGCCGATGCGCCTGAAGCGGGCGCTGGAGGCCGGCGTCCACCGGGCGGTGAACGCGCAGGAGGAGAACGCCGTGGAGGCCGCGAAGGCGTTTACGCGGGGCTATGGCTTAGACGCGGCGGTCATGGCGTTCGGGGGGGATGGGACGGAGGCGTTCAAGATGCTGGTGCAGATGATGAAGCTGGCGCCGGACACGCACCGGATGGGGCGGGTCGTGAACGTGGGCGGGGCCAGGATCGAACACGCGTTTGCGGCTGCGCTGGGCAACCTCGACGTGCGGAGCGCGGCCCGGACAGGTCCGGGGTATCACGATGAGGCGTGGGAGCACGGGAAGGACTACCCGCCGGTGTTCGTGCCGTGGACGACGCGGCGCAACATAGAGGAGTGCCTGAGGTTCATGGCGGAGGGGGGGATCAGGATCGAGCCGCTGATCACGCACCGGACGCCGATAGACGAAGCGCCGGAGGCGTGCGAGAGGTTGATACAGAGGCCGAATGAGGCCTTAGGAGTGGTGTTGATTCCGTAAACCCCCTTCCACCACCGTTTCGGCGGCCCGTGCCGCCGACGCACTCTTTGGGCGGCCAAAGAGTGCGCAGAAAACCGCTCCTCAAGCGCCGGAGGGGCTTGGCGCGACGCAACCTTGACGTTTTGCAGTCGCACCGAATGTTGTGCCCCCGGCATGTGGGGTGCTTTCCCCCCTCCCCGCGTCGGGGAGGGGATTTAGGGGGAGGGGTCTCAATTTTTGCGGAGGTGCTGGCATGGCCCGTCCTGTGAGGTTGCCTGACGAGGTGGAGCCGATGGCGCGGTTCGTGGAGGAGACGCCCCCGCGGGAGATCGTGCGGGAGGCGGTGAAGCGTCTGCGCGGGGGCGTCTCGGAGCGGGAGATGATGGTCGCCGCGGCGCTGGCGGTCATGCGGTCCACGGAGATGCCCTTCGTCCACCACGGCGGGCCGCTGCATCCGGTGGCGGCCCTGCCGGCGGTGGAGGCGACGATGGGGCGGATGGAGGAGGGGCTGCGCTGGCTGCCGTTGATTCAGGACGTGGCCCTGGCCAACCGGCACATCCACGACCCGGCGTCGGGGCCGTCCATTATGCCGGAGATTGAGCCGCTGGGGGCGGGGAGCGCGGACGCCACGGTCGAGGCGTTCCGGAGATGTCTGGGCCGGAACTATACGAGCGGGGCGGAGCACCATTTCCTCTGGCTTCTTGAGAATGCACAGGGCAAGGCGGTGGAGGCCCTGCTAAGCGTGGCGGTGGACAACTACCGGCACGACGAGCACAAGCTGATCGCGGCCGTGAACGCCTTCAGGCTGCTGGACCGCATCGGCTGGCGGTTTGCCCCGGTCCTGCTGCGGGGGGTGGTCCGCTACAACTTCATGCCGTCGGTGTGGGCGAAGGCCCCGCCGGCGGAGGGGGTCGAGGCGCTGATCGAGCGCCACCGGCTGAAGGAGGGGGTGAGGTGGGAAGGGGAGGACGCGGATGAGCGGGTGGATGGATTGCGGAGGTCGCTGGTGGAGGTCTCGCTCGAAGAGACGCCGGAGCGGATCGCGGTCGCGCTGCGGGGTGGGATGTCCCTGATGGGCGCTGCGGAGGCGGTCTCCTTAGCGGCGTCGGACCTGTTCATCGGGATGGAGACGGCCAGCCCGATGGGCATTCACTTCATGACCGGGGCGAACGCGATCCGGTGGGTCTGTCGGGCGCACCCTCCGCTCGGCGTGAGGGCGCTCCTGATGTGGGCGCTGGGGCCGGAGACGCGGGGGGCCGTGCGGTCGCGAAAGCGTCCGGTGGAGGCGCCGGGCCGGGCGGGGTTAGAAGAGGTGACGGAGGCGATTCAAGCCAATGACGGGGCGCAGGCCGCAGGGCGGGCGGCGGGCTACTTAGCGTCCGGGGGGGACCTGCGGGCGCTCCTCCGGCTGCTGGGGGAGTTCGCGGCGCGGGACGACTCGACGGAGATGCACGCGATGAAGCACCATCAGGCGATGGTCGAGGAGTTTGAGGGGGCGCGGCCTTCGCTGGCCTCAGTCCATCTCGTCGCCCAGGCGAAGGAGGCGGCGCTGCACGCGGGGAAGGGGACGGGGGTGTATGAGGAGGCGAGGGAGGCGTTGATGTAGGGGCGCGGCATGCCGCGCCCCTACGATATCCCTATTTCCGTTCGAGCAGTTCGATCTCGTAGCCGTCGGGGTCGGTGACGAAGGCCATCTTGCGGCCCGTGACGAAGGACTGCCGCCAGCCGTCGGGCCAGATGGAGATGCCCTTCTTCTCCAGTTGATCGCAGAAGGCGATCAGGTCGGGCACGCCGATGGCGATGTGCATCAGGTCCTCCGGGACGTTCAGCTTGTAGTCCGGAGAATAGGTCAACTCCCAGCCGTGGGCGTTGCCGGGCAGTTCGAGGTGGGCGATCTGGTTGCCTGCCGGGGACCTGTCCGATCGGCTTTTCACGACGAACCCGAAGTTGTCGCAGTAGTACTTGATGGCGCGGTCCAGGTCGCCGACCCGGATGCGGGTGTGCATAAAGACGGCCATGATAAACTCCTTTCGTGAGAGGTGAGACGGCCCCCACTCTCCCCCTATTGCCGGGGATCAGGCTATTTCCCCCTCCCTCCCCCACCTGTGGGGGGAGGGAGGTGGCACAAGCTTTTCTACAGCACAGGGGGAGGGTAGGGGGCTGTCATGTTTGCCTTTACTCCGGTCCGATCACCTGGATGCCCAACTCACCGGCGGTCCGGCGCAGGAAGGCTCTCACCTGGGGCAGGTCCTTCTCCCCGGCGGCCTCCACGATCACGGGATAGTCGGGGTCGAGGGCCTCCACGCGGCGGAGGAAGGTCCGGTAGTCGAGGAGGCCCCGGCCCGACGGGACGGTCTCCAGGTGGAGGGTGAGCCGGTCCTCGATGAGGATGTCCTTGGCGTGGGCGCTGACGATGCGGTGGACGAGGGTGTCCACCATTTGATCGACGGCGGGGCCGGTCTGGAACACGGTCTTGAGGGTGATCCAGTTCACGGGGTCGAAGTCGCACCGGACGAACCGGGAGCCGACCGCGTCCAGGACCTCCTTCGTCACTTCCGCGTCTTCGAGCGTGACGAGCTGGTGGCCCTCCATGCTCAGGAAGACGTTGTGGTCCTCGGCGGCCTTCGCGCACTCCCGGAGGCTCCTGACGAGCTGCTCGCGGGACTTCGGGCTCCAGTTGTCGGGGTGGGGGTTCCAGGGGCCGGTGGGGCTGAGGGACCCCGGCCCGGTGTCGATGCCCCGGCTGCCGAGGTCGCCGGCCACGCGCAGGGCCTCCGAGAGGGTCCGGACGGCCTGTCGCCGGTGGGTCTCGTCCGGGTGGATGAGGCACTGCCAGTAGCCGGTCGTCTGGTACATCCGGAGGCCCTCGCCGGACAGGATGTCGCGCACCCGCCCGCATTGCGCCTTTGAGGTCTGAAAGGGGTCGTTCGCCCTGAACCGGGTGAAGATGCCGGAGAAGCCGAGGGCGCGCACACGCCGGGCCGTCTCCACGGTGAAGTCGTCCATGTTCGCGGGCAGGAACGCGCCCGACATGCCGAAGCGCATAAACCCTCCGGCCCCCCTCCTACCCCCGTACCCCCCTCCCTCCCCCCACGTGTGGGGGAGGGAGGGGGTCTCAAGGGATTTGCCGCCAGGATGGGGGAGGGTGGGGGGCTATGACTGATTAAAGAACAGTTCCTCCTCTTCGTCGCCGTGGCAGATCACCATCTCCCCGCTGCCGAACTCGGACCTCCCGAAGGGGCTGTCCAGGAGCGGGTATTTTGAGGTCTGCGCCCGCTGGCCGTTCAGGGTGATCGGCCCCTCCCAGCCCATCCGGAGGGTCCCGACGCTGGGGGATGGGTAGGAGATCTGACCGTCCTCTCGCTTCGGCTGGAGGGTGGACAGCTTCGAGACGAACGCCTCGAACGTCTTCCAGTCGGCCCTGCGACCCGCCTCCACCACCCAGGCGTTCTCGTCCGCCCGGCAGATCAGCTCCCGGCCGGCGTACTGTCCGGTCCTGCCTGTCTCGTATCCGTGCTCGGACCATAAGCCGACGTAGGCGTCCTTCTTGCGGGCGAAGACCCAGGGGCCTCTCTCGACCACCTCGTCGAAGCGGTCGCGCTCGAAAAAGGCGTGGGACATCCAGCCGAGGTCGCCGTGCCGGAAGAGGAGCAGGGCCACGTTGCGCTCGCCGAAGGCCCTGGGGAGGGCGCCATTGCCGGACCAGTAGTCGGGGCGGAGGCCGCCCCCCTCGCCGGCGGTCTTGGGGCAGGAGAAGAAGAGGACGACCTTGTCCTCGAAGGTGATCTGGAAGGGGTGGACCTGCGCGGCGAGGGCGCCGGGGGTGTAGTCCTGCAGGGCGGACATGGCGTAGTCCGGGGTCCGGTAGACGATGAAGTTGGCCGAGCCCCCCGGCGCGAGGCCCTGGCGCTGCCGGGAGAGGGAGACGGTGGTGCGGTCCGCGGCGATGTCGGACAGGACCTCAGGCGGGCGGTAGGCGCTCGTGGCCAGGCTCACGGTGCCCATGGCGTTCGAGTGGAGGCTCCCCTCGCCGAAGAGCACCCACATCATCCCGGCGGTCCCGTCGTGGTCGGGGTTCTTCAGGTAGCGGACGTAGGTCCTGCCGTGCGTGGCGCCAAAGACGCCGCGGAAGCCGTCGGCGGCCAGGTTGAAGAAGGCCATGGTGAGGACCTGCCGGGCCTGCAGGCGGAGGCGGTTCTCCGAGGCATGCACGAAGTCCAGCACGTTCAGAATGGGCGCAACGGTGATCGGGTAGTAGCTGTTGGAGTGCCACTCGTCGAACCCGAACCGGCCCCGCTGGTTGAGCCACTCCATCATGTACTGCCGGGACTTGGCCGCGTGCTGGAGGCCGTTCATGCCGCTGTTGGGGAAGACCTCCGTGGGCCAGAGGGTCCCGGCCAGGAACTCGGCCACGTGGAAGAGCATCCGGTGGTTCTCGGTGCCCGTCACCATGACGTCCTCGCCCGGCTCGTCCACCCAGTACTTGAAGCCGAGACAGGTGTCCTTGATCAGGGCGCGGACGTGGGGGTCGATGCGGTCCTTCCCCCGGTCCATATACATGAGTCGCAGGAGGGCCTGGATGACGAAGTCCGCGCAGTCGTGCCGCTCCCGGATCTGGTAACAGGTCTCCCAGACGGCGTCCCGGTCGATCCGCTCGGGGTTCCCCAGGGCGCAGCGGGCCACCTGCGCCCAGATGTCGTTCCCCGAGGCGTGATGCTCCAGGGCGTAGCGCCGCCGCTCGTCGTAGCGGTCCGCCCCGCGCATCGGGGGCGTGGGGGTCAGGATGAGGGCCTCGAAGGAGCGCTCGCCCAGGGTCTGACCTGAGGAGGAGAGCGTGACCCGTATCTCACAGCCTCCGTCTCCGATGTCGGCGCCGGTCCCCAGGGCCACCTCGCCCGGTTTCAGCGGGCGGGTCTGAGAGCGGAGGGCCTTTCCGTTGCGCAGGACCTCGCACCGGAGGTCCGCGTCCAGCGAGGGAGGGTCGTCACACGCGACGCGGAGGGGGTCCTGCGGGTAGAAGGTCTCCCGCGGGAGGAAGACAGAGGCGAGGGCCTTCTCCACGGCCCTCCGGTCCACGCTGGCAGGCAGGTCCCGGAGGGGCGGGCGCACGGTAAGCGCCGCGTCCACGGGCTCCAGCAGGATGCTCCCGCTGGTCATCCGGGCCAGGCGGAAGGCGCCGACGGTGAGGACGTTCTCGCCTTCTTTGAGCGTCAGGTCGAACTCGAAGGCCTGTTCGCCGCGAGGGTCGGCGTTGACGCGGCCCCAGGACTCGAATTGCACCTGTCCGTTGACGGCGATGAGGTTCAGGTTGTAGAGGTGCTGCCGGAAGCGGAGGCGCGTCCTGCCGGGCCGGTCGGGCGTGATGCGCGTCGAGAGGAACGCGCCCACGAGCGAGTTCATCCGGTTGTAGCGCCCCCAGGCGAGCATCGGCTCCTCCCGGCGGATGAGTTCGTAGGGGAGGGTCTGGCCGAGGAAGGCGACCTGAGCGCCCTCCACGGGCGTCCGGGAGAGGATCTCGCAGGCCTCCTGAAGGTACTTGCGGAGGATCACCTCGCCGTTGTTCGAGGTGGGGCGCTCGAACATCGAGGCGCCGAACACCTCGGTGGACACGTCCTTGAAGAAGGGGCCTGCGGCGATCCAGGGCCGCACGATGTCGCCGGGGCCCACGCGCCGGGGCTCGGCTGCGTCTGATCCGCGAAACACGGTCCAGTTCGATTTGGGCATGGTTCGCCTCCCAAAGTCAGTCACGAGTCACGAGTCACGAGTCACGAGTCACGAGTCACGAGTCAAAAACGGAATGCTCAGGGCCATGGTACGACCGGGGTCGGGCGGTGTCAAGGGTTTTGTGCGAAGGGTGTAGAAGAAGATAGGGGGACAGGTCCACATTCACAGGAGGCATGACATGAAGATCACCGAGGTGAAGACGTTCCCCGTGTTCTACGGGTCGAGGAACTACCTGTTCGTGAAGGTGGAGACGGACGAGGGGATCTACGGGGTGGGGGAGTTCGGGCTGACGTGGAAGGAGCAGGCGGGGGTCGGGGCGGTCCGGCACATGGCGTCGGACTTAGTCGGGCAGGACCCGATGAACACCGAGCGGATCTGGCAGACGCTGTTCCGGGGGGACTTCTTCCCCGGCGGGCGGATCAACATGGCCGCGCAGAGCGCGATCGACATCGCGCTGTGGGACATCAAGGGGAAGGCGCTGGGGCAGCCGGTCTACGCGCTGCTGGGCGGGAGGATGCGGGACCGGGTGGTCTGCTACACGGGGATCGGGGGCAAGACGCCGGAGGAGACGGCGAGGGTCGCCCGGCAGCGGGCCCAGGAGGGGTGGAAATATCTGCGGATGTCGGTGATGGACCGGGACGGGGTGCTGGAGCCGTCGGTCGCGGTGCGGGACGCGGTGGCGCACTTTGCGGCGGCCCGCGAGGCCGTGGGGCCGGAGGTCGAACTCTGCATGGACGTGCACACGCGGCTGGACCCGCCGGACACGATCCGGCTCGGAAGGAAGTTAGAGGCCTACGATCCCTTCTTCATCGAGGACCCGCTCCGGTGCGAGAACCCGCAGTCCTACCGGTTAGTGCGGCAGCACGTGAGCTGCCCGCTGGCCATCGGGGAGCACTACGCGACGAAGTGGGAGTTCCGGCAACTCATCGAGGAGGAGCTGACGGACTACGCGCGGATCGACCTGTGCATCGTGGGGGGGCTGACGGAGGCCCAGAAGATTGCCCACTGGTGCGAGACGCACTACATCAAGATCGTGCCGCACAACCCGCTGGGGCCGGTCTCTGCGGCGGCGTGCCTGCACTTAGACGTGGCGACGGACAACTTCGCGGTGCAGGAGGGGGGGCGCATCGGCTCCGCGTTCATGCAGGACGTGTTCCCGGTGCAGATCCCTTATGAGGCGGGGTATCTGCTGCCGCCGGAGCGGCCGGGGCTGGGCGTGGAGTTCGACGAGCAGGCGGCGGCGAAGCACCCGTTCCAGTGGGGGCACGGGCCGAGGCTGCGGCGGTTAGACGGGTCGTTTACGAACTGGTAGGGGCGCACACACGTGATCGAGGCAGAGCCGTCTTAAATCTATCAACTGTCAGAAGGGCAACAACGCTCGAACCCACGCCGCATCTGCGTCGCTCAGAGGAGGTTCCACGGGACGGCGGTAATCGAGCGAGTAGTCGTAGCCGGCGCGGTCGTACACGGCGTTGAAGACGGCCTGCAGGTCCAGCGTCCTGTCAGGGTCGTCCCCTGTCAGCGGCACGGGGATGGGCGGCAGGGGCTGGCGCAGCGGCCAGGCATAGACCTCTGCCCGTGGGCGGCGCTGTCCCCGGCAGACAAAGGCGTAGTGGTCGGCGAAGGGGAGGGGCTCCACGGTCGGCAGTCGCTCGCCCCCGCGCAGCAGGTCGATCTCCATGAGATGCGCCTCGCTTTGCAGGACGGATTCGCGCTTACTCAGGTATTCCCGGCGTCCGTCGCCCCCGGCGCGTTTGTTGCCGGGCGAGAGCGCCTCGATGATGGTCACCACTTGCAGCGTCTCGCGGCGCCGGACGGTGAGGTATGCCTCGCGCCTGCGCTCGGGCATCGGAAGGGTGAGCAGGACTGGAGCGAGGGCAACGGCAGCGGCAGCCGTGGTTTCCGAAGTTCCTCCCCTGCTCTCCAGCACCGTTACGTCGGGGCGGATGAGGTCCACCCGCTCATCCGGCTCGTGTTCCACGTAGATGCGCTCCTCGACGCGCACCACGTAGCGCGGGCGCACCAGGGGGACCAGCGCGGTGTAGAGGCCTTCGATGAAGTGGTGGTGGAAGTCCTCCCACACCTGGCTCTCAATGAACGGGTCCATTCCCGGAAAGGGGGACGGCATAGCTGCTCACCTCCTCGTGTTGTATAAAAGTTTACGCATATTTTACGAGGGAGGCAAGGGTTGTTTTATGGAGAAAAATTTTGGACGAAGGGAGAGTTCGGTCATAAACTGTCCGAACTGATCGTATCTTGGGACACAACCCCTGTCAGAGGAGGGAGGCGTCGTGCCCGTTGTGGATGCGCTGACGAAGACGGACCGGCTGATGCAGATTCAAATTCTGCTCCGCCGCAAACGGGATGGAGTCAGGACCGCCGAGTCGGAAAGGGGATAGAGGATAAAAATCCGGCCCGGGCGGTCGGAATCCGCTGTATATTTTGACCTGAGCCAATTCACAGGAGAGACTGATATGACTCGCTTTCAGAACGCGACCCGGGATGCGGGCCAGGATGCCCTGGCCGAAACCCTGCGCCGTCTGGCAGACCGGTATGCCGGGGTTGCGCAAGAGGTCCTCGGAGACAACCTGACCTCGGTCGTCCTGTTCGGGTCCGTGGCCAGGGGGGAGGCCGGCCCGCGCTCGGACGTGGACCTGCTGGTGGTCTGCCGGACCCTGCCGCGCGGGGCCTTTCGTCGTCGAGAGGTGCTGGAGCCGGTCCGGGAGCGACTCCAGGAGGACCTGGACCGGCTCTGGGAACAGGGCATCACCACGGATGTCGTGGAGGTGATCAAGTCCGAGGTGGAGGCCCGACAGACGCGCCTGCTCTACCTGGACATGACCGAGGAGGCGGTCCTGCTGTTTGACCGGGAGGGGTTCTTCGAGGGCGTGCTGGCAGGGGTGCGTCAAAGGTTGAAGGCCCTGGGCGCGATGCGCCGACGGCTTGGCAACGTGCGCTACTGGGACCTCAAGCCGGACTTTAAGCCGGGGGAGGTGATCGAGCTATGAACCACCTGGAGGGGGTGCGTCTCTCTCTGGATCGGGCGGGGGTGATCCTGGACGAGGCCCGCAACCTGCAGAACAGAGGGGTCTGGAATCTGGTGGTCAGGCGGTGTCAGGAGGCGGTGGAGCTGGCGCTGAAAGGGGCGCTGCAGTGGGCGGGCCTGGAGGTCCCCAGGGTGCACGACGTGGGGGCCGTGCTGCGGCAGCATCCCGACCGGTTCCCGCCGGACTTCAAGGCGTGGATCCCGAAGCTCGCCTCGATCTCCCGCGCCCTGCGGGCAGAGCGGGAGATCAGCTTTTACGGCGACGAGGAGAGCGGTCTGCCGCCGGAGATGCTCTACGACGCCGACGACGCGGCGGAGGCCCTGACCAGGGCGACCTTCGCGCTGGAGAAATGCCGGGGACTGCTGACCCCTCCGTGAACGGAGGCGTTCAATCCGTGAGTGGCCCTCGATGCGCAGGTTCTCACAGCGGCCTCCTGATGCCGGTCATCCGATTTTCCTCGACACGGCGGTAGAGTTCCAGAACCTCGTTGAGCGTCAGGTAGCGCATCAGGCCAGCCGTCGGTAGAGGTCCGCGTTTTTCTTCAGGACGTAATCGGTTGCTTTCCTGAAGTCCTCCTCTGGACGGCCAAGCAGTTCTTCCACACTGACACGCACCAGGTCTTCAGGCGTAATGCCCAGGCGTCCGGCCATCTCTTTCAGCTTCAGAAGGCGGTCTTCGGGAAGAGTCAGCGTGATGGTCGTCATAGAAGTCCCTTTCCTATCGCATTGACCTTACCTGCGCTGCCTTGTACTTACGAATCTCCTGCGCGATCTCCTTGACGGTCCTTTTTCCGAAAAGATCGCGGCGCTCTTTGGTGTAATCTCCGTGTCCGAGTTCATACTGGCCGATAAATCGAAGGGCGTCGGAGACGCCAAGGTGTTCGCAGAGGAGCTCGAACCCCCGCTCCCGGACCTCAGCAAGAGAAAGGATTCTGGCGGGTTTCATAAGTCTATCTCCTTGAGGAAATCGACTGGATTCTGTGCGGGGAGGCGAAATATTTTGGGGGACTGCTTTATCCTCCTGAGAAGCCGATCATCGCAGGTCAGAAATGTCTCCACAGATGCTTCCTCTGCGCTGGCGAGATGCAGGGCGTCCAGTGCAGAAATCCCGTGCCGGGACAACTGCGTACCTCTGGCCTCAATGACTTCAGAAAATTCCACCACAACGGAGCACATGGCGAGCATTGCCGCTGCCTTTTTTCGGCGATCGGAATTTGGATTGTTCCGGTTCTCATAAAGGAGCACATCTGAGCCATACCACTGAAACCGGCCCCTCTCCACGTCTTTCAAGATCATCAGAATGGCCTCTGTCTCCAGGCGAATTTTGGCCTGGGTCTGATCATCGAAGGGGCGTTTCAGGCAAGAGGTGTCTATGTAAACTTTCATGGATGTTCTGTAAAAATAAGTAGATTCATAGCAGCCTCCTGCGTCCCCTTATCGCGCGATTGGAGGACGCCATAAAAATACCACAGTCCAGGCGGCAAAGCAAGCGTGGAATCGGCACGTTAAGTGGCGGGTCACCGGTCACGGCGTTGAATGAGCCGGGCGGAAAAGGACCCGCTCCCGGTTTCCCCAATTCTGCGAACGTTCGCAGGATTTTGCACGCGCGTGCAAAATTCAGGGCTTGTCGCACAACGAGTTACGCGACATTTTGCGCGCGTGCGCACCATTCAGGGCAGGTGAGGTTGCGCGGCCTCGGCGTCCCTGAAGGGCCGGGCCGGGGCGGCCGGCAGGCCGGGCTGCCCCTGAGATTCTGCCCGCGGGGGCAGAATTGGAGATTTTGTCCACGTGGACAAAATCTGGACCGCGCTGCGTAGGTGTCGAGGAGTTAAGGAAGAGAAAAAACTTGACAAAATCAAGAAGACGAATTATTTTTGGTTAAAGGGTTTTTGAGAAATCTTGAGTATCAGTGGTGTAATTTTGATTAAGATTTTGATTATATTAAAATTCCATAACAATAAGGATAGAAACGTTAAAGGGTTCTTGAGAGACAGAGCTATCCACTAAAACAAGGATTATCGACATAAGGGCAGCCTGGGCAGGAGTGTGAGGACATGAATAGTCAGGTAGAACGCACGACATTAACCCTCTGCTGCGCCCGGCCTCTACAAGATCACGAGGCGACCCAGCTTCGGGGATTCTTTGGGGGGCGATACCGCAACCGCCCGGAGTTTCACCACCACGGTCAGGCGGGCCTGATCTACCGACATCCTCTAGTCCAATATAAGACCATCGGTGGCGTCGGACGGGTAGCAGGGATTGGAGCAGGGTCCTTTCTGCTGCAAGCCGTCGATTCCCCGCGCACGCTCACGCTGAATGGAGAGACGGTTGAGGTTCTGGACACCCATCGTCACACGGAGGTCGTTGCGTTCGGGCCTGTTGAGGGAGACATCGAGTACCGTTTTCTCACCCCCTGGCTCGCCCTGAATGAAGAAAACTACCAGACCTACAAGCAGATGAGACTTAAAACGCAGCGATCTGAACTGCTGAACCGGGTGCTGGTGGGAAACCTGCTTTCCCTGTGCAAGTCTCTGGATATTGAGGTGACGGACCGGCTGCGGGCCGAGGTGAGCGTAGACGGAACGGAGGAGGTAAAGATCAAACAGGATGTGTCTCTGCTTGGGGTACGAGGAACTTTCCGGGTGAACTTCACGATCCCTGAGATGTGGGGCATCGGAAAGCAGAGCGCGCGCGGGTTTGGCACAGTGCATCGGATTGGAGGATGAACATGGCTGAAGTGCAGATCGAATTT
>Ga0156186_1264_pt2 | contig 15231 bp, 10 predicted proteins | sample RifCSPlowO2_12_FD_107839 | JGI IMG/M metagenome (GOLD analysis project Ga0156186, IMG submission 107839) | Candidatus Handelsmanbacteria bacterium RIFCSPLOWO2_12_FULL_64_10
CGTCGATCACATCCCAGCGAAACGCCCCGTTTTCCGGCTCGATCTCCTCCCAGTACCAGCGCCAGTAGGAGAGGGTCGATCTGGGATAGCCCGGCACATCCCCGTCGAACGCCCTCATGGTCGTAAACCCCATGCCGGGGTTATACAGGACATCGTCGATGACCTTCGGCCACACCGTGTTCCGTCCCGCCTGTCCCTGAAATCCCCGTTGCATCGTCCCGTTCCTCCGAATCGGCGCGCCTTCCGCTGCCTCACAGGATCCCGAACCCCACCTCCCCGGCGATCAGGCCGACGAGGTACCAGAGGGCGGCCATGCCGAACTGCCCCGCGAACAGCCCGATGAAAAACCCGATCAGATGCTTGAACGCATCCCCCCCGCCATACTTGAGGACCGTCCGCTTGATGAACCATCCGATGAAGATCGAGAACCAGAGCCCCCGGTGTATGCCCGTCGTGATGTAGCCGATGGGATGGATGGGCCACCAGTAGAACGCCCGCCGCATGGACAGCAGGAAGGCCATCACGGCCCCCCCCACGCCCATAAAGCCCACGTGCGTCCAGTCCGTGACCCAGGACCGCTCCCGCAGGAAGATGTCCCGGATGAGCACGTTGTTGAACACCCAGATCGACTCCCGGTACCAGCCCAGCTCGGAGTTCAGCGCGCCCCGCGCATAGGTCTCCGCCAGCATCCGCCAGGCGAAGATGCCCACGGCCAGCAGCAGCCCCACAAAGCTGAGCCGGAGCGTCCAGCGACGCCTCTGCGCCGTCCCCTCCGTAGCCTGAAACCCCGTCAGGATCAGCGACATCAGGTGCGGCCCCAGCATCACCGTCGGCCAGACGAACGAGAGCACGCTCAGCCCCTTGAGCAGCGGAGGCTTGGCCGCCCCCACGGCGGCTGCGGCCCCGGCCTCTCCCCCCCTGTAGCCGCAGAACTGAATGGCCACCATCTGCGGCAGCAGCCACCCGCTCCACGCCGTGAGCAGGCCGATCTCAGCCACGAGACGTGCCACAAACAGGACCACCAGCCCGTAGACCCCGAACACCAGCGCGGCAAACCAGAGAGGGACGCCAGCCGCCGCGCACCAGGCCAGGACGCCGGCGGCCGAGGCCCAGAACCCCCAGAAGGCCGTCCGGTGGCTCATCACCTCCGTCGGATCGTCAGCCCCCCTCCCGAAGGCGCGCCGCAGGACCCCCTTGAAATGCCGGCGACCGGTCCAGACCAGCGCCCCCAGAAACACCACGACGGCCCCCACCGTATCCGCCCCGGTGTTGATGTTGGAGACCCATGCGCCCCGGATGGACGGGGTGAGGGCCAGGCTGGTGGCGGCGGCCTGAAAGAGGTTGTCGAGGACGGCGAAGAACCAGACCGAGAACGTGATCTCCGTGGTCAGCAGGTAGGCGATGGCCACCAGATAGGGCTGAATCGCCAGCTCCGGGCGCATGCTCGACCAGGGCTCATCCACCAGAAAGTCCCGCATGGAGAGGCTGGCCAATCCCGGCTTGGGCACGGCGGGAAAATAGTGATTGAGCCCCTCCAGAAGGAAGATGAACCCGCTGACCCCTGCCCCGGCCCAGAACAGCCGGTCCCTCAACACCGGGGGACGATCTCCCCCTCTTTCCTCCACCAGACTGGTCACCATCGTCACGTGCGGGAACATCAGCCTCTCGTGCTCCAGCCACTGTCTCCGCAGAAGGGCGCCCAGGCAGAACTGCGCGGAGAAGATCATGACCAGCAGGCCGAGCCACCAGGTCAGGGGGCCGAGCCACACCTCCCAGGGCACACCGTGAGGCGACCCCCGGTAAAACCGGAGGATCGGCTCGGAGATGGCGCCCTCGTCTTTCGGGTCGAACGGCACCAGGAACGCCGGGATCTCCGTCAGGAAGTGCTCCCGGTAGCCGTTCTCCGGCGTGGCGTAGTAATAGGGCGTGGGCAGCAGGGCGATGAGCTCACCCACGGCCTGAAACGCCCCCAGGCCGACGGCCAGGATGCAGAAGACCGACAGGACCTCCCCCGCAGAAAACCGGAGATACAGGGGCCGGGGGGCGTGGCGCAGCGCCACGAGCAGCAGGACGGCCGTGAACGGGATGAGCGGGAGATAGACCCCCGGCATCTCCGGTCCCTTCATCCGGACGAGCCAGACGGGCATCAAGTAGGCCACCAGGGCCAGCGCCGCCAGGGCCACGATCCCGCTCCGGAGGGTGATGCCGCCGGGGGCAGGGAGAGGCGCCACCTCGGAGAGGAGGACTTTGGAAGGGTCTGTCTGCCGCATGGGTCGATCAGGAGTAACGTTCGCGGAGCAACTCCGCCGCCCGACACATCGCCTTGAGCTTCAGGTAGGCCTCGTCCAGGTCCATGGGGTTCTGCACCGACGGGGAGAAGCCGCAGTCCGGGTGCAGCGTGATGCGCCTCCTGTCCACGTGGCGCATGGCACCCTCCACCCGCGCCACCACCTCCTCCGGCGTCTCCACCCGCCGGTCGCAGTGGTCGATGCACCCCAGGCCCAGACGCGCCCCCTCCGGGAACCGGGCCAGGGACCCCAGGCCGCCCGCCGCCGGGGTGGCATATTCCAGCGAGATCGTGCCCACCCGCGCCTTCGCCAGCGCGGGCATGATCAGGTCGTAGGGGCCTTCGGTGACGTGCCTCCGGTCGTAGTGCGCGTGGCACAGGTGCATCCCCGTCTCGATGCCCGCGATCCCGTCCAGGGTCTGGTTGACCAGGTCCACGCACAGGTCCATCTCATAGCGCACGTCGGCCACCCCCTCCTTCTCCCGAAAGCGGGGGTCCACCAGCGTGCTGAGCCAGGGCTCGTCGAGCTGCACCGTGTCCGCCCCGGCGGCGCGGACCGCCTCGATCTCCCGCCGCAGGACCGGCACGCAGTCGGCCATCAGCTTCTCGCGCGTCGGATAGGCCGCCTTGGAGTGCTCCGCGCTCCACATCCGCCGCCCGATGATGTAAGGGGCGGGCAGGGTCGCCTTGACGCGCCGCCCGGTGCGCGCCCGGACGAAGCGGACCTCCTCGGCGGCGATGGGGCGAAAGTACTCCACCGGCGCCACCACGGCCGGATAGAGCAGTCCCCCGCTCGGATTCAGGTCCGGCCTAAACCCCCGCACGCGCTCCGCGAACACCTTGACGTAGCTCTCCCGGCGCCACTCGCCGTCGGTGACCTCCTCCACCCCCGCCCGCTCCTGCAGCAGCAGGGCCGACTCCACCGCCCGGTCGAGCAGGCGGTCCGCCTCCTCCTCCGACAGCCGCCCGGCCTTACGGTCCAGGATCACCTCCCGCACCCAGGCCGGCCTGGGCAGGCTGCCGATGACAGTCGTGGGGAACAGCGTTTCGGCCATGGCAGGTCCTCCTCTCTTTTCTATCTCTCTGCTCGACCCTTCCCGCCCTCTCCTTACGCCCGGAACTCCAGATTTTCGCGGGACTCTATCTTGTCCTCATCCAGCGCCAGGCCCAATCCAGGCAGGTCCGGGATGCGCACCTGGCCGTTCTCGGGGAAATAGTTGGGCTTGAAGAAGTGCTGGTGCCAGACCTGCCCGTGCGTCCGGATCTCCAGAAGCGGAACCACCACCGGCGACTGGGCCGCCGCCACGTGGAGCTCCGGGATCACCGAGTGCCCCATCTGCATCACCGGCACGTCGAAGGCCGAGCAGAGGGCGCAGATATTCAACTGCTCGGTGATGCCCCCCGCCCAGTTGCTGTTCGTCTGTATGAAATCCACCGCGCCGGCCGTGAGCAGCTCCTTCACCTGCCAGCGCGTGTGCACGTGCTCCCCCGAGGCGATGGGCACCCCGGTGGCCTCGCGGATCTGCTTGAGCGCCCCCACGCGCGGCGGGACCGGCTCCTCAAACCACGCCGGGTTGAGCGGCGCGAGGGCCTTCAGCATGTCGATGGCGTAGGGCGCCTCCCAGCTCATCCAGACGTCGAACATCAACATGTAGTGCTCGCCCACCGCCTCGCGGATGGCCCTGGCCTGCTCCAGGTTTTTTCTCCGCCCCTCCTCGCCGTCCGCCGGGCCGTAACGGAAGTACCATTTCTGCGCGGTGAACCCCTTCGCCTTCATCTCGCGGGCCACTTGAGCGACATACCCGGCATCCTTGTAGAACCCGTAGAGACCCGCGTAGGCGGGCATCGACGCCCGCGTCGGCCCGCCCAGAAGCCGATAGACGGGCTGGTTCCACGCCTTGCCCTTCAGGTCCCACAGTGCACAGTCCACGGGCCCCACCGCCGCCGTGTGATCCCCGGAGAGGCCGGAGCGCTCGAGACGCTGCATCTGATCCGAGAGGAGCTCTGTGGCCAGGGGGTCCCGTCCGACCAGGAAGGGGCGCAGCGTCTTCTGAATGATGAACGCCTGCCGATCCTGGATGGGGCCGTAGAGCCCGGTCACCCCCTCATCGGAACGGACCTCCACAAAGACGTGGGATATGGGCTCCGGCGGGGTCACCGCAGGGCGGGGCCGGGGTGAAACATTGAACTCAGGGTAGATATCCAGCCACCCGGAGGAGCGGTCCCAGAAGGGATACCCCGATCCGGTATAGTGGCCGTTCACCCTGAACAGGACGACATCCGAAATCTTCATCGGCGCCTTCTCCCCTCCTACTTCTGATCAGAAATCCCTGCCAGCCGGAAGAAGTTGAGCAGGATCTGCCGCCCGTGCGGATACTCCTCCTGCCACCCCTCGGGGTGAAACTGCGTGGCGTAGAGCGGGCGCTCACGGTGCTTCATCGCCTGCACGCGACAGTTCTCATTCGTGGCGATCAGGTCGAAGCCGGGCGGCAGACGCTTGATCTCGCAGACGTGCGACTCCCGCACGACGAACGGATCGGGCAGGCTGTCCAACAGGGGGTCAGGCCTGGCCTTGCGAATCGAATAAAAGCCCTGCTCGATGAACCAGCCCGCGTTGTCCTTCGTCGTGATCCCGACCTGCGGCTCCCCGTCGCGCAGCGGACGCATCGGCTCATCGATCACGCGGTCAAGGTTCCGGAAGCCGTCGTTGAACATAAACCCCAGCAACTGGTGGCTGCCGCAAAACCCGATCATCGGCACATCGGCGCACGCGTTGATCATGTCCTCGAAGACGTAGAAGTCGCGCACGTCGAAGTCCCGGAACCACGTCCCGCACCCGCTCAACAGCAGCGCCCGCGGACGCAGGTCGCGCACCGTTTTCGGCGTCGCCTGCGAGAAATGCAGCCCCAGACACGGCTGTCCGGAGAGTTGCTCAAACCGCCGCCTGACCTTGAAGTCGCCGTCTCCGGCCTCATATTTCGCCAGCGTCTCCAGGCGAACCCAGATAATCATGGCCTCATCCCTCCTTCGTCAACGGCACGATGCAGTTCCTCTCCGCCGCGTCTCACCCCTTTTTTCCGTTTATCCCCCCAGCCAGAAACGATTCATCAGGTCGCCGATCACATACCCCACCATAGCCACCCCGAGGCCCACGACGAACATGTCGAAGCCGCTGCGGAGGAACCCCCGGCCCGTGAAGAAGCTCCGGACCCCGCCGACCCCGAAGTGGGCGGCCATGCTGATCGCAAACGAGACCCAGACCGCCGCCGCCAGGGGAAGAATGAAAAACGGAAGCACCGGGATCAGCGCCCCGAACGCCGTGGCCAGGCCCGTCACCAGGCCGTCCTTCAGGGGGGTCATCCCGGCGGGCGAGATCTCCAGCTCCTCGCGGACCTTCTCCTTAAGCCCCTGTTCGGGGCTGGCGAACATGGCGTCCGCCAGCTCCCGGGCGCGGGTCGGAAGGATGCCCTTGGCCTCGTAAATGAGCGCCAGCTCCTCGACCTCGACCTCCGGCATCATCCGGATCTCCTCCCGCTCCATCGCGATCTCGTGCGCATAGACCTCCGCCTGGCTCTTGGCCGCGAGATAGCCGCTGGACCCCATCGACAGGGCGTCGGCGATCATCCCGGCCACGCCCGCGATCAGCAGCGCCCGCTCGTCCACGGCCGCGCCGATCACGCCCGCGATCAGCCCGAAATTCGCGGTCAGGCCGTCGTTGAACCCGTAGACCACGCTGCGCAGCATCCCCCCGGACCCCACGGCGTGCCAGGGCTCGTTCCCCCTGTCCAGCATCGTGGCCAGCGTCTGCGCGTGGTGGGCCGCCTCGCGGGCGATGGAGGTCGCCACCGCACGCGCCTGGGGCTGCGCCGTCTCCCGCGCAAACCGGAGATAGCTCTTCACCTCGTGCCCCTCTTCGGCCAGCAGGATGGGCGCGATCAGGCCCGGCCCGAAGCGCCCCGCCAGCCAGCCCAGGGCCCGCGCGCGAAGCGACGGCATCGGGTTCCGGGAGTCCGGCTGCCTGGCCTCAATCAGGAGCTTCTGCCACTGGCGGATGTGCTTGTCCTCGACCTCGGCGAGGCGCAGGTAGATATCCCGATGCGCCGGGTCCTGCTCCGCCTCCGCCAGGTGGCGGTAGAGATAGGCGGCATCCACCTCGTCCTGCAGGTAGCGTCGCCAGTCCAGCAGATCGGCCTTCTCAAGGGTCTCCATCGCGCCTCCTCACCCGTTCCAGGGGGCCACCGGCCTCCCGCTGGCCGCGGACTCATTGGCCGCGATGCAGGCGGACGCGGACTTCAGCCCCTCCCGGTAGTCGCACAGGATATGCGACCGGTCCCCCGTCTGCAGGGCGGTCACGAACGCCGCGTCGATGCCGGGGACAGACTCGGGGATGGGTCCCACCTGCGCCGCCCCTTCCGGGATCACCTTGATCTCACGACCCACCTCTATGGCCATGTCCTTCAGGATCACGTGCAGGTTCATGATGTATCCCCCCTTGTTCAACGCGCAGCTCGTCGAGATATACCCCACGGCCCCGCTGACAAACTCCATGGCCACGGCCTGCACGTCGGGCACGGTCACGTTGGGGAGGTCCTTCGTGGCCCGCTGGGCGTAGCGCGCGTAGACCTCCTTCACGTCCCCCGCGAACCAGCGCATCGCGTCGAACTGGTGCGTGGCCATCTCTAAGAGCTGGCCGCCCGACTTCTCGTAGACCCGCCACCAGTGGTCCGGCCCCCCCGCGATCCCCCCCCAGCGGTTGGCGGTGATCATGGCGATTGCACGCCCCTTCAGGAAGGCCCTGGTCGCCTGCACACCGGGCGAGTAGCGCATCCCGTAGCCCACGCTCGACATGACGCCCGCCTTCTCGATGGCCTCCAGGATCTTCAGACCCGTCTCCGTGCGCATGACCACCGGCTTCTCCACGAACAGGTGCACCCCCTTCTGCGCGGCCAGAATCTCCGCGTCGCTGTGCGCGAACGGCGGGATGCAGACATAGAGCGCGTCCATCGCCACCTCGCCGATCATCCGCCGGTAGTCCGTGTAGACCTTTCCCCCGAACTTCGCCGCCGCCTCCTGCGCCCGCGCCTCCGCGACGTCGCACAGCGCGACGACCTCGGCGCCCTCGATCTCCTTCAGGCGGGTCAGGTGGTGGTTGGCGATCCCCCCTGTCCCCACGAATGCGATCTTGACGGTCTTTGGCATGTCAGAATCCTCCATTGGTTAAAGGCAGACGGCAGACGGCAGACGGCCCCCAGCCCTCCCCCATCCCAAGCGGCAAAGCCCTGGGTACCCCCTCCCTCCCCCACCTGTGGGGGGAGGGAGGGGGTATGGGGTGTGGAAGGGGGGTTGTCACGTCTCACATCTCACCAGTGATGCACGTGATGCCCGTGCCCCGGAAACCAGATCGTGTCCACGGCGGCGGACAGGGCCACGCCGACGATGAACCCGGCCAGGATGCCCAGGAACAGGGGCTGGCCCCGGCGATAGAGCGCGATGCCCCCGGCGCGCAGCAGGATCAGCTTGCAGACCCAGACTAAGAAGATCGAGAAGATCGTCCCCCGCACCGCGCGGGTCTCCATGATGGCGAACCCCACCGGATGGAGCGGCCACCAGGGGTATCGGTAGCGCAGGAGCGTCAGCAGCCCCATCACCGTCGATCCCATCCCGAAAAACCCGAGCCGCTTCCAGTCCGGCGGGAGGGCGGTCTGCATCTGGTTCACGTAATAGTTGAAGATGAAGGGGTGCGTCTGAAGCTCGAAGGCGTTGAAGTTGTAAGCCCCGCGCGCGTAGCCCAGGTGGAGCGTCATCAGCACGGACGTGAGCGCCCCGGCCACCCCAGCGCCCGCCAGGGCCAGGAGCACCGGGCGCTTGTTCCCCCGCACCGCCGCCGTGATCCGGGCGCAGTGCGCCGCGCTGGACATGGCCAGACTCTTGGCGTCCGTGAAATAGGCGAACGAGAAGGCGAACGTCGCCATACTCGCCGGAGGGATGGACGCCGACCCCACCGTGTAGAGGGCGAACGTGGGCGGCATGAGCGTCCCGCGCAGATAGACCAGGCCGCTCTCGGCGATGATCTTGGCGACCCCGATGTAGAGCACGGCCATCCCGAGCAGGAAGGGGACGATCACGTGCAGCGCCATCCCCGACGCATGCAGCCACCCCACGATGAAGGCCGCGCCGAGCGCCAGCCCAACGGCCGCCGTCCGGTAGGACATCAACTCCTCCGAGTCGTCGACCCCCTGAGCCCCGCCCCAGACCCCGTTCCAGACCGCCCGCAGGTGCCCCCGCGCCGTGTAGAGACCCCATCCGACCAGGAACGCCAGCCCCCCGAACGCCTGCCAGGCGTTGGCCTCGTGCGCGGACGACCAGAGCCCCGGCGCCCCGACGGAGAACCCGAACCGGTTGAACAGCCCCACCTCCACCACGACCATCAGGTAAAACACCCAGATCGAGAGCAGGACCTCCAGGCTCGTCCAGTAAGCGAAGCCCATGATAAAAAAATTGATCCCGAAATAAAAGTAATAATCCGGCACGTAGCGGGTCACGTGCAGGTAGATGTCCCCGCCCCCGGCCTGCGTGATCGGAACCCTGGGGAACGCCGGCAGGAAGTAAGAGACCCCGTTCCAGCAGATCACGGTCAGCGGGATGGCCACGCCGGCCCAGAAGGCCCGGCCCCGGAGCATCGGCGGCCAGGGCCCCCCCGGCTCCTCCCGGACCATCTCCAGGGCGACCTGCGCCGCCGGGAACGGCAGCCGCTCGTGCTCGGCCCACTGCCTCCGGAGGAGCACGGCGATGCAGAGACAGGCCCAGATGATCGCCCCGGCGAACGCGAACCACCAGACGAGCGGCGCGATCCAGACCCCGTAAGGGATCGGATGCCCGTCCGGCAGGCCCTCGAAGAACCCCCGCATCGCCTCCCGGTCGGGTGGAAACAGCCAGGAGGGCAGGTGGGGGTGGAGGGACTCCGCCCACCGGTTCTCCGCCGAGGCGAAGTAGTAGGGCGAGGCCATGTGCCCCAGGATCAGGCCCGTGAAGTTCATCGTCGGGAACAGCGCGCCGATCAGCCCCATCGAGAAGACAGCCGCCAGCTCCAGCGGCGAGAACGCGGCCCCGGGCCGGAGACGCCGCAGCGCCACATTGACGCCGAGGGCCAGGAGCACGAACGGGATCATCAGGGCCATCGGCATGTAACTGAAGACCATCTGCGAGATGTGGATCACGTAGAGGCCGTAGATCGGCCACACATTCACGAAGATGACCAGCAGCAGGCCGACGACCACCGCGCGGGCCGTCAGGCGATCCCTTGTCGCCGTCACAATATCCCGAACCCCACCTCCCCGGCGACCAGGCCGACGAGGTACCAGAGGATGGCCATGCCGAACTGCCCGACGAACAGCCCGATGAAGAACCCGATCAGGCCCTTGAACGCCTCCCCGCCCCCGTACTTGAGGACCGTCCGCTTGATGAACCACCCGATCAGGACCGAGAACCAGAGCCCCTGGTCGATGCCCGTCGTGATGTAGCCGATGGGGTGGATGGGCCACCAGTAGAACACCCGCCGCATCAGGAGCAGGAAGGCCATGACAGCGGCCCCGACCCCCATGAACCCGACCTCCATCCAGTCCGGCGCCTGGGAGCGCTCCCGGAGGAGGACGTCCCGGATGAGCACGTTGTTGAACACCCAGATCGACTCCCGGTACCACCAGAGCTCGGAGTTGAGCGCCCCTTTGGCGTAGGTCTCGGCCAGCATCCGGCACGCAAACACAACCACGGCCAGCAACAACCCTACAAAGCTGAGCCGGACGACCCACCGCCGCCTCTGCGCGGCCTCCTCCGTGGCCCGCAACCCCGTCATCATCAGCGGCATCAGGTGCGGGCCGAGCAGGGCGGACGGCCAGAGGAAGGAGAGCGCGCTCAGGGCCTTGAGCAGGGGGGGCTTGACCCCTGCCGCGACCTCGGCGCCCCCGTAGCCCACCAGCCGGACGGCGGCGATCTGCGGGCGCAGCCAGGAACTCGACGCGGTGATCAGCCCGCACTCGGCCACCAGCCGGGTCACAAACACGACGGCCAGCCCGTAGATGCCGAAGACCAGGGCTGCAAACCAGAGCTTGAGGCCGGCCGCCGCGCACCAGGCCATCACCCCCGCCGCCGAGGCCCAGAACCCCCAGAACGCCGTCCGGTAGCCCATCCCCTCCGTCCGGTCGTCGGCCTCGCTCGCCATCCAGAGGGCCCGCCGCGCCGCGCCCCTCAGGTGCCGGCGGGCGGTCCAGCCCAGCATCCCGATGAACACCACGATGGCCCCTATGGTGTCCGCGCCGGAGTTGATGGAGTAGTAGACCCACGCATCCCGGACAGGCTGCGTCACCGCCAGGGCCGAGGCCGCCGCCCGGCACAGGTTGTCGAACACCGCGAAGAACCAGATCGAGAACGTGATCTCCGTGGTCAGCAGGTAGGAGACGGCCACCAAGTAGGGCTGAATCGCCAGCTCCGGGCGCATGCTCGCCCAGGGCTCCTCCACCAGAAAGTCCCTCATGGAGAGGCTGGCCAGCCCCGGCTTGGGCACGGCCGGGAAGTAGTAGTTGAGTCCCTCCAGGAGGAAGATGAACCCGCTGACCCCTGCCCCGGCCCAGAACAGCCGGTCCTTCAGGACGGGCGGCCGGTCCGTCCCCCGCTCCTCCACCAGGCTCGTGAGCATCGTCACGTGCGGGAACATCAGCTTCTCGTGCTCCATCCACTGCCGTCGCAGGAGACACCCCAGGCAGAACTGCGCGGCGAAGATCAGGACCAGCAGGCCGAGCCACCAGGTCAAAGGCCCCATCCAGACCTCCCACGGCACCCCCTCCCCCTGGGGCGAGCCCCGGTAGAACCGGAGGATAGCGTCCGAGATCTTCCCCTCGTCCTTCGGGTCGAACGGCACTAAGAACGCCGGGATCTCCGTCAGGAAGTGCTCCCGGTAGCCGTTCTCCGGCGTGGCGTAGTAGTAGGGCGTGGGGAGCAGGGCAATGAGCTGGCCCACGGCGTGGAACGCGCTCAGGCCCACGGCCAGGATGCAGAAGACCGACAGGACCTCGCCCCCGGAGAAACGCAGCCGGAAGGGTCCGGGCGCGTGGCGCAGCGCCACGAACAGCAGGGCGACCGCAAACGGGATGAGCGGGAGATAGTTCCCCGGCATCTCTGGCCCCTTCATCCGGATGAGCCAGACCGGCAGGAAGTAGGACAGCAGGACCAGCGCCGCCAGGGCAAAAATGCCGCTCCGGAGGGTGAGGCCGGCGGGGACGGGGAGGGGTTCCGTCCCGGAGACGAGGACCTTTGAGGGGTCTGCTTGCGACATCCTAACGCCTCTCTTCAGGCCGGTTTCCCGGCCATCTTCTGGAGCCTTTCGCGCGAGACCCGGCCGATCCAGAGGGTCCCGAAGCGCTCGCTCAGCTCCTCGAAACGACGCCTCGCCTCTGCGACCTTTCCCTCGGAGAGCCAGAGGTCGGCCTCGTGAAAGGCGTCCGCCCCGGTGGTGAGGCCTTCCGCCATCAGGGCCGCCGCCTCTTCGACAGAGGGCACAGGGACATCCTTGAGCTTTTCTAAGGCCGGCGGATGCGGGTCGACCAGGATGCGGTAGGCCTCGGGGTTGCGCTCCCGGAAGAGACGCGCCCGGTAGTCAGAGGTGAGCCCCCCCAGGGCGTCGCCTGTCTCCCGGCCACTGGCCAGGTCGATGTCCGCGGTGACGATGGCGTCCGGCTCCCTCCCCCCCTCGGCCAGAATCTCACCCTTGGGACTGATGACCTTGCTGCCGCCGCCCCGGAAGGCGACGACGAGGTAGATGAAGTTCTCCGCCGCCCGAGTCCTGAAGGCGGCCAGGCTGGCGTCGGCGCTGGCGGGCGAGGCCCCGCCCAGGGTGAGATGAAAGACGAGGTCCGCGCCGCCCAGCGCCAGGGCGCGCGTGGTCTCCGGGAACACCATGTCGTAGCAGATGCACATGCCCACGGTCCCGATGCCCGGAAGCTCGAACACCGGAAAGCCCTGGCCCGGCTTGCGCGCCCGTTCGGCCAGGGTGGGCTGGACCTTGCGGTAGCGCCCGACCTCCCGACCGTCGCGGCCCAGGAGGATCGCCGTGTTATAGACGTCATCGCCTTCGACGCAGTCGTTGCAGCACACGATCGGCATCCCGTGTCTGGCGGCAACCTCGCCGAAGCGGGCGAGCATCTCCCGTTCGGCGGTCCGGAGGAAATCGGACATTTCGTCCCAGTGCCCCGCCTCCCATTCGAGGGTGCCCAGGGTGTCTTCCGGGAAGGCGGCGATGTGGCACCCCATCCCCGCCGCGCGTTCAGCCAGGCCCGCCAGCTCGTCTATGTTGCTCCGCACCTGTTTTAGGGCTGCCTCAGGCGTCAGTTTATAGGGAATGGTGCGCCGCCCGGTCTGGACGGCGGCCACGCGGATAATCTGTGACATAAAACGTTTCTCCTTTTGATGATCAGTACATCGCGAAACATCACGAATTGGCGTCTGTCGGCCCAGAATCGGTCGGTTCACCCATTTCTTGTAGGGGCGGCCCTCTGTGGCCGCCCGGCGATTCTATCGCATCAGACCGACGGGCGATCACATAGGATCGCCCCTACACCAAACGATAAATCGCCTGATTCTGGGCCATATTGCGCCAATTCGTGAGGGCTGGGCGGACCTTCGTCATCGAATCGCCCCGTGCGGCAGGAGGGCGTGGACCCCGCGCGTCCCGTTGACGATCTGCGTGACCCTCAGGTCCACCACCAGACTGGCCAGGGAGAGGGCCTGGTTGCGCGGCAGGCCGTACAGCTCGCCCATCAGGTCCAGCATCGCGTTGACGGCCATCCACGTGGCCTCGTTCAGGTCCTGGTGCAGGCCGAGCGTCAGCCATCCGGCCGGGGTCTCGGCGCGCGGCGCGGAGAGGCGGAGGTCCTCGCGCAGGTGAAAGGTCAGCTCCACCCGCTCCATCGGACACTCGATGGCCACGCCGGAGACCTCCCCGTCCCCCTGCGTCGCGTGCCCGTCCCCCACGGAGAAGAGCGCCCCCGGCACGGGGACGGGCAGAAAAAGCCTGCTCCCCGGCACGAGCTCTTTGCAATCGAGATTCCCCCCCCAGAGGCGCGGGGGCCACGTGGGGTGGATGCCCGGCTCCGGGGGCGGCATGCCCATGACCCCCATAAAGGGACGCAGGGAGATGGTATGGCCGTGCTGGTTCCGCCCGACTAAGGCGTCGGGGTCGAGCCTCCAGATCATGACGCACCGCTCCCCCCCTGCCACGCCGAGCCGCTTGTTCAGGTCGTTGGCCACCCCTCCGCCAAAAGACTGACCCCACGCGCCGGTCCGCACCGCCTCGACCCGGACCTCCAGCGCCATCCCCGGCTGCGCCCCCCGGACCTCCACCGGCCCGCAGAGGGCGTGGCCGTTGTCCCGGTCCTTGACGCGCGGCTCAAACCGCCGGGCCGGCGCGTCCGGCGAGGCCGGAGGCTCGACCTCCCACCCCGCCGCCAGGGTGCGAACCCTCACCGTGTCCCCCGAGTCGACGGTCAGCACCGGGGGCAAATCACAGGAGAAGTGCCCGTGCAGCGTGCGGCGCTCCGGCTCCAGCGTGTAAGTAGCCATCGGTTACCTCTTAAAAAATCGCTGCGGCTCTGGCCCTCACCCCGCCTCGCTGACGCTCGGCTTCCCCTCTCCCGTACACGGGAGAGGGGTAGGGAGGTGGGTCGCGACCTCATGGGAGCGACAGGTTGGGTGGGGCGCAGCCTGACGGGGTGAGGGCCTGTACGCCAGGCGATATCGTTCCATGCACAAAATTTCCTGGTGGCCTGCGACAATTGAAAAACGCCAGATGTAGTTGAAGATGTTTCCCGATAGCCATATACCTTGCGGCCCAATGCTCTTTGCAATTACCGTAAGCCACCAGGAACTCCCTCGCTCCCTCTACAAAGTCCGCCTACGGCGGACTCCCCCAGCCCGGCCCCGCCGGGCTTTTCAGGGGTAGCGCGGGAATTTATTCCCGCGCCAAGAGGCGAAAAACATTTGCCTTCACGCATTCAATTTAGAAGTTGCGTTTTTTCGAAATTATCATTATATGATTGTCGTATGACAAGGACAATCACATTCGTCTCGGCCCTGCTCCTTCTGTCCCTCCCCGGCGCGGCCTGCGGCGCTGCGCCCGAGGCCCTGCTCAACGCGGACACCTCCGCGATCATGGAGGACATCCGCCGGTTCGAGGCCCTCGGCAGCCGGATGACCGGCACGGAGGGGTGCGACCGGGCCGCGGAGATCATCCGGGAGAGGTTCGTCCGGATCGGCCTCCAGAACGTGACCGAACAGCCGTTCGACGTCGTGGTCCCCATCACGCGCCACGTCCGCCTGACCGTGGACGGGACGGACATCCCGGTCCACCCCGTCTGGCCCAACGGCGTGCGCACGGCCACCATCCAGGGGACGCTCCGGGGCCCGCTGATCCGGGCGGGTCGCGGAGGGCCGGAGGCGTTCAACGGCCAGGATGTGGAGGGCAGCGTCGTCGTCCTGGAGGGGGACCTGGGCGTGGACTGGTTTCACGCCCCGATGCTGGGCGCGCGCGCCGTCGTCTTCCTGGAGACCGAGGAGGCCACGCAGGCCCAGATGGCCTACAAGTTCAGCAGCGTCCCGATCTCCACGCCCCGTTTCTGGGCAGGCCGGGAGGCCGGAGATCGCCTCAAGGAGATCCTCCAAAACGCGAAGGTAGCGGGTCGCACGCCTCAAGTCGAGCTGACCTGCCGCGTGGACTGGGAGACGCGGCAAGGCCGCAACCTCTTCGGGTTCCTGCCGGGGTCCGACCCCGCCGAGGCCGGGGACGTGATGGTCGTGGAGGCCTACTACGACGCCATCAGCGCCGTGCCGGACCTGACCCCCGGCGCAGAGGGCGCGCTCAACATCGCCCTGCTGCTCCACCTCGCCGATCAGTTCAA
>Ga0156186_1075_pt2 | contig 15184 bp, 12 predicted proteins | sample RifCSPlowO2_12_FD_107839 | JGI IMG/M metagenome (GOLD analysis project Ga0156186, IMG submission 107839) | Candidatus Handelsmanbacteria bacterium RIFCSPLOWO2_12_FULL_64_10
ACCCGTACCTTTGCGCCCTGACCTTTGGGTCAGTTTGCCCTTTCGAATCGATCAGGTCCTCTTATGGAGTTAGACGCTTGACCTGGGCTTTGGGTTTCGTCTCCACCGTCACCCTGCCGGGGAAACAGACAGTTGTGGAGCGCCCTGCCCTGTTTCCAGCCAGATCGGTCCCCTCTCCCCCCTTTTCAACAGCACCCGCCGGATCTCGGCCTTCAGCAGGTCCACGTTCGAGCTCTTGACCAGGTAGGCTTCCGCCGCCCAGCTCATAAAGTTGTCCATGAAGCTGTTGTAAGCCGAATAGATAATCACCGGCAGCCTGGAGTTCAACGCCATCATCCGACCCAGAGTTTCGATCCCATCCATGCCGGGCATCCGCAGGTCGAGCACCACCAGGTCCGGATGCTCCCCTTGCACATTCTGCAGGGCCTCCCGGCCGTCCGAGGCCAGGACCACGCGGTAGCCCTCCTCTTCCAGCTCCATCTGGTAGAGCAGGCGCTGATTCGGCTGATCTTCGACTACAAGAATGGTGGCCACGTCTCCTCCCTTCCAGATCCCCTCCCAAACAACCTCCGTCGTCCATCTCTCCTCTAAAATGCCGGTCCATTGAGGACAGAGATCCCCAAAGGCCCGGAATTCAAGCGGCTGAATCAGAGGTAACCTGCTGAAGGACAGGTGGGGGAGTCGAAGCTTACCTCCTGATGCCAGGACCGCCTGAATTCCGGGTTTAGGCCCCTCACGGATTCGGCGTCAGACGACCATCCGCACGCAGTTCTGCGTGCCATAGGGATTGGGCGCCACCATCTCGGCGTCGGGGTCGTTCTGCCACTCCCCATCCACCAGAAATCGGTATTCGTAGGTCCCCGGCTCCAGCACCAGGGAGGTGCCCCAGACCCCTTTCTTGTCTCGCCTCAGTCGCTGAGAATGCGTCTCCCAGTTGTTGAAGGTTCCGCAGAGAGTAACCTCCTCCGCCTTCGGCGCTTTTAGCTTGAAATAGACCCGCTTCTTCGGCGGATGCCTGCGGTTGTTCTTCCTCGGCACTCCCCTTCCCTCCTTTCTCTCTGGCCCGAAGGAATGGGCTCAACCGGCGACCCGTCTCACTCGACCGGGTTGGGCGTCGTCCATTTCTCGCAGAGATGGAACAAACAAAAAGCTGCATCTCTGAAGATTTTGAACCACTCCTTGAGCAGGTAACGAAAGCAGCCCTATGCGACCACCTCCTTCTCAGGAACAACGTGTTCAGGCGGATGGCGCGACTCCAGAAAGTCCCTGGACTGACTTTCGAGATGGGCGATCAGCCCGTTGAGCGACTTGTGGACCTCCTTGAAATACGGGTTCTCCTTGAACGGACGGATCATGACCCAGCGGTCCCGGCAGAAATCGTCCACGGAGTATTCAGCAGGGTTGTACATAAATCGCACCCCGAACGCCTTCAGGTGTCCGGCGTCCCCTGTCTCCTCCTCCTTTTCCACCTCACTCCGGACGATCTTGCCGAGAATGGAGAACTTGAGCGGGAGGTCCGGCCTGTAGGCCTCGGTATCCCTGGTAAACCGGAGCCTCGGATAGAACGTGAAGACGAAGCCCACACCCTCCAGAATCTCCTTCTGCCGGTCGACCGTCGCGGGCGGCCCTTCTTCGCCGAAGACGTAGCTCATAAACTCCCGGCTGTTCTCGAACCGGAACCCGTTCACGCTGAAGTCGAGCACCTCGACCGGCAGGTTGGCCTCCTGGCGGATGTTGCGCCTGGGCCGGACGGTGATGTTTTCGATCCCCCCCTTGATGACCTGACAGACCAGTTCAAAATATTCGTTCTGGCCGTCCAGGGGAGATCGGGAGGCGTAGTCCAGGACGATGAAATCCCCCTCATTGAGACAGTGCGGGTCCCTCCGATTTCTCCTGACCATCACGGATTGCGCCGGCTTCTTGATGTGGACCGTCCGGCCCGCCTCCTGGGCGCTGAGCCCCAGCACTTCGGTATAGCCTAACTCGATGAGGGTGCGCCTGTTCGTCCGCTCGTCCATGTAGGGCTTGTTCACGTAGACCCGCCTGTCCTCGGTATGGTTCATGCGGATGGCATCCTTGAAGGCATTGACGACCCGTTCGGCGGAAAAGTCCGTCTCATCAGCCCCTTGGGATGCCCTGTAGGGGAACCCTTTGAGGGAGGTGATGCGGGGCGGGATGCTCCCCCTGGCGGGGAACCGGAAGTCCGTCTTCTGGACGGTGACATCGAACAGGATCTGGGGATAGACCCGCAGAGCGCCCCGTCCGGGTTTGTGGGCGAAACGAATGGCCTGTCGCTTGTCCCTCTTCGTCACGGTCGTCAGCGGGATGAGACGGTACCCTACCCCCACCTTGGGGTCCAGGTTCCGGACCATCTCAACCGGAAACCGGACCCGCTCAACGACTTCGCTGTTGACCGTGTAAGGCAGGCGCTCGTGGAGGAACCAGAGGTTCATCACCTCCCCCTCGCCGGTGAACAGCGCCCGGTCCTCCGCCTTGATGCCGTCCGGCATGGTGATGAAGAAGGACCTGTCCTGGACGAACATCTCCCCATCCAGATGGAACAGGACGGCCCGGCCCGCATCCTCATTCACCTCCCGGCCGTCCCCGGCCCGGACGATCGTGCAGTTGACCGAGGGGGGATCGAACTCGACGAGGCGGCCCAAAGCCACCTCGCGGGTATGGTGTCTCCCGGCGACCAGCGTGACCACATCGCTCAAAATGCCCCTGTGTCCCACGGCCAGGTCCTGGTCCCCCACGTCGTCCGGGTCGAGGCCACCCCTCCGGCTCCGCAGGTAGGACCGGATGAGATAGAGGATGCAGATCAGCAGGAAGGCCCCCACCAGAACCAGCATAAAAGTCGTGTCTTTGTTCCCCGCCTGAGACTCGAACATCGAGCGATCGAAAGGGTTCTTCTTCATGGCGATACACACCGCTTGGGCAGGACGACGATTCTCCACGCGGCAGAAAAAAAGCCGCACTCTCCTCGACCGATTTCGGTCTTCGGCAGTGCGGCTATCGTGCCCGGATGGGTTTAGACCCGTACCTTTGCGCCCTGACCTTTGGGTCAGTTTGCCCTTTCGAATCGATCTGGTCCTCTACTATTAAGACGCCGGACCTGAGATTTGGGTTCCGACCAAACACCTCACCGGTAACTCACATCTTTGAGCTTACGGACAAACCAGGTCCGTATATTTTTAGTTCACGTACCGGCGCAGGTGCGCCCGTATCAGCGCCTGAGCCGTCCCCGTATCCCGATTCTCTATGGCCTGGTAGATCGCCCGGTGATCGTCCAGCCATTCCCGACCTTCCGACACCCGGTTGACGCGCTCCTCCCGCAGCCTCACGAAGAACCCCTCCATCACCTCGTTGAAGCTCTGCAGGACCGTGTTGTGCGCCCCCTTGAACAGCGCCATGTGGAACTTCTCGTCCGCCTCGCGCCGGTCTCCCTTCCCGGCCACGGCCTCTTCCATCAGCTTGAGCCCCTCGGCCATCTCCTCGAACACCTCCGGCTCATCCCTTTGAATGACTAAGGGGACGATGTTGGTCTCCAGAAACTCCCTCGCCTCCACCAGCTCCTCCACCGTCACCTGGCTCACCTGGGGGCTGAACGAGATGTGCTCGGACAGCAGGCTCATATCCGCAGACTTCACCACGCATCCGATTTTGGGGCGCGACTCGATGACGCCGATCAGCTCCAGCGATTTCAGCGCCTCTCGCACAGAGGACTTCCCCACCGACAGCTGTTCTGCCAGTTCGTGCTCCGTGGGCAACCGATCCCCCAGCTTCAGACCGTTCTCCACGATCACCGACCTGATAGCCTCCACGACCTTTTCCCGGAGCGTTTGACGATCCAATGGTTTCAAATTCATCACGTAAAACCTCCGATGGGCAACCATTTGCTGCGCATCTCAATGGCTTGTTGCAAACATCTGATGACTCTCCCTTGACAGGAAAAGACCCTTGTCCTCCAAAATACAGCAAGCCGCATACCAATTTTTTCATATTCCCACACAAAACACATAACATACTAATATCAAAATAAGTTGTACGCAAAGAGGGGGGTGGCAAAAAAGGCGATCAGGGATGGGGACAGGGCAAAAACGTGACACACCTGTCCCACCCCGCAAAGCCTCTGTCACACCAGGTCACGCCAGCGCTCGAATGAGGATTAAAAACGATCCGGCCGGATCGGCAGCGTCCCATATCTGTTCACCGTCTCCAGAATCGTGGAAAAACTCTCCCGCCACCGGTTCTCCGGCACATTCTCCGTGATCCCGACGATGAACCGTTCCCCCGGCGCGGCCTCCCTGAGCATCTGTTTTGTCACCTTCGCGATTCGCTCCGGCGGATCCAGGTGGACCGACGACGGAAAGTTGATGAACAGCGTCTTCCCCGGCCACATCGCCCTAGCGTCGGCCACGGTCATGTCCGTGTCCGGCGCCGGCGTGAACGCCTCGATCCAGTCAAGAGCCGACGCCCCCACCTCCTCGGCCCATAGCCGGTTGTTTGCGTCTAAGTGGCAGCCCAACAGCTTGCCCCCCTCGTGGAAGATGGCGCCCACCTCCTCCCAGTGGGGCAGCACGTGCTCCACGAACCGTTGCTTGCCCAGCACCTCGGAGGAATAGTTCCCCCCGCACTGCACCACCAGGGCGGGTGACTTTGCGACTAAGGGGTAGGTCTCCCGCTGATTCTCGGCCATCGCCTCGCACAGCGCCATCACCCGGTCCCGCCGCTCAGCCCACTCGATGCTGAACGTCTCCAGCCCCATCATGCTGTACATAACCGTGTGGAGGGGAACGCCCGGCGCCCCCGTCTTGAAAAACGCCTCCCCCTCCATCTGGGCCTGGGCCTTTAAAAACCCCTCGTACGCCGGCGCGTAGCGCCGGTCGCGGATCATAAACTCGACGGCCGCGTAATCCTCAGGCCCCTTGAACATCGGTTCGATCAGCCAGCTCGTGCCCTCCGTCTTCTCCCCCCCCATCCGCCGATGCACGGACGACAGCGCGCCTCGGGGCGTCTTCACCGTCACCCGTTCGTAGGCGATCCCATTCGCGCTGAACAGCAGCGTCTCCGTCTCGATGTTCGGGCTCCTCGTGCTGTAGACAGGCCGGTTGTCCACGATCCCCATCCCCTCGTTGCGCAGCGCGCGCTCCGCCCGGCACGACGGGACCCGCCAGCCCTTGAGGGCAAACGGGACCCGGTCCACCATCTCCCCCCTGAAAATCGCCTCGATCCGCTCAGCGCACGTCATGATCGCCTCCCAGGTTGATGTTCACCGGCCCCGGTAACCCTTCAGCCTGCATAAACGCCGCCCGCGCCGGTCTTCCGCCCCCGATTCACGGCGTCACGCCGCCAGCCCGCAGACCCTGTCCACCAGCTCCGTGACCGCCTCCACCCGCTCGATCTCGCCGACCTGCGAGATCTCGTCCGAGATGCCTAAGATCAGCCTCGGCGCAAACATGTCGATGACCCGTCGCGCGAAATCCAGCACCTCCCCCAGCGGGCGGTAGGAGAGAAAGTCGATGGCCGGCAGGAGGTCCAGCGCCACCATCCGGCCCCCCACCGCGGCCTTGATCTGCCCCAGCGTCATGTCCCCCATCGGCTCCGGCGTCAGCGCCTCCACCCCGTCCAAGCGCGTCTCCCGCAGGAACGGGAGCATCAGCCGGGAGTTCCCGTCCCAGTGCGTGTGCACGAACCGCCCCGCCCCGTGCAGGCGGTCCGCGATGCGCTGCCACCTCGGCATCAGGTACTTCTTCAGGATGGGCGGGGGCGTGAACTCGTTCGTCGCGTGATCCCCTAAGTTGAAGATCCGGCACGGCAGCTTCAATGCCTCGTCTAACAGCCGGTCGTCCCTCCGGTCGCACGCCTCTATGTAGGCCTCCACCTCGGCGGGGTGGTCGTGCAGCAGGTAGTACGTGTCTAACAGCCCGCACCAGTTCTTGATCAGCTCCGTGAACCCGGAGCTGGACAGAAACACCGTGGGCTCGGCCCGATGGCCCACGGCGTTGGCCGCCGCCCGGAACGCCTCGACGTTGGCCCGGAACTGCTGCCGGCCCACCAGGTAGGCCGCCACGCGGAGGTCCTGCGCCGTCCTCACGGGGAACTCCACGATCCGGTGGTTGACGCGCCTCCCGTCCTCCCAGATGTCCTGATAGACCGTGCGGACCTCCCCCAGAGGCGTCCGGACGCGGTAGACCGTGTGCTCCGGGTGCTGCTCCTCAACCCGCACCAGGTCCTCGCGGGTCTCAAACCGCTCGATCCCGGCGGACGCCGCGTAGCGGATCGAGCACCGGAGGGCGTCGTAGATGTCGAGGTGACCCATCCCGCGAAATCGCTCCGGGAGCGTCCCCCGCTCCGCGTGATGGCGGATCCACGTCTCCAGGCGCGGCTGCCAGAGCACCCGGTCCGCAGTGCCCTCGAAAATAGCCAGGTTCAGCTCTCTGCGGGTCATGTCAAGAAGTCCTCGAAAAAGGATCGGCAAACGGCAAAGCACAGAGCACAGAGCACAGAGCGTCAAACACCGTGCGCTGTGCCCTGTGCTCTGTGCGTCTCACGTTCCATGATCTCCCACGCCTTCTGAATGTAAAATCGGTAATTCTCCAGCGGCGTGCCGTTCGGGATGCGGTGGTCCAGCCCCAGCACGCAGCCGCCCGTCCGCACCATGGGCGGGATCTTGTACTCCATCTCCGCGACGATCTCCTCCCGGCTGCGCCGGAGCACGTGCTTGTCGATCCCCCCCATAAACGCCAGGCCCTGCCCGTAGCGCTCGCGGACCTTCACGATATCCACGCCCGCCGCCGGCTCCATCGGGTACATCAGGTTGACCCCGGCGTCCAGAAAGGCCGGGATCACGGGGTTCATATCCCCGTCCGAGTCCTGCGCGAACAGCCGCGCCCCGTGCGCGTGGAGCAGGTCCCAGACCCTGCGGTAGTAAGGCCTGATGAACTCCGCCACCTGCCGGGGGCCTGCCAGGGGACCGCTCTTCCCCGCCATGTCCTCGTGGACGGACAGCTGATCCACCGGGACCTCCGCGCAGACGCGGGCCAGAACCTGGACCGCCGTCTCCCCGATGGTCTCCAGCATATCGTGGACCATCTCCGGCTGCGCGTAGTAGCCCTCGCACAGGCGCTCCTCCCCCAGCAACTGGCGCGGCTCGTCGAACCCGCCGGGGATGCCCACGGAGATCACGTAGCCCTCCGCGCGCGCCCGGAGCGCGTCCTCCTTCCACCCCGGCGCGAACCGCTCCTCCGAGAACAGATAGTGGCGTTTGACCCTGAGCCAGTCGTCCATCGTCTTCACCGGATAGTCCAGCGGCAGCGGGATCGTGGCCGACCCCTTGATCAGCTTCACGCGGCGGCCGTACCGATCCGTCCCGATGATGTAGTCATAGGTCTCCCCCACGATCTCCGGCCTGGCCCCCCCCATCCAGCCCGTGTTGACGCGGATGGAGTACGTCAGCGCCCGGCGGTAGCGAAAGGCCGACAGGTCCAGCTCCTCCGGCGTCGCGCCCTGCGCCTTCCACTCCTCCTTCAGCCCGACCAGAGGCCCGAAGATCTCCGTGAAGAGGGGCCTTTCGTTGGCCTTGAACGTCATGTAATCCAGGTACTCCTCGCGGCGCGCCTCCATCGCCCGGTGGATCTCCAGGGCCCGGTGGCTGTCCAGTATACTCCGTCCTGTCATCAGGTTCACCTTCTGGCAAACGGACCTCACCTACCCCCATCCCCCCTCCCTCTCCGTATACGGAGAGGGAGGGGGTTTCAAGGGCCTTATCCACAGCCTTGGGGGAGGGTGAGGTCGCTCTATACCCTTATCGGATACCTTCCGTACTCCCGGCACGCCTCATAGAACGCCAGGACGTTCTCCACCGGCGTGCTGGGCGTGACCTCGCTCGACGACCCGATGAAGTGCCCCCCGCCCGGCGACGCGGCCCGCACGCACGCGCGCACCGCCCTTCTGACATCCTCCACGGACCCCAGCGGCAACACCTGCGAGCAGTCCACGTTCCCCACCAGGATCAGCCGCCTCCCGTAGCGCCGCTTCAACTGCCCGATGTCCATGCCCGCCGCCGGCTCGATCGGGTTCAGCCCGTCGATCCCGGCCTCCACCAGATCGTCCAGGATCTCCATCAGGTCCCCGTCCGAGTGATAGATGACCCTGATCCCCGCCTCCTTCAGCGGCCTCATCATCCGCTTCAGACAGGGGAGAAACGTCTCCCGCAAAAATTTCGGCGAGAACATCAGCCTCCCCTTGTAGGCGATGTCGTCCCCGATGAAGAACAGCGGGCAGAGCCGGGCCTGGGCCGCGGCGCGGGCGTGGCAGACCGCGTTCTGGTTCAGGGCCTCCACGATCCGGTCCACGTCGCTTCGAGCGTCATAGATCGCGTAGGAGAACAGCGTCTGCCCCATCAGCCCGTAAGCCGCGTGAAACCCGCACCCGTGCCCCGGCACGTACATCGTGTGCGGCGCGAACAGCGCCTGCCGCCGCCGTATCTCGGCGACCCACGCCGTCCGCACCCATTCTTCGTCGACCGCCGTCGGCTGATACGCCCTCAGGCCATCCAGGCCCCGGATCGGATACCGCGTCACCCACGACGTAAGGCCAGACACCTTCCGGTCCGCCTCCTCCCCCTCCGCCGTCTCCCCCTCGTCCTCCTCCCCGAACGACCGGCCGTAGCCCCGGCACAGGTCGATCCCCAGCCCGTGGTACACGCGCACGATGGACCGATCATAGTCGTCCCCCGGCTGCGCGAAATGGCCCACGATCCCCCGGTTGTCGATATAGTCCCAGATCGGGACCCGGTCCCCCTCCTCAAACGCCATCGACCGCGTGACCCGCTCCCAGACCTCGTCGCTGACGAACGGCCTGCAGGCCCAGTCGGGCGGAGAAACGGCCCCCCACTCTCCCCCATCGCCGGAGGCCAGGCTATAACCCCCTCCCTCCCCCACACGTGGGGGGAGGGAGGGGGTAGACAGCTTCGCTTCAGCAATGGGGGAGGAAGGGGGGCTGACCCTTGTTTTTCTGCCGTACTCCTCCGCCACCTCCACCAGCGCCGCAAAGTTCCTGGCCCCGGCCTCCGTGTAGGTCCCCGACGCCGTCCCGCCCAGCAGGAACCCGCCCGGCCCGGCCTTCTCCAGACATTCGCGGGCCATCTGCCGGACCTCCTCTGTAGTCCGCTTCTCCACGACCTCCATGTCGTCTAAGTTGCCCACTAAGCAGACCCGGTCCCCGATCTGCCGCTTGGCCTCGGCCAGGTCGCAGTCCCCCCAGGGCGGGGCCTCCAGCGGGTCCAGGGCGTCGATCCCCAGGCCCGCGAACCGCCCCAGGAACTGCGTCACCGGCCCGTGGTTGTGGTAGTAGGCGAGGGCGTCGTGCCGGTGCATCACCGCCACCAGCTCCGTGTCGAACGGCGTCACCAGCGCGTCGAACCCCTTCGGGCCGAGCTGCACCGAGGCGTACTCCCCCCCGATGACCCGAAACGCGTCCACCCCCGCCCCGCAGAGCGCCTCCACGTGGGCGTTCGCCCGGTCCGCGGCCACGGCCGTCAGCCTCACCACTAAGTCCGGCGCGTCCGCCCACGCCAGGCAGAACCCCTCCGGGGAGAACCAGGACGCCGGCAGGCAGACCGCGTCCGCGACCCCCACCATGACGAGCGCCTCCTCCCCGGCCCGCGCCTTCAGCGCGTGGAACGCCGAGGCGTCCGCCGCCGGAGGGGCGTAGGGGATCGACAGGAACCGCTCCACGTCGTCCAGCGTCTCAAACGGGAACTTCACCGTGGCCGACGTGATCGCCGTGCGCCGCACCTTCCGGGTCAGGTCCCCCTTCGGCGTGTGGATCGTCGTCACCGTCACGTCCCCGTCCTGGACCGAGGCCACCTCCGCCCCGCGCCCCAGAAAGGCGTCCCCCCCGCCCCCCGTCGTCAGGATCGGGTCCGTCCTCCGGATGAACTCCCAGGTGAACGACGCCTCCATGTCCAGCTTCCCCATGCCAAACGGCGTGACCGGCACCCGGTCCGGCGTCTCTAACCGCATCGCCGCCAGAATCCGCTCTCTTGAGGTCATATCATCCCCTATCCCCCGTATCTCCCGTACACCTCCACCGCCTGCCGCAGCGCCGCGATGTTCTCCGGCGGGGTGCGAGGCGCCACGGAGCAGGCCGTGCTCAGGATGTACCCGCCCCCCGGCATCCCGATCTCAAGCCGTCTCCGGGCGTCGGCCATCACCCCCTCCGGCGTCCCGTTCAGCAGCGTGTTCACCGGGTCCACGTTCCCCTTGAAAAAGACCCGATCCCCCACCTGCGCCTTCGCCTCCGCCAGGTCCACCGTGCCCAGCGGCGGCGGGTCCAGCGTGTCGATCCCGTCCAGCCCGGCCTCGGCCATCAGCTCCAGCCGGTCCCCGATGGCCCCGCACGTATGCACGTAGACCGGCAGCCCCTCCGCGTGCACGGCCTCGACCACACGCCGTTCAAACGGCATCACGAACCGCCGGTAATTCGCCCGCGACACGAACCCGCCCCCCGCGAACGCCGAGGAGATCAGCACCGCGTCCACGCCCCGCCTGGCCTGCGCCACGCCCCACGCCACACACGCCCCCGTCAGCCGGTCCAGCATCGCCTCCGCCCGCCCCGGATCGTCCACCAGCCCCATCAGCCCGGCCTCGTACCCAAACAGCTCCATGTAGTGCGTGAACGGCGAGAAGACCTCCCCGTGCACCGAGACCGTCTCCCCCACGGCGGCCTTCACCAGGTCGATGGCGCGGCAAAAATACTCAGGGATATCTCCGGGGGAGGAGAAGGGTCCGGGTCTGGGTTTGCCGGTCAGATAAGGGGGGTGGTAGACGTTCCACGTGTACATCGGGAGCCGGTCGAGGACCTCCAGGTGGTCGGGGTCCAGCCGGGAGAACTCCGCCCGCCACGCCCGCGCCGGGTCTGCAGGCCGGTGCGCGGGGTTGTCGTCCGGCGGAATGACCGTCCGGTCCCCGTTCCTCCAGCGCACGACCTCCCCCTCCGGCCCCTCCTCGATGCCCTCCACCTCCCGCATCCAGCCGGGGTCCCGCCCCGGAAGATTGATCAGCGCCCCGTCGAACCCGTAGCGCGCCCGCAGTGTGAGCAGGGCCTCCGAAAACCCCTCGCTCGTGAACCAGACCCGGTGCGCCGGCAGGCCCGCGTGCAGGAAATAGTGGCCCAGCGAAAGCTGACACATCACCGGCGCCCGGTCCGGCGCCCGACGCCGCATCGCCAGCGCCATGCGCTCTTTCGAGGTCATAAGTCCTCTCTGGAGTGAAACGTCAAACGGACCCACCCCCCCATCCCCCTTCCCCGAAGGGGAAGGGGGAGCAGCCATATCTTCTCCCCCTCTCTCCCCTCGGGGGAGAGGGGGCCGGGGGGAGAGGGGTCTTCACGTTTCACGGCCTTAATACCCCCCCTCCTCCAGCGCGACCCGGTAGGCCATCTCCACCTCTTCGACCGGCGTCCCCGGCTGCACCATGTGGGACGTGCAGAAGAGGTAGCCCCCGCCCGACTTCAACTCCCGCATCAGCCGCCGCACCTCCGCCCGCACCCCGTCGGGGTCCCCCCGGCCCAGCGTCGTCCGCACGTCCAGCCCCCCGTAGATCGTCAGCCGGTCCCCGTACTCCCGCTTGACCCGCAGTTGGTCCATCCCCGCCGAGGCCTGCACCGGGTGGAGGCACTCAAAGCCCAGGTCGATCACCCCGTCCATCACGTCCATCAGGTATCCGTCGCAGTGGAGCGACAGCGGCGCGCCCATTCGCCGCGCGAAGTCCGTCGTGAGCCTCTCCGCCGGGTAGACCAGCTCCCACCACGTCTTCGGGCTGAACAGCATCGCCCCGTTCATCCCCCAGTCGTCCGACACGTGGATCACGTCCACCCCGATGGCCACGGCGTTCTCGATATAGCGGAAGTTCCACCGGGCGATCCGCTCGTAGAGCCGTCGGACCAGACCCGGCCGGGTCAGCATCTCGGCCATGTTCGTCTCCAGGCCGATGATGCCGTTGGACGCCTCGAACACGCCCGGCGTCTGCAGGAAGATCGCCCGCCCCTTTCGCCCCTTGTGGTGCGCCACCTCCTCCCGGATGCGCGTGTAGATCGCCCCATCGTCCGGGTCCGTGAACGGGACCTCCAGCGCCTCCTCCAGCGTCATCGCATTTCCGTAGGTCCCCCGGCCGTAGGGCGTCTCAACCGTCACCGCGTCCGGGTGGGCCGGACGGCTGGGCGCCAGCCCCTTCGACGGGAATGTCTGGCACACGTCCAGGTTCAGCAGGTCATAAAATGCCTCAATGCTCCCGTGCCGCGCCTCGATCGCCTGCGTGACCCCCGGCTGCCGGAAGACCCACAGATACAGCGGGACCCGGTCCGGCTCCCGGTGCGCCATGGCTTCGAACACCCGCTCACGAGGGATCATGCGCTATACTCCGCAAACGCCGCGAAGGCTGCCTCCGCGTTCTCTATCGGCACATCCGGCCCGATCTCCGCCCGGCCGATCAGCCCGCCCCTCGCCCCCCCGAACAGCTCGACCACCTTCCGGACGTGCGCCCGGACCTCTTTCGGCGTGCCCCTCGGCAAAAGGTGTTGCCGGTCGATGTCCGACGAGATGCAGACCCGCCCCGCGCAGACCTCCGCCACCCCCTCCAGGTCCATGCACGAGAACTGCGGGTTGATCACGTCCGCGCCGATCTCGATCAGGTCCGGCAGGATCTCCAGCGTATAACCGTCCGTGTGGAAATAGAACTGCTTCCCCGCCGCGTGGACCACGTCCGCGATCCGTTTATACGCCGGCTTGAACAGGTCCCGCCAGACCTCCGGGCAGATCATCAGCCGGTCCTGGCACCCCCAGTCGTCCATGAACGAGATGCCGTCGGCCTGATACACCAGTTGCTGTTCGAGACGCCTCAGCGTGTGGTCCAGCACCACGTCCCGCAGGGCCACGACCTCCGGCCGGCCCTCCGCGATGTCGCACAGAAGCGCCTGGTACCCCCTCAGAAAGTGCATCCGCTCGAACAGCCGTCCTCCCCCCCCGCCCATCAGCCAGTACCGGTCCGGCTCCGGCCTGGCCTCCGGGTCCCCCCAGTGCCCGGCGCACGGGTCGGGCGGGCGGTAGTCCTTCAGCGCCCCCCAGTCCGCCAGCGGATGCACGCGCACCTGCCCCTCCACCCCGCCGATGACGTTCACCCACGTGCACCCCCACTCGTCCCGGTCCAGCCCCTGCTGGTGGTGCGGGGACTCCTCCGTCGAGCGGTAGCGCCCCGACTGCCCCGCAAAGTCGCTCGGGTACCGCTCGAACAGCGCCCTCAGGCGCTCCCCGTGCCGGTCCACGGCCCCCGGCAGCACCCCGTGCAGGATCGGGACGCGGTCCGGACCCGAAAACGCGATGGCACACTTCACTCGTTCACGAGAAGTCATGTCTGACTCGTCGTTAGAGATCATATAGCTTTTCACGATTCCTGTGCAGGGGGCTATATCGAGAGCCTGATTAAAAGATCGCTGCGGCTCTGGCCCTCACCCCGGTTCACTGCGTTCACCACCCCTCTCCCATTTATGGGAGAGGGGAAGCCGAGCGTCAGCGAGGCGGGGGGAGGGCCTGTGCGCCAGGCGATATCGTTTCACGCACAAGTTTTACGAAAAGTTATTCAATCCCAGTTCGCGATCTCATTGCGCACGCCCCACTGCCGGAAGGCAACCTTCGTCAGTGCCTCCACCTCCTCCGGGGCGTGGCCGTACCTCCGGCGGAACTCCGCCTCCATCTCCCGCTCCAGCTCCGTCTCCTCTTTCAGCGGGAGGTCCACCCAGACATTCCCCCTCCGGGCGCTCTCGCGCATCGCCAGAAGAATCTCAATGTCCCGGCAGGCATTCTCCGGCCCGTAGGCCGGCGCCCCCCCCTCCGTGATCGCCCGGTGCATGCCCAGCAGGAGGTCCATCCGCGCCACCTCGTCCCCGTCCTCCGCCTGATAGGCCCTGTAAGGATTCTCGAAGACCACCGCCGGCCTCGTGTCCACCCGGATGTGGTCCAGCGTCCTCTTCCCCCGGACCTCCGTCTGCTCCGTCACGAACGGGTAGTGGTCCGCCTTGCTGTGCGACCCGATGTAGAGACTGTCCCCCACAAGCTGGCCTTTCGTCCCCTCGATGTCCCACCGCGCCGTCATCCGCGCGCGGGGCGGACTCGAAAACAGACACATGGCGCCGCTCTCGAACTCGATGATCGCGTGATCCCACCGGTCCTCGCCCCGCTCGATCCCCGACCAGTGCGTGAACGTCGGCACCCGGATCTTCTGCGTGTAACCCAGCACCCGCTTCTCCCGGCCCCGGACGAGCATCCGCGCCCCGTTGATCCCGTGGTAGTCCGCCTTGTTCGTGTAGTAGAGCCGGGCGTGCGCCACCTCCCCGATCAGCCCCGCGTCGATGATCTTCCGCTTGAGCTGCTCCTTCGCCCAGAGCCAGACCTGCTCGCAGACCTCCAGCTGGACCCGGTTCTCCTTTGCGGTCTGCATCATGAACCGGGCGACCCGAAGGGTCGGCGCGATGGGGATCTCCACCAGCGCGTGGACCCCCCGTTTTGCCGCGATGCCCACGGCCATCACGTTGCAGTCCGGCGGCGTGCCGTTCAGCGCCACGTCCACCTGTTCGCTGTCCAGCAACTCCACCAGGTTGGAGTATGCCTTCACGCCCCACCTCTCGCTGCTCGCCTTCGCCTTCTCCGGGACGACCTCGCTGAGCGCGCAGAACTCGTAGAAACCCGCCTCCGTGAGCTTGGTCAGCGTGGACATCCAGCTCTGCCCCCGCCCCGACCCGGCCCCATTCATCGCGATGCGCAACCGTTTCATGGCGTCATACCTCCTCTATGTGATCCGGCCTTCTGCAGGCCGGTTTTGTAGTAACCAGGCGCGGCGTCAAAACCGACCCCTCCCCCCATCCCGCCACCCCACCTGTCGCTCCCATGAGGCCACCCCACCAAACGCTCCTGGCCGTCGCGTTCCCGGCCACTGACCCCTGCCCTCCCAGAGGGAGAGGGGGAGCAGCCTTGGAAAAATGACAAACGGCGCGCCGTCAGAAACCCCCACCACCGAAGCCAGGTAGAATCACCGAACATGCCGGGGGCACAAATCCAGATAGGTCGCAGGACGTCAAGGTTACGGCGCGCCAAGCCCCTCCGGCGTCTGAGGAGCGCCCTTTCTTT
>Ga0156186_1069_pt2 | contig 15169 bp, 11 predicted proteins | sample RifCSPlowO2_12_FD_107839 | JGI IMG/M metagenome (GOLD analysis project Ga0156186, IMG submission 107839) | Candidatus Handelsmanbacteria bacterium RIFCSPLOWO2_12_FULL_64_10
GATCCACGAGCGTATTCGCCCCGCACGTCAACATCCACCGCTTCCCCTCCGGCGTCCGGCAGAGCACCCCGAACTTCCCCTGGAACCGCACCCCCTCCACCTCCGCCTCGCGAGAGAACTCGTTGAAGATCAGATACGTCCCCCATTGCGACTCGATCCGCAGCGCCACCGCCTCCGGACCCGCCTTCTCCGGCGTGTCCAGCCTGACGGCCTCCCGGATCGGCATCCGCCCCTTCGGGCCGCTCGGCTCGTGAATCGCCACGAACGCGCTGCTCAGGTCCTCCCCCTCCCGGATCGCATCCACATACCGCACCCGCCGCCCCACCTGCTTCGGATCGCTCATCATCTCCTGGCCGGGGCCGTGGCCCGTCTGCGCCGCGTCTGCCTGGCCGAGCATCCACATCCGGTGGCTGCGCCCCTTCTCCTTCCAGATGGCCTGCCACGCCGCAGGAGGACGCTTCGTCTGACGGATGTCCTGAAGACCGGAGATGTCCTCCTCCCGGTCGCTGGCGCCGATGGATCTCAGGGGACGGCAGGCGGGCATCTTTACGCCCGCGAAGTCCAGCCGCCCCTCCTTCCCGGCGTCGCTGGAGGCCAGTTCGCAGAAGACGCGGTAGTCGTGCCTCTTCCCCCCCTTCACCCGGAAGATGTCCACGCAGAACGTCTCCGCCCCCGGCCCCTTGACCAGCGCGACCAGCCTCCGGTAGTCCCGGCACTGCGGGTAGACCTCCGACGACGCCTCCACGACCGAGATCTTCGGCGACGCGACCATCATCCGGAGCGCAGGTCGCCTCTCCCCTCCGGTCCTGAGGAGTTGCTGCTCGTCGTCCACGATCACCAGATTGTGGCTGAACGTGGACCGGATCCACCGCTGGATCGGCGACTCCCAGAGATAGCCCAGGTCCCCCAGGAGGGCCTGGCCCCGGTCCGCGTAATAGAGCGTGAGGTTGTCGTAGTGGCGATGTCCGCCCGCCGGGTTGAACGCCAGGGCCAGGGCCGTCCCCCCCGGCCCGCTCCCGTGCCGCAGGATCGCCGTCATCCAGTTGGGAAAACAGATCTCAGGAAGCGACAGTTCCTTTCCCGCGCCCTTCTTCGGGGCCAGCGCCCCGGCGTCCAGGCGCATCACGGCGTACTCGGTCGGATCGCACTTCCGGTAGCGGTAGATGACAGGGAGATTCTGCGCGTGATCCTCCGGAAACCGCCTCACCCCGATCTCCAGGATGGATGAGCCTCCGGCCTCTGCGCGGTCGTGGGGGGTCTTCCTGATCTTGAGCGAGGTGTGGTTGGTATCCGACAGGGGCAGGTATCGGCTGTCCGGCCGCATCTGGTCCACCTCCGCGCGCAGCATCAGCCGGAGCATTGGATCGGTCCGGTAAAGACTCACCGCGCCCTTCCGGCCCCTGAACCCCTTCGGCCACCGGAACCCCTCCAGCGTCTCCGGGACCTGCAGCAGTTCGTTCAGATACATCGCGTTGTAGGAAGGCGCTTCGTGGCAGTAGCCGTCAAACCCGAAGGACCGGTCCCGGACGGCCTCATACCCGCGCAGGGCCACCTCCGCCAGCTCCGGGATGCCCAGGCACTTCGCCACGGCCGCCTGCGCGTGGTAGACGCGCGGGGCCTTGTTGGACACGTTCTCCGCCCCCCCGCGCCCCCCCACGAACGGCTCCGCCTCGATGACCCACTCCAGGATCAGCCCCTTCTCCACCTTCTCCCGCAGCCCCGGCGTCCAGAGGCCATCCGCGTCATAAATCAGATCATACGCCAGGCAGATGTCCGGCAGGACCCCCACCGCCCCGGTGCTGCTCTGCCACCGCCCCGCGCCCCAGTAGGTCTGGAGCATCGCGGCCCGATCCGGCTCGTCCTTCTCGTAGGCGCTGGTGAACAGGCTCCGCTTCCACTCCAGCGGAAGGCTTTTATCGAGCCACGCAGCATACAGCGGGTCGCAGTCCGCCACCGCGTCCCAGTAGTCGTGATACAGCCAGGTCCCGAAGCAGTCCGTCAGGCGGCTCAGAATCCGCACGACTGCCCGCGCGTACCGGTCCTCCCCGGTGATCCGGTAGACCAGCGCCAGCGTCCGCATCGCCCGGAGGGCAAAGGAGACCTTCCGCTCACGCACGATTCCGGAAAAACAGGCGTGCGTGGGGTGTCTGGCCCACCAGTAGGAATCCCTCCCGCTCCGGTCCTCCGGGCGCCTCCGCTCCTCCTCGTTGAGGTAGAACGCCAGCGTCTTGCCCCGGCGCGGGCAGACCAGCGTTCCCGTCTCCGGGTACTGCTCGCTGGGATAGGCGTGTCCGCACCGCTTGCAGCGGATCAGGTCAGGGTCGCGATAGTCCCAGTCGATGATCGAGTACTCCGTCCCCTCCTGGGACTTCACCCCGATGCAGTTCGGGCAGACGAACGTGTATCCCGTCCAGGGCGTCTCCTCCGGGATCATCCGCGCCACGTAGCCCTCGCCCTGCCGCACCACATAGTCCGCGATCTGCCGCTGCTCCTCAAACCACCGCCTCGCCCATTTCGCCCGCCGGATGTTCTTTCGCGCCTGCTCGATCTCTTCCTCACGCATCAGGACCGGATGACGCACCCGGACCCCGGAGGACAGCATCTCATCCTTGCGCCGTTCCACCGCCTCCCGAAACGTCCGCTCCTCCTCCGAGGTCCGCTCCCGGCCCTGCCAGGGCATCCACCCCTCGCCCCGCGTCACCCGCGCCACGTAGTCTGACTTTCGGTTCAGCGCCTTTCGACCTGCCATGGATTCTCCTGTCACGATTTTTTCGGACGCGCCACATCTTACTCAAACTTCCGGCCGGCCCAGTCCTCGGCGTCCTTGACCACCTGATCCGGATGATTCCGGCTGCGCGCCAGGTGACCTCTTTCTTTGCGCATGGTGGGCTGGTTGGTGTCCTGATAGCGCCAGTCGCAGCTCCATCGAATGGCCCCGGAGCGATTGGGCAGCCCGCGGTGGAACAGCAGGTTGTGGAACAGGACCAGGTCGCCGGGGTCGAGATCGATGGACACGGGATGTTGCGCGTAACGATTCAGATACTCCGCGGAAACCTCCAGGTAATACGGCCTTGTCTCGTGGGGGACGACGCCCAGACGGTGCGTGCCGGGGGCAAACTGCATGCACCCGTTGGCTTCGCGGGCGGGCACGAGCGGGGCCCACGCATTGACCATGCGCAGGTCGCCGACGCCCTGTGCGCCGGGGGCGGTGTAACCGCCGTCCTGATGCCAGAGGACCTCCGTGCCCTTCCATTCGGGAAATTTCGGACGGACCGTTCAGTCCGTTTCCGGGGCGAGCGCTTCGAGCACCGCCTTGAGGCCCTCAAAATGCCGGGATTGATAGTTCTTCAGAAGGGGAAGATCCGTTTCATCTCTCCGGCAAATTCGAAGGGCGTCCGCGTCAAACCCGCATTCCAGGTCGAAGGCGGGAACCTGGCCGCGCTCGATCAGCCAGGCCGGAAGCGATCCCGCACAGCAGCCGAACCCGAGCCACTTGCCGGCGAATTGGGGCTCGGGGTAGAAGGCCTTCCCAAAGATATCGACCAGGCGCCGGCACCTGCGCACATAGGCGTCGGACCCCTCCCCCGAACTGGCGGCGAGCGCGGGAGGGCCGCAGATGCTGGCCAGGGCGTGATAACTGAACACCACCCTGGGGAGCTCCCCGGAAAAGACCGACACGACCGCCTTTGTCTCCGGCGCGCTCATGGGGGCGGGGCCGCGGTAAGTGAGGGACCCCGGCTCGCTGGTGGAGAAACCGTACCCATACTCCACCTGGTCCCAGAGCGCCGGAAAGTTGCGATTGAGGTCCACCCCGCTGGGGTTCGTCCGGATATACCAGGGCACCCCCCGAACCTGGTCCTCTCTCGCGTCGATGTTGACCGAAGGCAGGGCAACGACCCGGACCGTCCTGAACAGGTCGGGACGCTCTTCGACCAGCCGGGTCAGCGCGGGGAGGATCAGCTCAGGGCCTGACTCCCCGCCGTGGATGGCCCCGACCAGGCCCATCGCCAGCTTCCCCTTGCCCACCCGGACACAGGGGATATCCAGTCCCCTCGTTGTCTGGCCGCAGACGGACAGCTCAACCAGATCGGGGGCCTGACCGCGCAGGACTTCGAGACGCCGCGTCAGTTCGCGGTAGGACCACCACACCTCCGGGTCTCGAACCCGCACGGGAATGGGCCCGACCGGAACGGAGTTTCGGGTCTGAATCCAGTAGGTGTAGGTCCGGCCAGGGGCCGCCGAGGGGTCTCGAAACACGTACTTTCGACGATTGGACGCCTCGATGCGGCCCTCGAAGAGGAGATCGGCGCCCGAGACCTCCGTGTTGAGGAAGAACTCCTCGTAGTCTTCCCCGAAGACGAACGGCTCCTCCCGCCGGAAGACCCGAACCCGGGCGAATTCGTCGTCGTCGTTGGCCTGGAACATCGGCGTGCTCTTCAGCCAGCTCAACTCCACGGACCCGTCCACGGCAATCGCCCTGGCCCCGAAGATGGGTTTTCTCATGTCTGGCCCGCCGGGGTTGCCCTGGACGCGACGATGCGACGGGCACGCTCCGCCCCGGCGCATTCCATCATCCTGTCCTCCTCAGACCGCCCGGTTGGTTTCGTCGTAATATTTGTTAATTTTGGGCACCTCGGTCATGCCGTGCCATGCCCCTCGGAACAGCGTCCGCCGCTTGGGGGCCATGGCGGCGATCACCTCGGCGGCCGGGCAGCCCTTGCCCCATTTCGAGTTGACCGTGTCGTAACAGGTGAAGAGGCTCAAGCGGTCGCGGTCCGGGTTTTTCCAGCGCGTGCCAGAGTGGCAGAGGGCCTCGGTGAAGATCACCGCCGAACCGGCCGGACAGGTGTAGGTCTCCCACAGGGGGCTGTCCCTGCCGCTCAGCTCCTCGGGCCGGGGGAAGGCGGCCTTGTGGCTGCCCGAAAGGAACACGGTCACCCCGTCGCCCGGCCCCACCTCGTTGAGTTCCCACACCACCCGGGTCAGACCCGAATGCACGCGGCCGGGCAGCATCTGGTAGATGTGGGAGTTGCCGCAGAAGTTGAAGTACCCGCCTCCGCCGTGCGGACGCCAGTTGTCGTGGCCGGCCTTGCGGTGGCTGGTGTAGGTGTGGTCGTAGCGGAAGCCGTAACACTCCTCGGAGGCCAGGGCCTGGTGGGAGAGGACGGCGTTGAGCACGCCGATCACCGCCGGGTGGTCTAGCAGGACCTGGGACGGCCCGCCGTGGTTGTCGCGGTGCTCGGGGGGCAGGGAGTCGCGCTCGTAGAGGAACTTCATCTGGTGGGCCCGCACCGACGCCATCTGCTCCTCGCTGAGCAGGCCGGGCAGGCAGATCCAGCCCTTTACGTCGAAGAGGTACTTCTGGGCGGCGCTCATCGGCGTCACCGGCAGCCCGTCGGCGTTGGTGGTGGGCAGAAGGACTTCGGACATCGCGTGCTCCTTGTCGTTTAGGATTTGGAGTTCCCCTTCGCGAGACGCCACCCGGATGCGTCAGCGCTCAGCTTTGATGGCGTTCTTCAGCAGTTCATCAAAGCGATGTGCCCCTGCGTCGAGGAGTTCGTTGTTCTCTTCCGAATCGAATGCAAACACCGGTTGCCGACGTCCCAGGGCGGCAAGAACGGTCGCCCACGTCTTGCCGCCAGGGGCGGCGTGGGGCGCCCACACGGCGTAGGCCAGCGCCGCCACCAGATCGTTTCGCCGCACGGCCTGTGTGGCCGTCGTTCGCCGGACGCTCTTGTCAAACGGCGACAGGGCCAGCAGCCGACCTTCGTCCAGTGCCCGCCGGGCTGTCTGCCCGATGCGGAGACCCGCAAGCCCCCTGGCCGGGCAGAGGATCACCGGCTGGTCACCCCGCAACAGGATGTCAAAACATTCCCGTTCCATCGGCGAATGGAAGCCGCCGATCACCACCACGCCCGCATCCCGCAACGCACGAACGGCGTCAAGCGTCTGGATCACAATGCTGCCCGGACACTGGATCGAGCAGACCAGGCCCAGGAGGCGGTTGCGGAGGATGGCCGCGTCACCCATCGCATGGAGACAGGATGGCGCGGCATCGCCCAGCCGGTCCAGCAGAATCGTTGGATAAGCGATGCCGTCTTGCTCAATCCCCTGAACGTCCACTCGCCACCTCCGTGCTCGCTTCGCATCCTTCCATGCCGCCTGCCCCCTGTCAGGGATCTCCCACTTCCCGGCGTTTTTCCTCGAGGAAACGCCGGAGGTCTTCCTTGCTCGGCAGTTCGAGCTGGTACTTCGAGACGAACAGGCGGTTGTCAATGGCGGCCAGGGCGTATTCCACCAGCGCGTGATCCTTCTGCGTGCAGAGCAGCAGACCCACCGGCGGGTTGTCGCCGTCGGCCATCATGTGTTTCCGATACCAGGTGACGTAGGTGTTGAGCTGCCCGATATGTTCGTGGCGGAGATCGTCCACCTTCAGGTCCACGAGCACGTGGCACTTGAGGACGCGGTGGTAGAAAACGAGGTCCACAAACCCCCGCGTGTTGCCGATGACGATGCTCTTTTGCTGGGCCTCCAGGCAGAAGCCGTTCCCCAACTCCAGCAGGAACTCCCGCAGATGGGTCACCAGCGCAGCCTCCAGGTCGGACTCCTCAACCGCGTCCTGCGCCTTCAACCCCAGAAATTCGAAGATATAGGGGTCGCGGATCGCGAGCTTCGGTTCGGCCTGTTCCGCCCCGGCCTTCACCATCGCCGCCAGCTTCTCCGGCTTTCTGGACAGCCCGGAGCGCTCGAAATAGAGCGTGGCGATCTGCCGCTTGAGCACCCGCACCGACCAGTTGCCCCGGATGCTCTCAATCTCGTAAAAGGTGCGCTTGAGCGGGTCGTCAATGGCGATCAATTCGGCGAAGTGGCTGAATGACAAGGAGTTGACGAGTCGATCTGTCGGAAGCCGTAATTCGGGGGACAGCGTCCCCCGAATTGACACCGCATCCTTGGCCGCCGATTCGGAAATCAGCGATTTCCACGTGGCGGCAGGCAGCATGTGGTTGAATGTGGGGGACAGCGTCCCCCCAATTTGAGGATAGGCCGTGTAAAACTCCCGGCACCGACGCAGTTCACGGGGATGATATTCTATGGAAGCGTTTTGTCTGAGGCGCTCGCTTAGCTTCTCGAAGAGATTAGCGCCATACCGCGCCCGATCCGCACCATTCTGCTCGTATTCCCGGATATACCAGCCAATCACCCAGTTGCGCAGGGTGAGGCTCACATTGACGGCGCGGTTGGCCTGCGCCGCGCAGTGGTCATGCGCCTGCCGGATCGCCGCCACCAGGGAGGCAAAATTCAGGCGTTCGGCAGGCGGTGCGGCTGCCTGACGCTTCACGGTCGGTTTGGCCTTCTCTTTTGTGGGCATGGCTCAAACCTCCTCGTCCTCGCCACCCACCATCCTCTCGTATCCCTTCAGGTTCTGAGACGTGGCGGGATTCTCGCGGTCCAGCGCCCAGCGCACGGGGTTTTCAACGATGTACTGTTCGATCCGTCGCAGGGATTCCTCGCCGCGAATGATGTGTTCGTAATAGTTGCGTTGCCATACGGGGACGCCGGGCGTGCGCCGGCGTTCGTTGATGCGACGGGCCGAAAACGTTTTGAACCCGCGCACGATTTCCGACAATACAGGGGCGGGTTTTTCCGTAGGGGCGGGGTTCAAACCCGCCACTACAATAATGACGATCCCGTGAACGTGATTCGGCATGACGACAAACGCCCCCAATCCTACGTTCGCGTAATGATTCGGCAGGTCGAACCACGCAACCTCCACGATGCGACCCCAATCGTTCAACCGCATGCGTCCATCCGAAATGTCGCCGAACAGGCACACCCGATCCTTCGCGCAGACCGTCACGAAATATGCCCCCGCCTGCGAATAATCGTATCCCTGCAACCGGGTCGAACGGCGATGATGTCGGGGCCTATCCATGATCGTGATTCGTCATCCCGCCACACACGCGATGGGGATTCGCGTGTGGCTGATTTCATCCGTCCTCGTCCTCGCCGTCCCCCCTCTCACCTATATCTCCTCTTCCAGTACCTGCCCGTTCTCATTCAGCCAGGCACGAGCCTTTTCCATTCTTGGGACGTGCGTCCTGACAACATTCCAGAACCGCGGGTTGTGATTCGCTTCGATCAGGTGGGCCAATTCATGCACGATGACGTAGTCGATGACAAAGATCGGCGCCTTGATCAGCCGCCAGTTGAAAGTGACATTGTCATGTACAGTGCATGAACCCCACCGATAGCGGTTATCGACGATCCTGGCTCGTTTGAACTCAACACCGAGCGCATGGGCGTGGCGCTCGACGCGCGGCAGGATCTTCTCGTTCGCCCGTGCAAGGTACCATTCACGCATCGCACCCTTACGCCGCATCGCATGCGAGGCAGGGATCATGAACCGATGGGCGAACTCGATCTCGCCCGAGCCGTCCGCGACGACCTCAATTCGATATGAGCGCCCCAGATAGAGCGCCGATTCGCCACTGACCAGCTCCTTGCCCGGTGGATGAGGCAACTCCTGGTACTTCTGGGCGTGATGCAACTTCGAAAATATCCACTGCCGTCTTGATTCCACGACCCGCTGGATCGCCTCGTCGGATGCATGGGATGGAGCATGTACGACAACGCTGCGGTCACGCTCGACGGTGATGGTGAGCGTCTTCCGCCTGGCTGAACGTCGCACTGAATATGACAGTTCCATGATCGCTATTCCGCGTAGAGAATGATATCGTTGTTCTTCTCTGCGATCTCCATGGTCCGGCTGATGATGTGTGCCCGATTCTGCACGAGGCCTGGAAGAGACGCGAACTCAGGCGCGAGCAGCGTGTTCTGTATTTCTGCCTTCAGCTTGTTGCGGGCGGGGATGCTTTCCCAGAATCCAGTGAGTTTCAGTTCGCGCTCGACGACGAGGAATACCTTCTGCGTCAGGTCAACCAGGTGGCTGATCCTGTCCTCCTCACTCATGGCGTAGGCCGGCGTGCCTTCGGCCACCTTCGTGGCCTTGGCGTCGCCAATAACCTCGCCTGCGCCGAACAGCTCGCGCTGGAACATACGAAACAGCGGCATCTGCGTCTTCCGATGGAGCCCATAGGTCGGCTCTTTGCTGGCGTTGATGATCCGCACACGGAGCTTTTCCAACTCCTCGTAGATCCTGTTCCAGTTCTCCCGGAACTGCTCGAAGATCGCGGCGAGCGCCTGAGCGAAGGAGGCTTGCAGGTCGGGATCGTCGTCCAACTCGACGTCCAGGTGGTGACGAATCGCATGCTCGACCTCGGCGGCCTTCGTCTTGGTTCGGTCCCGCTTGCCAACGTCTTTCTCGAAGTCCTCATCAAGAATGGAGATCGGCGGGACCTTGACATCAATCCCTCGCGATTCGAGGTACTTGTCGGTGATGCCCCTCAGCTTTGGCGGAATGCCCTTCATGCTGAGACGCTCATCGCGGAAGTGCTTTTCCGCCAGCACGTTGATCTCCATCAAGGCCTGGTAGTCGGGCATGTAGTCGAGGGCCTCCTTCGCTGGAAACACGAGGTTCAGGCACTTCGTCAGCTTCTTGAACGCCAGCATGAAGTCGAAGCGGAGATCCTCGTCGTAGAAGACGTCGAAGAATGCGTCATGGTCCGTCAGGTCCGTCAGGCCGTGCTTCGTGAGGAGGGCCATGACCGCCGCATGACTGTCCTTGAGTTCTCTCAGTTCCTCCTCCGGAAAACTGAGCGCGTCGATGACCTCCTTCTGCTCCCGCTCGTCGTAGGTGTCGATCGCCTTCTTGAGATGATGGCCTATGCCGACATAGTCGACGACGAACCCCTTCTCCTTGGACTCCCCGCTGACGCGGTTGACTCGGGCGATGGCCTGCAAGAGGTTGTGCGCGACGACAACCTTGTCGAGGTACATCACCTGTTCAACCGGGGCATCAAACCCGGTGAGCAGCATGTTGTTCACGATCAGGATGCCCATGTCGCCGATGACGCCCTCTTCCTCGCTTCCGAATGCCATCTTGAAGCTCTTGATGCTCGCCTCGTGCTTCGAACTGTCAGAGAAAGCCTTGAGGTGGGGCAGGTCGTTATGGCTGCCGGAGATGATGACGTCCGTCTTCATCGCCTTCAGTTGCTCGATGTCCAGCTTGCGGGGGTTGCCCTTCTCAAGTTCAGCAATGGCCGCCGCCAGGGCCGCGTCGATGTACTTCTTGTAGCGGACAGCCGCTTCCCGTGAGGTTGCGACCACCTGGCCCTTGTATCCGTTCGGATACACATGGGTCAGATAGTGGTCAACCATATCCTTGGCCTTAGCCTCGATGGTCGGTTCCGCTTCGAGATAAGCGTCTCGCGAGCCATACCCCAGAATCTCAAGGCGCTGCTGCAGGTTGTAGTCGCTGAACACATCCGCGAACGCCGCGTCCATTCCCGCCTGATCTGGCACTTCTGCATTGTGCGTCCGACCCTCGTATACGATCTCCAGCGTCACGCCGTCCTCGATCGACTGCCGCATCGTGTATTTGTCGATGTAGTCACCGAAGACGCGCTCGGTCTTGTCGATCGGCGTGCCGGTGTAGCCGATCTTCGACGCATTGGGGATGCCCTTGTCGAGGTTGGCCCCCAGCAACTTGTATTGCGACCGGTGGGCCTCGTCGGTCATAACGAGGATATTGGAACTGGTGTTCAGCTCGGGGAAGGTCTCGGTCAGATCGGCCTCGCGGAACTTGTGGATCATGGCCATGACCAGGTCCGAGGTGTCGGCGCGCAGAAGTTCCTTCAGCCGCCGGATGCTGTCAGCCACCTTGACCGTGAATCCGATGCTCTGGCTGGTCTCCGAGAGCTGGTCCTCGAGCTGGGTGCGGTCCGTGACGAAGACGACCTTCCAGTTCGACAGCTTCGTATGGCGGTACATCTCTCGCACCATGAACATCATGGTCAGCGACTTTCCCGAACCCTGGGTGTGCCAGATGATGCCGCTCCGCTCGCGGGGATTCTTCCCTTCCAGCAGCCTCTTCACCGCCAGCTTCACCGCCCGGAACTGCTGGTAGCGACCCACAATCCTGATCGTCTCGCCCTTGTCGTTGGTGGAAAAGAGCGTGAAAATGCGGATCAGGTCCATCAGATTGTCGCGGTCGAGCATGCCGGCCACGAGCCGCTGCTGATCGTTCGGGCCGCCTGCGCCGTGTTCGAGATCATCGACCGTCCGAGGGTACGGGTCGGCCCAGCGGTAGAAGTATTTCTCGCTGTGCGTCGTGATCGTGCCGAACTTCGCCACCTGGCGGCAGGTCGCCACGATGAACTGGTTGTAGTAGAACAACGGCGCGCTGCCCTCGCCCCTGGCCCCGCGTTGCTCGCTGTAGCGGAGCAACTGATCGATCGCCTCGGGGATGGCGTCCTTGACCTTCGGCGACTTGCACTCGACGACGACCACCGGCAGCCCGTTCAGGAACAGCACGATGTCCGGGATGATGTGGTGCTCGGTGCCGAGAATGCGGACCTTGAACTGGCAGACGGCGATGAAGCGGTTGTTGTCGCGTTGGGTGAAGTCCACGAAGCGGACCGTCGGGCTCTTCTCACCGGTTTGGCGGTTCTCGCTGACGCTGGTGTTCTCCAGCAGCAGTTCGAAGAGGTGCCGGTTGTTCCCCAGCAGGCCGGTGCTCGGAAAGCTAACCGTGAGTTGCTTGACGACTTCCTCGACCTGGTCGTCTTCGAGCCAGGGATGGATGATCTTGAGCTGCTCACGCAGCACGGGCAGCATCACGACCTCGGTGAAGCTCTCACGGTGACTGTCGACGGGATGCTGCTTACTGTCGAGGTCGATGATCTCCCAGCCGAGACCCGAAAGCTGATCGAGCATCGGCTTCTCGACGTGGTTGCGCTCGTCGAGTTTCAGGTGCTGGGGAGTGGTTTCCATTTTCATACCTGCTCCTTCACCACCCAGTGGCCGCCTTTGTCTGGTCCTGCGCGTGTAATCTGGCCCTCTTCTTTTAACTGCAGCCATCACCATTCCATGTCGCCTACACTCACCCGCACAGAGGCCGCGTGCTGGCCCCGGCTATACCGGGAGCTGGACCTTCTCGTACAGGAACTCCGGCGCAAAGTCTGCACCGTTTGGCCAGCAGAGCGTGCGGAATTCCGGATGCACCGCGAATTGCCTGAAGACAGCCAGATCCTTCAAGGGCTCGAACAGCTCTCCATATAGTTCCTCAGCCAGATCGACATCCCCTTCGGCGCCATCAGCGAACCGAAGGTGGACCGTGTAGTCGCCCACGTACTTTGCGTGCTCAACTCTTGGTATCATCTCGCTACTCCAGAGGTGTGATCTTGTAGGGTGGTTTTCCCGCTTGAATGAGATTCCAGTTTTCCAGCAGCTCCTCTTGGTGCAGGTCGAGCCACTCCAGGACATGCTGCAACGCTCGTTTCGGAAAGTCGCCGTGTACGACGCCATTCTGGATGTCGACGGTGATCTGGTACTCGCCGTACACGGCATGGAAATGGGGCGGTGGATGTTCCCTTGCGAACATGCCAATTACAATTCCAAGGAATCTCGATAGCTCGGGCATGGACTCTTCTTGCCTCCTCTCTTCTTTGATCTTGACAGATAACTTCGAGATTGACCGGAAGCCTGGAACTCATGCGCGGGCCTCCGTTTTGGAAAGGAGGGCGGTCACGCGACGCTTGCCGGTAAGCAGATCTTGCATTAGCGCCGTCTTGATACGCCGCAGCTTTCGCTGCCGATCACTTAGTTTCCCAATACACGCATCGCAAGCTGAAGCTACCTGAACTATTCGGGCCTGCTCTTCTATACACGGCTTTTTCAGCCACAACGAACACACGTCCTGCTGGTTGATACTAGTCTGCGCGATCGCGATTTTAGCGAGTCGCTGAAAGTGCCGAAACGCCACGGCGCTACTCAATATGCGAATGGCGAACTCGGGGAGTAGTTGCCGTTTATCGACACGAAGGCGAATCATGTTTGATTCGAAAACAGTGGCCTGGGGAAGGTCTCCCACGAGCGCGCTCTTCCCCAGATAGTCGATGCTGTTAACGCGATTCACGAGGAGATCGCCCGCCTTCAGTCCGTAGCGCGTTATTTCCGGGGTCGATAGAGCCACGCACTTGAACATCTGGCTCTCGATACGGTCCCCATTTTTGTATCCATCTATGCGCACGATCGGTACTCCGCCATCGGTGTAGGCAGACTGTGGTTTGTAGATGCCGTTAGTAGGGCTCGTAGCCATTAAGGAGCCGAACTGCACGCAGTCCCACACGACGGGTACGCGCCCCAGCGACGAATCCTTGAACTCGTGGGTTTGTTCAGAGCGCAGGTTGCAGTGCTCGTCGATGCCTCGGGTGAGGAGGTCCTGCATCAGGCCGATCTTGATGCGCTGCTGCTTGGCGATCAACGCCTCCGTCTGCTCGATCGCCCCGTCTACAGTCGAGAGGATTTCGGCGATCTTGGCTTGTTCGGTTATGGAGCGTGGGAAAGCGATTCGGATAAGGTCAAGCTTCGCGTTGGTGAGAGCCGCCTGAGTGCTTCCTTCGGCAAGGTTATCCTTCTGACGCTCAAAGGCTTCGGAGAGGACAAACTGCTTGAGGAATGCTGAGACCACTCGTTCGGAGCGAATGCCACAAAACCCCGTCGACAATATCGTTCGTTCACACAGGTAATTGTTGGCCTCAAGGACTTTGCACGTCTCACGCATACGCGCAAAGAAGACCGAATTTGGAACGGGCTGGAGATTCGCTCTGGAAGGCCGTCTTGTGAAGGATACCTCTTCCTCAACATAGGCGATCCGCGTACCTTCAATCGAACTCGTCGACAAGTAGTCTTTGATGCCAGAGAAGGGCTTGACGCCCGTGCCCAGCGGCTCGAAGTACTCGACGTCGCTGAGCGTGGTCTGTACCCAGTCAATGGCCATGAGCGTGATATTCCAGTCCTTTCAAGAAATCATCCAACGTCTTCAGCGTCTCTTCCCGCTCTGCTTCCAGCGACCGACTGCTGACCGCATACTTATCCCAAAGGTTCTCAACGGCCTGAGTGATGACGCGCTTCTCCGCGTTAAGGTACCGTTCGAGCTCGGTTCGGGCGATGTCGTAAATCTTCTTCAGGATGAGCCGCCGTGCCTCTTCCTCCGAGAGCTGGCCGCCGATCTCTGAAAGGATGGCGTCGGTCCTGGCGATCCGCGCCACGAGGGTCTCCTTGTCCTTGTTGATGGCGGTGATCTTCCGGTTGTCCGTCTTGTCCTTTGGGTCGAGACCGGCGAGTTGGGCATCGGCCTGCTGGATGAGTTCCCGGCTCTCGGCCTTGAAGTCATCACTACCGAGGCGTTTGAGCTGCAACTTGAGTTCCAGTTCATCGGCCCTGGCCTTCAGGGTGGTCTTGAGATCCTTGATTCGCTTCTCGATGGCCGTGATCGCCTTGTCCTGATCCTTGAGGTTCTTTAGCTCCTTCAGGGCGGATGCCCCCGTGCTCTCCTGCAAGTCGTCGATCAACTCCTTGAGGGCCTTCTTGATGACGGCCGCTGTGACCTTTTCGTCCTCGTCCGGCTCGTACGCCGCAACCTCCTGGGCCGTTTCCACGGCTTCGGCGAGTTCGCCCTGGGCCTCGCTGATCTTCGCCTCCAGCGCCTCGATCTCGTCGGACTCGGCCTGAAAGAACTCGGCGATGAGGTATTCGTCGGGGATCAGGCTGTGGTGCCAGCCAATCGAAATGATAGTCTTCAGGTCGTAGCGGATCTGCTGCCACCAGTTGACGAAGACGCCGGCGCTCTTGAACTCGTCGAGCACGCCGAGGGGGACGAGCTTGCCCTTGAGCGTCGTCAGAAGCTCAAGGCGCACGTCGGGCATCTTCTTGCCGTCTCGAAGCTGGGCGAAGTCATCGCGGGCGACCGACCACCAGGCTTCGAGCGCCGCCCGGTGCGACGCGATCACCTGCTGAAGCGCCGGTTCGGCTTCGAGCCTTATCTTGATAGCGGGCTTGGCGTCGATCTGCTCGCGAAACGCGAGGTAACCGGGGCGCTCGGGATCAAAGAGCGTGCCGGGGTCGATGCCGAACCTGGCGAACGTGTTACCGCGTGCCGCAACCTCGTCCTCGGGGATACCCCCAATCTGGTGGGCCTGCACATCCTCAGGTTCAGGCTCGGGCGTGTTGTCTACGTAGTCGCTGCTAATTTTTTGGGCTGTTATTT
>Ga0156186_1334_pt2 | contig 15156 bp, 7 predicted proteins | sample RifCSPlowO2_12_FD_107839 | JGI IMG/M metagenome (GOLD analysis project Ga0156186, IMG submission 107839) | Candidatus Handelsmanbacteria bacterium RIFCSPLOWO2_12_FULL_64_10
AAGGGGGTCGGGGGGATAGGTCAGTTGACCGCTCTTATTAAGGAGCCTATCCATGCGCAAGGTATTGTTTTTGACGGCGCTCGGCCTGCTGCTAACGGGCATCGGCGCGGCTTACGCGGGCGACATCCCCAGGAAGCGGGACCCGGCGTTGCCGGGGACCGGCTTTGAGCAGTATGGCGAGCCCATTCTGATCAAGGTGGCCCAGGCGGGGTTCAAGTTCCTCAACTACCCCATCGGGGCGCGGTCCGCGTCCTTAGCCGGGGCCGTCAGCACGCTTCAGGGGGATGCCCACTCGGTGTTCTGGAACCCGGCGGGCCTCGCGTTCATCAAGGGCCGGGGCGGGGAGGCGTTCGGGGGCTACACGAAGTGGATCGCCGACATCAAATACAACTACGGGGGGATCGCGTTCAACGTGAACGGGGTGAACGCCTTCGGGTTCGGGCTGATGACGGTGGACAACGGGACCATCCAGGGCACGAAGATCAACACCAAGGCGAAGGAGGGGTACGAGGACACGAGTCCCTTCAAGCCGAGCGAGTACTACGCGACGTTCGCCTACGCCCGCAAGGTCACGGATCGGTTCTCCATCGGCGGGGCGCTCAAGGTGGCGCACCAGGACCTGGGGCAGGCGAATATCCTGAATCCCCTCAACCAGCCGGTGGTCGTCGGTAACAAGGACACCAAGGCGGCGTTCGACCTGGGGACCTACTTCGACACCGGGTTCCGGACCGTGACGCTGGGCCTGAACGTGAACAACTACGCCCGCTCGGTAAACTACCAGGGGGAGAACTTCGAGCTTCCCCGCCGGGTGGCCTTTGCCTTTAGCGCGGACCTGCTGACGCTGGGGGGGCGCAGGAGTGAAAAGCAGAGGCTGGGGTTTATGATGGACGTGGAGAAGCCGCTGGACTTCAGCGAGCGGCTTCTGACGGCCCTGGAGTACCTCTACCAGGCGCCCAAGGCCCCGTTCGGCGTGGCCCTGCGGGCGGGCTACCGATTCAACCACGACACGGAGACCTACTCCGTGGGCGCGGGGCTGAAGTTCAAGACCTCCGGCGGCCGCGGGATCTCGTTCGACTACGCCTACAAGCAGTTCAACAAGGACTACTTCAGCGGGATCCAGACGTTATCGGGGTCGGTGATGTTTTAGGAAACAGACCTCACCCCCCGGCCCCCTCTCCCAACCAGAATTACGAATTACGAAGTACGAAGTGCGAATGACAACATTCGACATTCGACATTCGTACTTCGACCTTCGACCTTCGGGAGAGGGAGGGGGTATGGGGGTGGGTGAGGTCCGGAACAAGACGGGCATTCTTTGCCTGAGATTCAGGTGGGGAGTGCCCGTTTCTGTTGTCGTCGAAGAGGCGTTAAAGCCATGTCGTCCCTCACGCCGCAGCCCTTTTTAGACTGGTACGGCATCTGGGCCGGGCAGACGGGCATCGACGAGCGCGGTCAGGCCTGGGTGCAGGACATGCCCGTGGGCGTTCGGCTGGCCGTGCAGCCGGCGCGCAAATCGGAGGTCTTCATCGTCCCGGAGCGTCCCTGGGAACAGGGCACAGTAAGTCCCACGTGCGTCCTTTGCGAGGAGGGCGTTCTGCGCCTGTGGTACTTCAGCCAGGGGGCCGAGGACTGGGTCAGGGCGGAGCTGGTCGAGCCGCCCACCTCCCCGGCTTCGCCGGTGCGAGCCATGCCGGGATATGGACTGGGGGAGGCGGATGTCCTGGCCGGGGATGAGGTGTCCGGCGTCGTGACGTGGAGAGGCAGGAGCGATCTGTCCGCCCTGAAGGGCAAGGCGGTGTCTGTGCGGCTGCACCTGGCCAGGGCCAGGGTTTTTTCCGTGGCCCTGTAGATGGCCATTTGACGAGAGGTGATTGATGACCGGGTTGGTCGCTGGAGCAGGGGCAGGCGCGTTGGATCAACTTCTGCAAGACCTCGCCGGGCCGGACGATAAGGTCCGATGGAAGGCCGCGATGGCGCTGGGCCGGATGGGGGCGCGCGCCGTGCCCGCCCTGGCGAGGCTTCTGGAGCACGAGGACCACCGGGCGCGCATCGCGGCCACGCACGCCCTGCGCGACATGAAGGAAGAGGGCGCCGGGGCCGTCCCGGCGCTGGTCGCCAATCTTTCCTGCGAGAGCCGTGGGGCCGGCGACCCGAACGACAGACCTTTCGAGGTGCGGCTCACGGCGACCGGGGCGCTGTCCCAGGCAGGCCCGGCAGCCCTGGCCGCCGTCCCGGTTCTGCTTGACATGTTGAAGGGAGTGGGCGAGATTGAGGAGGCGGATGGGTACCAGTTCCGGGGGTTGGCCGCCTGGGTGCTTCAGAGGCTGGGACCGGAGGCCGTCCGGCGGTACCCGGAGGTCATCCCGGCGCTGGGCGTCGCTCTGAAGGATGAGGAGCGCCGGGTGCGGCTCAACGCCGCCGCCGCGCTCCGGGCGATGGGTCCGGCCACGATAGAAGCCGTGCCAGCCCTGTTAGAGGCCCTGCGCCATCCCGATGTTTTGACGCGACACTATGCGGCACTGGCGTTCGACGCGCTGGGGGAGGCGGCTGTTCCGCACGTGTCCGCGCTGATTGAGGCCCACGACAGCATCGACCTCGACGAGTTCGCGCGCGAGCAGGTCCGCCGGACGATTCACGCGATTTCGGGCCGGTGGCCCGAGCGGTCGCCGTCGCCCGTCCCGTCTCCAGGGAGCCCGCGATGGGCCGCCCTGGAGCGCACGGATTTTCTGCTGGCCGTCATGCCTCTGCAGGTCCAGCGCCGCACGTCTGATCAGGATGAACTCACGCAGGCCTTCGTGGATGCCCGCCTGACGAACGCCTTCTGCTTCTGGCCGGACCACAACACCTGGTACAACATCCCCCTCCCCACCCCCGATCAGATGGCCCGCTGGGGGATGGTGGGCCTCTGGTACTTCTTCACGGAAGACCCCTACAACCCCAAACTCCAGCGGGAGTGGGGCTATGCTACGCTCACGGACTACAACCGGGCGGTGATCGACCGCATCCTCGACATGGGACGCAGGCTGGGCAGGGACCGTTGCTTCTGGTCCGTGGGACACGAGCAGATGGACAGCCTCCACGCCTGGGGCGTAGCCCCGGACGGCTCCCGAACCCTCCCTGCGTTCGGGTCGAAGCGGGAGGGTTACGACTACTACGCGAGCTGGATCTCCACGAGTCGCCACAAGCTGCACTGGAACGGCATCTACGGCAACTGGCGTCCGCGCAAGCTGTACATGGGATGGGATACGGGGGCGAAGGCCACCTGGGACTTCCTGGCGGAGCAAGGGATTGATCCCTTGCCCGTGACGATGATGAGCGGAGGGGTCTGCCCGGCCCTGGCCCACGCCACGTTCGACATCCTGCCCCAGGTGGAGATGTACTGGTGGGAGTGCCAGATCGACGGCGCCAGCCTGCAGGTGGGATCGGCCTACACCCGGGGGGCCGCCCGGCAGTACAGCAAGCGATGGATGATGGACGCCTCCCCCTGGAGCCCGGTGTCCGGCGCCCCCGGCTGTGACAGCCAGGGGAACTGGAACAAAGGGGCCCCTCCGGCCACTCAGTTGCGCACCTGGGTGTACGGGTACCTGTGCGGGGCGTACGTGGTGTTCGAGGAGTCCAGCAGCATCTCCCATTTCTTCCGCGCGCCCGAGGGGGGGCTGGCGCTGAGCGAGACGGGGCGGGCGGCCCGCGAGGCGGCGCGTTTCTGCTTTGAGCTCTGTCCCCGGCGGGGGGAGTCCTACAACCCTGTGGGTGTACTTCTGGAGCATGAGCATGGGCTGGAGCCGCGACCCCACACCAATTTTCGGGGGAGCGGTCCGTGGGGGTTCATGCCGATGGGAGCGGGGGAGTGGGAGATCGAGAAGTTCTGGTACTTAGCTTACCCCAAACACTCCACGTTTCCGGATCGCAGCGAGGTGGCGGAAGACGATAAGGTAGGCCGGGAGCCTCGCATTCTGACGGGGGGGACTTTCGGGGACTGTTTCGACGTCCTGACGGACCGCTGCCCGGAGGAGGCGCTTCGCCGTTATCCCCGGCTCATGACGCTGGGGGGCATCGTGGTGGAGGGGGAACTCCTGGAACGGCTGAAGCGGTATGTGCAGGCCGGAGGGGAGCTCCTGCTGAACGCCGCCCATCTCGGAGCAGAGGCGAGCGACCCGATGACGGGCGTCACCTGCGGCGACTGGGTCGAGATCCCGGCAGGGCCGGGCGGCGAGGTGTGCGCCGTGCGACAGGCGCAGCCGGTGTCGGCCCGGGTACTGGAGAAGATCTCTGACGGTCACCCGTTGATCACGGTCAATGACTTCGGGCGGGGGAAGGTCTATCTGGTGACCGCCCGCCACAACCTCACGGGTTCCACGATCGGACAGGGCTCGATCTGGCTCCCGGCTGTGGCAGATTTTCTGAAGGCGTGGATCGGGCAGGTGTGGCCCCTGGAGGTGACAACCGGGGGCCATCCCCTCCAGACGCTCCTGACCAGGCTGCCGGAGGGGTGGCTGGTGGCGCTGGGCAACCACGAGGGACGCCCGTGGGAGGGGGAGGTCCGCCTTCGCACGCCGGAGGGTGACTCGGCCTTGATTACCGAGGTCTGGTCGGGGCAGCGGCAGAAGGTTGCTGTCGAAGATGGAGGAGTGATGTTTATCGCCCGGTCGCCCAAGTATGCCTTTGTGGTCTATCGCGTAGAGATGGGGAGGTAGTAGGGTTCATCCAGAATTTTGGCGGAGATCGTTTTGGTCATTCTGAGCGTCAGCGAAGAATCTCAATGTTTTGGCAGGGAGAGATTCTTCGTCGCTCCGCTCCTCAGAATGACATTGGAGAAGTTCTTTCGTTCCCATTCTTAGAGGGTTCTCGCCATGGCTGAACAGAACATCTCTGCGTCGTTTCCCGATTTCATCCCCTTCATGGACTGGTACGGCATCTGGGCGGGCACGGTGGGCTGGCCCACGGACAGGGGGCCGTGTTCCCAGCAGGACATCCCGCAGGGGGTCAGGTTGGCTGTCCAGCCGGCCCGGCAGACCGAGCCTTTCCTGAGGGCGGAGCGGCCCTGGGAGACGGGGTTCATGAACTACATGCAGGTGCTCCACGACGAGGGGCGCTTCCGGCTCTGGTACTCGGCCGCTCCGGACTGGGAGACGGCCCAGTCGATGAAGATCGCGCCGGGGGGGAGCGGGGGGTATCCCGATTTCACCTGCTACGCGGAGAGCGACGACGGGTTCACGTGGAGAAGGCCGAACCTGGGGATGTACGAGTTCCAGGGATCGAAGGAGAACAACATCATCTGCGAGGCCGGGGTGATGGACCCCAAAGGATGGCATATCCACATGCTCTTCAAGGACCCCTCCGCGCCCCCGGAGGAGCGCTACAAGTCCGTGGGCGCGACCGCGGCCCGGCTGCTGGACGAGAAGCCCCTGCCTCCGATGAGCAGGACCGAGCTGCGGGAGTTCATCAAGGCCATGCAACTGGAGGGGTATACCCAGGCTGACATCGACAGGCGGATGCGGACGCAGTTCCAGCTCCTGGGCTTTGTGTCTCCGGACGGGCTGCGCTGGAGGCGGCTGCTTCGGCCCATCCTGGAGCCGCCGGGGCGGCTGGACATGCGCAACATGGCCTTCTATGACGAAGACCTGGGGCGCTACGTGGGCTATATCCGGGGCCACGTGGGCCGGCGCCGGACCCTGCGCAAGACCACCTCGGCGCAGTTTGCCGAGGGGTGGGAGGAGCCGCGGCAGGTGCTGATGGCCGATTCTCAGGACCCGCCGGACCTGGATCTGTATGATTTCGGCTACTGCCGGCGTCCGGGAGGGCATTATCATCTGATGTTCTTCGGGGCTTTTCACCGGGCGCAGGATACCATCGACGTCGAGCTGGCGGTCAGCCAGGATGGGGACGTGTGGACGCGGCCGGAACGCAGGCCCATCATCACGCGGGACATCCTGGGCAGGCCGGGGGAGACCTACGGGGGGATATGGGCCAGCCCGGGTCTGTTCGAGTTGAAAGATGACCTGTGGGGCCAGCCGTATTTCACGCACGAGCGCAACCACTGGGACTTTGACTACGACACCTGGAGGCCCCGGGGCAAGGCCTCGCCGTATCACTGGGCGCTGTGGAAGCGGGACCGGCTGGTGGCCCTCGAAGCGCCGGTGGAAGGGCGGGTGACGCTTCTCGACCGGAAGTGCGCGGGGTGCGAGTTGCTGCTCAATTTCAAGACCGAGGCCGGGGGGTATATCCAGGCCGAGTTGATCGGTGGGGTGGGGGTGGCGCAGAAGGCGGAGAGTTCGCCGCTGGAGGGATATTCCTTTGCGGAGTGCGATCCGCTGTATGGAGACTCGCTGTCGCGCCCGGTCACGTGGCGCGGGAGGGGCGATCTGTCGGCGCTGGAGGGGAAGAATGTGCTGGTGCGGCTGCATCTGGTCAAGGCCAGGGTATTTGCGTATGCGATTTGAAATAGGAAAGGATTTCTGATGTCCGAAGGGATCAAACGCGTTCCATTGACGGTGGAGAACGCAGGGGGAGTGGCCCGGAAGGGGTGGCCGATCACGCAGGGGGTCCCGTTTGCGGAGGGGGACCTGGAGAAGGGCGCGCCGGTTCGGGTGGTGGACGCTTCTGGGAAGGCGCTTGCGACACAGTCTTCGTGCCTGGCGACCTGGAACAGGGACCTGAAGTATGTGAAGTGGCTTCTGGTGGACTTTCAGGCGGATTTGAGGGCGAACAGCACGGAGCAGTTTTTTCTGGAGTATGGTCCCGGGGTGGAGGCGGTGGGGCCGGAGGTGGGGGTGAAGGTGGAGCGCAGCGACGAGCGGGTGCGGGTGGACACGGGTGTCTTGAGGATGGACTTTTGTGTTCCGACGGGTCAGCCTCGCCCACCCGTGGCGTCGTTTCAGCGTGCGCGGGACTTTCTGGCCGGGTGCTGGGTGAAGGGGGGGGAGGGGTGGCACGACGTGTTCCGTGGGAATCCTGGACCGCATCTGTATCTGGTGGACAAGCTGGGACAGGTGTATGACAGTTGCACGGCGGCGCCCACGCCGAGGGTGGAGGTGGAGGAGGCGGGAGCGCTGCGGGTCTGCGTGTGCGTGAAGGGGTATCACGCCACGGAGAATGGGATTCATCTGTGCCCGTTTACGCTGAGAGTGCATCTGTATGCAGGCAGGGGCGATGTGCGGATGTTCCACACGTTCGTGTTCGATCAGGAGCCGGAGGCGCTGGAGTTTTCGGAGGTGGGGATGCGGTTTCCTCTGGACCTGGGGGATGGTCTGCGGATGAGTTTTGGAGGACAGGAGCAGTCGCACTGGGCGGAGCGGTGGCAGGATGGACATTTTTTGCAGGACTCGGATCTTTCGTATCGGGTGTTGCGGGATGGGGAGGCGTATGGTCAGGGGGAGCAGACGCGAGGGTGGACGACGTTGCGCGGTCGGAAGGGGTCCGTTTTCGCGGCAGTACGGGACTTCTGGCAGCAGTATCCGAAGGGGTATCGGTTGAGCCGGGAAGGGCTGGACGTTCAGTTCTGGCCGTCGGAGTATGGGAAGCCGCTGGTCTATTCGACGCCCTATAAGGAGGACTGCGTGTTTTTCGCAGGGCAGCGCGGAGACCAGACGACGAGGGCCGCTGATCGGGATGAAGCCACCGTCAAGCGACTCATAGAAAAGTATCCGACGGCCCCGCTGAACCTGAAGAGTTTCGCTCCCAAGGACGTGGAGGACGTGCGGTGGATCGAGGATATGGTGGAGAAGTATGCGCCGGATCGTCCTGCGTCGCATAATGACACGGGGACGAACGACGGGACGGGCGGGGCCAAGACGCACGAGTTCTGGATGCGGTTCAGCGCGAGTCCGATCAGCGACGAGGAGGCGGAGGCATTAGGGGTGTGCGTGCAGAACGCCGTGACCGCGCCGGCGGACCCGGCCTACATGTGCGCGACGCGGGCGGCGCGCGGCCTGCACGGCGGGCCTGATCCGCGCTTTGAAGAGATCGACCGGCTGATGGACGGGATCGTGGAGAAGGTGGCCATCGAACCCAATCGCGTGGGACGACAGTGGGGGTTCTGGCGGTTCGGGAACATGCCCTGCTCGCACGCCCCCGGCGCGCCGCTGGCCTATGTCCTGTGCTATCCCGACGACCCGGTGAGGGGGTTGAAGTACGTGGGTGTCTACCACAACGAGGCGGACGACCCGTGCTGGGGGGTCTGGACGCAGTTTCTGCGGACGGGGAGGCGGGATTTCTTCTTAGCGGCCAGCGGCTGGAGTCAGGCGATGGGGGACGTGGGGGTCTGCCACGCGCATCCGTCGAAAGATGTGGCCGGGCTGATCCACTACCACAACGCCCACCATTTCTCGGGCGGTCTGATCCCTTCGCACGGGGTGAACACCACGCAGTTTCTGCACTACTATCTGACGGGCAACCGGCGGATGTACGAGATTGGGATGGAGATGGCGGACTGGGGGGTGAACACGCAGGAGCCGGCGGGGATCATCTCCTGCCGGCACGGCCGGGGGAACCGGGAGTTCTCCGGGCCGCTGATCTGCGTGATGGAGGCCTACGTCGCCACCTGGATGCCGAAGTACGGGGACCTGGCGCGGCGGAGCCTGAACTGGTTCCTGAAGACACAGGAGAAGCCAGGAATCTTTCCCCTGAGCGTGTTCACGCGGGGGGAGCGGGGGGATGAGGCGGTGATCGAACCTGCCTCCAAGCCCCTCCATCACGGGGGCACGATCTATCCCCTGTACTACGAAGGGCTGCGGCACTTCGACAGCCCGCTGCTGCGGGAGTCGATCATCGCGGAGGCGGACTACATCCTGAAGCTGGGGGGCGAGGGGCACTACACCATCGCGTGCGCCCTGGCCTATGAACTGACCGGCGACCCGGTCTACGCCGCGTGCTGCAAGCGGACGGCGCTCGGCTACCGGGATTATGCCGCCAGCGTGGTGGACATGACCAACATCGCCCTGTTCTCCGGCAACCGGAACGGTTACATCTCGGTGCTCAAGGCGGCCGCGTTGCGGGCGTGGGACAAGGACCCGGCGGGGATGGCGAAGGCGGAGGAGCGGCTGGCGGGCCTGATCCGACCGCGGCCGGAGTTGTGGCCGTCCACGGAGCAGGAGAAGTCAATCGGGGTTCCGGCAGGGTATGATGCGTAAGACCCCTCCCCCTACCCTTCCCTGAAAGGGGGACAGGGGGATAGGTCTCTTCAAAGGAAAATCTATGCTCAAGATGAACGACAACGACGCCGTTTTTACCTGGCCGGAGGACCCGCAGGTCGAGGTGCGGGTAGATGTGAAGCAGGGTGTCATCGACGCGCCGGTGCGCGTGCGGTGCGGGGGAGCAACGTTCGGGTTTGGCGGGTTCTGGCTGAACTTAGGCGGGCACGGGCCGGAGGGGTGGCGCGTGGAGGGGGTGGAGCGCGCTGAAAAGGACGGCGAGGTGGTCCTGCGGCACCGGCTGTCGCACGCGGGGCTGTCGCAGCCGGTGGGGGTGACGGTCGCGGTCCGGGCAGATGAGACGCCGGGGACCGTCCGGTTCCGGGTCGAGACGGCGGAGGCGGGGCTGCATCTGGACGGCGTCGGGGTGCGGGACCCTTTCGGAGATGGGGTGAAGGCCCGCCGGGTCTTCCTCGGCAAGCAGTTCGTGATCGACGCGCCCATCGAGCCGTTCGACACGTCGTGGTCGAGGACGAATTTCTCCTCCTCGCTCACGCGGTTCTGGGCGGTGCAGATGGAGAACGGGGTCACGGAGGCGCAGGCCATCGACGTCCCTCAGCAGTCCTTCGTGTTCGACGGGGACGCGGGGCGCTATGACCTGCGGACGTACTGCTCCTCTCCGATCACCTACACGCTGATCTTTGCGGCGGAGGCGCAGGAGGCGCTGGCCCGGCTGCGGAAAGCTGGGTGGGGAGAACGATCCAGTGGATCGTTCGGTGGCGCGCCCCTCCACCGAAAGACAGTCCACAAGATCGCGGGCCGTCCGGCGGTGATGACGTGGCACCCGGCCCCGGATTACCTGCGGGGGCTGGTGGAGGAGTTCCGGCGCCGGGGGGTGAGGGACGTGTTCTGGTTCGCCTACTCCCCTACGGAGGGGGCGGCGGAGTACTTAGAGCGGGAGGTCGGCGCGCTCTACACGCCCTACGACTGCTACGTCTGCTACTTCGACGCGGTGAGCGACGGGGGGAAGCGGGCGTGCAAGCAGTGGCGGCCGGAGGACTGCGAGTACCGGCAGGACGGGTCGCTCCGGCGCGGGTATCACCAGTGCACGCACCTGCTGCCGGAGCGCTACGTCGAGTACGCGACGATGCGGGAGATGATGATCTACTGCATGGGGGACCGGGACGAGATCGTGATGCCCACGGCGAGTTCGCACATCTCCAACCTGAAGCAACTGAAGGAGCTGTGTCATCCGAAGGCGATCTACATGGATGTCCACAGCTCGACCCGGCCGCAGCACTACTTCGACCATCAGGGGAGGCACCACAGCGTGCGGGAGTTCATCGAGCACACGACGCGGCTGTTCGACTTCGCGCGGGACTACCTGGGGGACGCGGTGATCTTCTCGGAGAGCGGGGGGGAGTGGCTGGTGGGGCCGATGGACGGGGGGTGCTTCCACGACGAGTTGCACTCGAACTTAGACAAGTGTCAGATCAGGGCCAGGGACTGGGAGGTCTATCCGCTCCTGGAGCAGGTCCACCGCGAACACCACCTGTCCATCGGGTTCGACCGGAAGGAGGTCGAGGCGGGCTGGCAGGCTCCGGGGAGCGAATATCGCAGGTTTGTGTCGCACTGGGTGCTCACGGGGAGGCCGGCGCTGCTGACGTGCTACTTCGGGTCGGACCTGACGAAGTTAGACGACCGGACGTTCGACTACTACCTGACGAGCGGCCTGAGCCGGGCCCTGGGGCTGAGTCCGATCGAGCGGGTGGACTTTTTGGAGGGGGACATCCACCGGCAGGTCGTGCGCTACGGGAACGGGATGACCGTGCGGGTGAACCGGGGGCAGGAGGTCTGGGAGGCGGAGGGCTACCGGCTGCCGAGGTACGGCTACTTAGCGACGGGGCCGGGCTTCCTCCAGGTCCACTGTCTGTCGGGGGAGGGGGAGCCGGTGGATGTGGTGGAGTGCCCGGACTATCGCTTTTATGCGTGTCCGAAACATCATGACTTTGGTCCCGTCGCCCTGACAGGCGCGGTGGCCATTCGGGAGCGAGGGCCGGGGGAGGCGGTCCTGCACGAGGCGGCCAAGCTGCGGGGCATCGCGGAGGTGGACCTGCCGAAGCTGTTCGGGAGGGCCGTCCGTTTCGAGGGCCTCACGGCAGGGTTCCTGTTCGGGCGGGAGATGGACCGGCCGCTCTCCGCTCTGGTGAAGCTCAAGGGCGACCGCCTCCACTTTTATGCGATGCCCGACCCGACGGTTCGGTACCATGTGTTGCGGGTGAAAAACTAACCCAACCCCCTAGCCCTCTTCCCGACACGGGAAGGGGGAACAGGCTTCTCCCCTCCCCCTGCGGGGGAGGGGCCGGGGGGGGGGGCTTCATCTACATTTCAAAATCATGTCCACCTCTCGTCCCTTCCGCATCCTCTCCACGCTCGCCCTCGTCGCCGTCCTGGTGGCCGTTCTCGTGGGCCTGGTCCACCTGTTCCGGTGGTGGTCCTCAGGGCCGTCGTCATCGGCCTCACCTGTCGCTGTATCCGGCGCTGTCCCACTGCCGGAGGTCTCGGAGGAGCGTCTCCGTCAGACCATTCACCGGCTCTCGTCCGTGGAGTCGCGGGTGACGGGGTACCCGGGGGCCGATGAGGCGGCGCGGTACGTGGAGTCGGAGTTCCGGCGGCTGGGCATGAGGGACGTGCGCGTGGAGGCGTTTCCGGTCACGGTCCCGGTGGACCGGGGGGCATCCCTGACGCTCGTGGAGACCGGGGAGGTGATCCCCCTGCGGTGCGTCTGGCCCAACCTGGTGCGCACCCCGACGACGCCGGGTATCCGGGGGCGGCTGATCTACGCAGCGGATGGGGAGTTCACGGATTTCGACGGGAAGGCAGTGGCGGGGGGCGTCGTGCTGATGGACTTCAACAGCGGAGACCGGTGGATCAACGCGGGCATTTTAGGCGCGAAGGCCGTGGTGTTCATCGCGCCGGACAGCACGACGACGGGCGAGGCGGAGGGGAAGTTCGCCGAGGTGCCGGTGACGATGCCCCGGTTCTATGTAGAGCAGGAGGCGGGAGATCGGCTGAAGGAGCTGGCAGAGGGAGGACCTCACCCACCCCCTTCCCCCTCCCTCTCCGTATACGGAGAGGGAGGGGGCATCAAGGGCCTTTCTTCAAGGTTGGGGGAGAGTGAGGTCGCCCTTCGCCCTTCGCCTTCCGCTTTTAGCGGTGGGGATGCGGAGGGGGGCTTTGTGGAGGTGGAGGTGAAGGGGCGGATGACCTGGGAGGCGCGGGAGGGGTTCAACGTGGTCGGGACCTTTCCGGGGGCGGACGCGAAGTTGAAGGATCAGACGGTGGTCCTGTCGGCTTACTACGACGGGATGTCCGTGATCCCCGCCCTGGCCCCTGCGGCGGAGATGGCGTGCGGCATCGCGGGCCTGCTGGAGGTCGGGGAGATGCTGCGGGCGCATCCCCCGGCGAGGACGGTGGTGTTCCTGGCCACGTCCGGGCACTGCCAGAACATGCGGGGGATCGACGCCTTCATGCAGCGCCACGGGCGGAAGAATGCGGTCTTCACCGGGGGGATGGGGGAGCCGCTGTTCCCGAAGCTGTTTCTGGGCCTGGACCTTTCCAGCGGGAACGACGGGGTGATGGTCTGGGACACGCGGGAGGTGATGGGGGCGTCTCAGTTCGACCGGGAGAAGCATTTCTTCGGGGTGTCGCTGGGCCGGCGGCTGGCGGGGATGACTGAGGGCATCGCGGCGCAGATGGGACGAAAGGTTGAGGATCTGTTCGCCAACGCCATCGCGTCGGCGCAGAGCGACAAGGGGTGGGGGAAACTGGCGCCGGGCCGGCCCCTGTCGATCGACAGCGAGTACGTCCTGGCGTGCGGCACGTCGGCGCTGTCGTTCGTCACCACCTACGACGCCCGCCTGAGGGTGGACTCGCCGCTGGACCGCGTAGAGGGGGTGCGCTTCGATAACCTGCGGACGCAGCTCGTGTTCCTGGGGGCGCTGCTGGGCAGGATATTGAACGAGGCCGACGTGCTGGACGACCTGGTCAACTTAGACATGAGCGACAACTCGTGGGGGGTGGAGGGGAGGGTGAAGGCATACTCCCGCTACGCCATCGTGCCGGACATCGAGATGGGCGGGGCCGTGGCGGTGCTCCGGTCGCGGCGGGAGTCCAAGTCCTCCAAGGGGGTGCGGGGGGACTACTTCGAGGTCTGCGACGAGCGGGGGGGCTTCCGGGCGACGCGGCTGTTCCGGGAGTACACCATGGAGACGCATGCCTTCATGCTGGACCCGGCTTCGGGGGACATCCTCCACGCGCCCGACCGGGGGGGGAGTCGCTATTCCATCTTGGTGTGGCCCAAGTGGAGGGGGGTGGAGAAGCCGCTGATCGTGCTGTTCAGGTGCGTGCCGACGACGTTCTACGAGACGGTGGACCCGAGGCAGCTGGGCCGGCTGTCGTCCGTCACGGTGCTGGACGAGGGGAACTCGCCCCCGCCGCACTACGGCTATTTCTTCGAGGAGTCCAACCTCTACTACCGGGAGGAGGCGCCCCCGATGGGGGTGGTCTTCTCGGAGCCGGGGGCGCGGGTCAAGCTGACGCTGTCCACGGGGCTGTTCGGCACCCGCTTCCTGCTGGTCAACGCCCTGCCGGAAGGGGGGGGCGGAGAGGGGTTCCTGACGGAGCAGGCGTCGGCGTTCGTCCAGACGGCCTACACGGCGGCGCGTGACATGTGGCGGGTGGACGACGGGCGCATCCGGGAGTTGAGCGCCTACGGGATCGAGAACGTTCGACTGGCGGCCCTGCACGGGCGGGCGGGGGAACTCCTGAGGCGCGCGGAGGGGGCGATGGGGGAGCGGGAGTGGAGCGCGTTCATCCGGGCGGCGCGGGCGGCGCAGGGGGCGGAGGCGCGGGCCTACCCGGACGTGAAGGGGACGCAGAACGACGTGATCCGGGGGGTGGTGTTCTTCATGGCCGTGCTCATCCCCTGCGCGTTCTTCGCGGAACGGCTCGTGTTCGCGTTCCCGGACATCCGGAAGCAGATCGGGGGGTTCTTCCTGTTCTTCTTGGGGGTCTGGGTCTGCCTGAGCCGGGTGCACCCGGCGTTCTCGCTGGCCAGCCCGGCGCTCATCCTGATCGCCTTCCTGATCATCTCCTTAGCCGGGTTGGTGCTGTGGGTGACCTCCTCGCGGTTCAGCGCGCAGATGCGGGCGCTGCGGACGGACGCGGCCGTGGCGCACGGGACGGACATCCGGCGGGGGGGGGCCTTCTACGCCGCGTTCACGCTGGGCATCTCCAACATGCGGCGGAGGAAGACCCGCACGGCCCTGACGCTGACGACGGTCCTGCTGCTGACGTTCACGGTGCTGTCGTTCACGTCCCTCCAGTTCACGCTCCGGCACGTGCGCATCCCCTGGACCGAGGGGGCGTTCCGGGCGGGGGCGCTCATCCGGGACGGGTCCTGGAAGGCGCTGGAGGACTCGGTCCTGGAGTACGCGCGCAACGAGTTTGAGCCGGTGGGGACGGTCGCGCCGAGGGCGTGGTACGCGAAGGCCACGCGCGTCCTGCGCGGGGGGCGGTCGGCGGAGGCGACGGCGGCGGTGGGCGCCACGCCGGAGGAGAGGGTTGTGACCGGGATCGACTCCTGTCTGATCGCCGGGGGGTGGATGGAGGGGGAGGAGATTGTCCTGCCGGACAGTCTGGCGGCGGACCTGGGCATCGGGGCGACGGATGTGGGGCGAGCGACCGTGCGGGTCTTTGGGAGGGAGTGGAGGGTCGCGGGCATCCTCAGCTCGGAACGGATGAAAGGCTTAAAGGACCTGGACGGGGGGCCGCTCGCGCCGGTGGACTTCAGCGTGACGCCGGAGGATGCGCTGGACGCGCTCCAGACGACCTCGCAGCAGGCGGCAATGGTGTCGCAGCAGGTGGGCCGGACGGCGGCGACGGTGGGCATTCACGTGTACAAGCACCTGGAGCCGGGGCGGGTGGTCTTTCTGCCCTACCGGATGCTGAGGGATATGGGGGGCGT
>Ga0156186_1050_pt1 | contig 15129 bp, 13 predicted proteins | sample RifCSPlowO2_12_FD_107839 | JGI IMG/M metagenome (GOLD analysis project Ga0156186, IMG submission 107839) | Candidatus Handelsmanbacteria bacterium RIFCSPLOWO2_12_FULL_64_10
TCAGGTCGTCCGCGTGTCTTTTGACCTTCCGGATGGCCTCCAGGATGGCGGCCGCGGCCGTCCTGCCCCCCAGCAAAAGGCGCCCGTCCAGCGTGACCTGCTCCTCGGCCAGCGCCCGCTCTGAGACCGGACAGGAGACCTGCGCGTAGTCCACCCGCCCCAGGTAGGGGCAGAAATTCCTGGGATACCCCCCCTCGCCGAAGCGGCGCTCCAGAAGCGATGGATGCCTGTGAATGGGCGAACCGTACCCGGCCTCCGCAGGGACCCCCTCCGCCCGCAGCGCCTGAATGAACAGCGACCGCGAAACGCCTTGAAAGTGACCGGCGTCATACCGGATAATGAAGTAGTAGTAGCCCCGCTTCGTGATCCGGGGGTCCCTCCTGAGCGGCCGCACCCCCCCGATCTCCTCCAGGCCCCCGGCCAGGTAGGCCCCGGTCTCGTGGCGGACCTCCGTCTGCCCCGGCAACCGTTTGAGCTGGGCGCGCAGGAGCGCGGCCTGAAGCCCGGTCATCGGGGCGCTGCGGGGGTGGAGGTAGCGCAGGGCCGCGATCTCCTCGCAGTCCGTGATCATCATTCCCCCCTCCCCGGCCGTCAGCGTCTTGCTCATCTGGAAGCTGAAGGCCCCGGCGTCCCCGATCCCCCCCACCCGCCTCCCCCTCCACTCGGAGGCGTGGGCGTGGGCGCAGTCCTCGATCAGCAACAGGCCGTGACGCCGGGCGATCTCGGTCAATCGGTCCATGTCCGAAGGGTAGCCCCCGTAGTGCACCGTCAGAATGGCGCGGGTGCGCGGGGTGATCGCCGCCTCGGCTGCCTCGGGGTCCATGCAGTAGGTCTCCGGGGCGACGTCCACGATCACCGGGACCGCATTGACGAAGATGACCGCCAGGGCCGTGGCGATGAAGGTCACGGCGGGCACGAGCACCTCGTCCCCCTGTTCGATCCCCCCCGCCCGCAGGGCCATCTCCAGCCCGGCCGTGCCGTTGGACAGGGCAAACCCGTACCGGGCGTTGTGAAACCGGGCAAACTCCGCCGCAAACCGCTGGACCTCAGCCGTGCTGTTCCAGCGCCCGCTGTCGAACACCTTGAGAAGCGCCTGGCGGTCGCCGTCGTCGAAGACCGGCCACGTCGCCCTCAACCCTCCGGGAATCACGGGGGACCCACCCAGGATGGCCAGCGCAGAAGCCATTCAGCGCCCTCCTTTTTACAACACGAATTCACGCCCTCCTGCCTTCGGCATAGAACAGGCCCGGCGAGACCACGCCGCCGGCCGCGCCACCCAGGTAAAACGTCAAAAATCGCCACAGGATGAGCAGGAGGCCAACCGGGGCGGAGGGGGCGGAGAGCGAAAGGGCCGCTGCGAAGGCGATCTCCGGGACGCCGCTTCCGCCGGGGGTCGGCACGAGGGCGAGGCCGTAAAAGATGGCCATCTGGATCAGGATCGCGGAGCGCAGGTCGAGCGGGACAGCGAACGCGGCCGTCAAAAGGGGGAGGACGGCGAACCGCGCCGTCGTGTGGAGCAGGGCGCAGATCCCGCCCACGGCTGTCCCTCTCCACCGGCCCGCCAACAGGACTCCAGAGCGGCCTCTCACCTCGGCGGCCCACCGGCCCGGAGAGAACCCTTCGAGCCCCGCCTTTCTCAGCGCCCACGCCGTGGGTCTGCGCGAAGACAGAGGCGTCCACAGCCGGTCCAGGATGGAAGGCCAGCGTAGCGCCAGCCCTATCGCTGCCCCACCGCCCGCGAGAAGGGCCACAGAAGGCCAGACCGCCTGCGGCCCGGCCCCGCTGCCGGAAAGCCCCAGCGCCACGATCACCAGAAAGATCAGCGCGCAGAGGTCCGTGAGAAACTCGCCCAGCAGGACCGCCCCGGCGGCGCCGGAAGATAATCCCGCTCGGATCAACGCGCAGAGACGGGCCGGCTCGCCGCCCAATCGGGAGGGGGTGATGGCCGCTGCGAAGTCCCCGACCAGGGTGATCCGGGCGGAGGTCCACAGAGAGAGGCGACCGTCCAGGGCGCGCGTGAAAACGCGCAGGCGCACGGCTCGCAGCAGGGGCTCCGCCACCGCGACGGCGAGGGCCAGCGCCAGGAGGGGCCACGACGCCTCCTGCAGGGCCGTCCAGGGCTGCTCCCCCGGCCCGGCCCACAGCGCGGCGACGCAGACGCCTGCCCCTGCGGCCAGCGAAAGGCCGGTCAAAAGGGCGCGCGCCTTCACGGTCCCTGATGGGGTATCAATCGCGCAACCGTCGCCTTCAGTTCTGCAAGGTCCTCTGACTTCTCCACGTAGGCGTCCGCAAGCCAGCCGCCATAGTAGCTTACAAATTCCTTGTGGGACGTGTAGAATATGACCGGGATACTCCGAAATTGCCCCATGACCCGCCCGAGGGTGGAGACGCCGTCCATCTTCGGCATCTTGACGTCCAGGATGACCAGGTCGGGGACCTCCCGGCGCAGGGCCTCCAGCGCCTCGTCTCCGTCGCCTGCCAGGAGCACCCGGTAGCCCTCCCGTTCCAGCTCACGCCCGCAGAACTCGCGGATATTCCTGTTGTCATCCACGAAAAGGATCGTGCTCACGGGTTGTCTTCCGATCATTACAGATGACAATTAACTCTCTATCTTTGCCGCTGCATCAAAGTCTATGATGTCGATTCCACCGGGAAAGGATTTGGTAACGTATCTCCGGGGGGACCCCATCTTGTTCACGATCTCGCTGATCCTCCATCCTGCTCTGTGAATGGCTTCGAGATGGCGCCGCCGGGGATCGTCGGACACTGTCTTTGTCAACAGAATTTCCACATGGCCGATGATCGCAGTCAAAGGTTGAAAGATCTCGTGTGCCGCCGCACCAGCTGTCTGAGCCAGTACCCGCATCCGCTCCACTTTCAGAAGAGTTTCTACCGCCTCCCCACGCTCGGTGGATCCAGAAGGGAGATTCCTGGGTCTCCACCAGGATCGTAAATTCGACAATAAGCTCATAATTCACTTTGCCTTGTAGCAGTTTGAGCGACTCCGGAAAACCTGATAAGGGATGGGGTGAATGCCGAGGCTCTGACGGCGCTCCCCAATGGGGGAAAGGGGAGCGCTCCACACGGCCTCCAGGCATCCACCCCCATATCCGCACGCTCAGGGCAGGGCAGGCTCCGTCACCTTGAACTCGGCCCGGCGGTTCTTGCCCCAGGCCGACTCGTCGTGGCCGGGGTCCGCCGGGCGCTCCTTCCCGTAGCTGACCGTCGTCAGCCGGCCGGCCTCCACCCCTGCCCTCACCAGGAAGGACCTGGTGCTGTCCGCCCGCTTCTGCCCCAGGGCCAGGTTATACTCGATGGTCCCCCGCTCGTCGCAGTGCCCTTCAACGGTGACCTTGAAATCGGAGTTGGCCTTCAGCTTCTCCGCGTGGCTTGCCAGCGCCGGCTTCTGATCGTCGCGAATGTTGAACCGGTCGTAGTCGAAGTAGACGTTCGAGAACGTGCGGGCCGCCCTGGCCTCCGCCTCCGCCCTGGCCCGCTCCTCGGCCTCGCGGGCGGCCCGCTCCGCCTCTTCCCTGGCCTTCCGTTCGGCCTCGGCCCGCTCCTCGGCCTCGCGCCCGGCATCTGCCGCCTGCTGGTCCTGGACCCTCGGGGTGGGTTTGAGCGTCGACTGGCTTCCGCCGCACGCGATCCAGAAAGTGGCCCCGCTGACAGCCGTGATCAGGACAAGAAACCGTGTCATCGTCGATGTGTGAGACCTCATTGTAGAACTCCTCCTCAGAGCGTGTGGAGACGAATGACGAATGACGAATGACGAATAACGAATGACGAATGACAGTTCGCAATTCGTAATTCGACAAAGGATAGATAGGAGCGCCGGCCGCCCCGGAGTGGCATCAGGCAGACCGGCGCGTCCCCAAGGAGGGAGGGAAGGGCCGGCCAAACCCTGCTGCATCCTGCCCCTCCTTCGCCTCAGACCCTCTGTTTTGCAACAGTCGTGCCAGGGTGATGAGACAGAGATATATTTTATTGTAATTAATTTATAAACAGCATGATAACAATTGTCTAAGGGAGGGAATAGAAGAGGTGGGAGGGGATGAAGGCAGGGGGGAAGCGCCCATCGGCTTGGCAGGCTGTAAAATGGGCTGACACTAACCCTCCCGAATGTGTGTCTCCCGGCGGATGCCATATTTCTGCATCTTGGCCTGGAGGGTCGGGCGGGTCAGCCCCAGCAGCCGGGCCGCGTGGGTCTGGTTGCCCCCGGTCAGGCGCAGGGCCTCGGCCACCAGCAGCCGGTCGGCCATTTCGAGGAACTGCCCGTGTATGGAGGCCCCGGAGTGGGTCTTGAGGTAGGCCTGGACGAGATCGCGCAGCGCGTCTTCTTCCGGCGCGGGCGACCCCGCCAGGCCCTCGGCGGGGCGCTCCAGGGCGCGGCGGACATCGTCCGCCTGGATCGGATAGCCCCGCGTGAAGATCATCGCGCGATGGATGCAGTGTTCGAGTTCCCGGACGTTGCCCGGCCACGGGTGCATTCGGAGCGCCTCCAGGGCATCCCCCGAAAGAGGGGGCCTGTCGATCTTGAGCTGTCCGGCGAAGCGCTCCAGAAAATAATCCGCCAGCCGGGGGATGTCCTCCCGCCGCTCCCGCAGGGGCGGGATGGAGATGGTGACGACGTTCAGCCGGTGGTAGAGGTCCTCCCGGAACTTCCCCTCCGAGATGGCCCTTTCGAGGTTCCGGTTGGTGGCCGCCAGCACCCGCACGTCCGCGCGAATCGTGTCATTTCCGCCGATGCGCTCAAAGGACCTCTCCTGGAGCACCCGCAGGATCTTGGCCTGGATGCCGAGGGGGATGTCTCCGATCTCATCCAGGAGGATCGTCCCCCCATCCGCCTGCTCGAACTTCCCGATCCGCCGGGAGGCCGCGCCGGTGAACGCCCCCTTCTCGTAGCCGAAGAGTTCGCTCTCCAGGAGGGTCTCCGGGATGGCCACGCAGTTCACCATCAGCAGGGGCGCTGCGCTGCGCAGGCTGTGCTGGTAGATGGCCCTCGCCACCAGCTCCTTGCCCGTGCCCGTCTCGCCCCGGATCAGCACCGTGGCGTCCGTCTGCGCCACGCGCCCGATGGCCTTGTAGACTTCCTGCATGCCGGCGCTCTGTCCGATGAGGGCATCCCCTGACGCCGGAGGTGTCCCCGGGTCGATCTCCACCTGGCGCTGCATCAGCCGGACCCCCTCCAGCGCCCTGTCGATGACCCGGAGCAGGTCGTCCGGCTCGAACGGCTTCACCTGGTAGTCGAAGGCGCCCAGTTTGGTGGCCTCGATGGCGGACTCGGTGGTGCCGTAGCCGGTCATGATAATCACCGGCAGCCTGGGATGGCTCGACCGGATGCGCCGGAAGGCCTCCAGGCCGTTCAGGCCGGGCAGGCGGATGTCCATGATGAGCAGTTCCGGCCGCTCCGCCTCCAGCAGGGTCAGGGCGGCCTCCGCGCGGCGGGCGGTGACCACCTCGTGCCCCTGCCCGGCCAGCATCTTCTCGAAGGACGCCAGCACATTCGACTCGTCGTCCACGACCAGTATCTTGCTCATGCCCCTCCCTCCCGGACGGCGGGGATCCTCACGGCGAAGGTGGTCTCCCCCGCCGAGGCCGATTCGAGTTCGAGCCGGCCGTTGTGCCGGGCCACGATGCGCGCCGCAATGCAGAGGCCCAGGCCCGTGCCGTCCTCCTTCGTGCTGAAGAAAGGCTCGAAGATGCGGTCCCGGATCGCCTCCGGGATCCCCGGCCCGCTGTCTCGCACGCGGACCACGACCGTCCACCGGTCGCCCCCGTCCACCTCCAGCGCGGTCGAGACCCGGACCTGGCCCCCCTCTTCCACGGCCTCGACGGCGTTGCCAATCAGGTTGATGAACACCTGCTTGATCTGCTCCGAGTCGGCGATGACCCGGGGCAGGCGCAGCCCGTCCTCGCGCACCAGGTCCACGTCCCTCTCCTCCAGCCGATGGCCCACGAGTTCCAGGGTCTTGTCGATCAGGGCCGAGACGTCGTGCGCCCGCAGCTTCAACTCCGGGGGGCGGGAGAACTCCAGGAAGTTGCGGATGATGCTCTCCAGCCGGGTGATCTCCTCGGACACCACGCGGAAGTCGTCTTCGTACTGCGGGTCGCCCCCGATCTCCTTCCGGATCGAAAACAGGCGCATCTTCAACGAGGTGAGTGGATTCCGGATCTCGTGCGCCACGCTGGCGGCCAGCTTTCCGACAGAGGCCAGCTTCTCCGCGTTCATCAACTGGTCCTGGCTCCGTTTCAGGCTGGAGCGCGTCTCGGCCACGTCGGACATGAGGGCGCGCAGGTAGAAGCCCACGGCCCGCAACTCGTCCTCCGGGGACTCGGGACGCGCCGGCCGGGCGTCGTTGGCCGCAAAGGCGCGGGCGTCCTCCGCCATCTTCCGGAGGGGGAGGAGCACCCCGCGAAAAAAGAGGTAGAGCAGCCCCAGGCTGAGCCCGATCGTCAGGGATACGCAGACGCCCACCGTCAGGGTGTTGCGTTGGATCTGACGCCGTCCATCCGCAATCCTCGACTCGATGAAGCGTTCGTTCGCCGCGATGAAGTCCTCGCACAGCGCGTAGGCGCGGTCGTAGAGGGCGTTCATGTCCCGCAGGAGGACGGTCCTGGCCTTCTCGACGTCCCCCCTCTCATAAAGCGCGATGGCCTCGTCCCGCCTGGCGTCGTAGTCCTGATAGACCTTCGCGATCCTGGAGACGATCTCGTGCTCTTCGGGGGTGTGCGCGGTCTCCCGCGCGCGGTCCAGCCAGCGCCTGAAGGCCGGTTTCCTGCGGTTCAACTCCTCCAGCCAGGCGCGGTTGCCGCCGTCCACCATGTAGGACGAGACAAACCCCCTCTGCTCCAGGAGCGCGATCTCCAGCTCCTCTGCGGCGCGGACGCTGGACAGGTTCTCCTCGACCATGTCCTGCATGAGACGCCCGATGTGGCGGGCGGAGAGCAGGGCTGCGGCGCTGCTCAGGACCGCCAGCAAGAGCACTCCGACAAGCGTCACGGAGACCTTCGTGGCCAGTTTCACGGCACGTCATTCCTCTCAGGGGCCTGCTAAAACAGACGCTTCGCTGACTGGTAATCTGAGCAATAGGAGACCCGATGTCAAGCGCAAGTTCTCCCGCCGCCCCGGCTTATGGACGAAGGGACAGGGACGGTGACACGTTCCACAGGCGAATGGTCCTGTCCCAGCTCGCTGAGGCGAGGGTCTTCCCATCGGGGCTGAAGGCCACCGAGGTCACCCAGCCCGTATGCCCTTTCAGGATCGCCACCAACTTTTGCTGCGCCACGTCCCACAGACGAATGACCTTGTCCAGGCTCCCCGAGGCGAGGGTCTTTCCATCCGGGCTGAAGGCGATGGCCCGCACATAATCCGTATGCCCTTCGAGGGTGGCGATCTCCTTTCTTTTCGCCGCGTCCCACAGCCGCACCGTCCTGTCATCGCTGCTCGAGGCGAGGGTCTTTCCATCGGGGCTGAAGGCCACCGACATCACCCAGGTCGCATGTCCCACGAGGGCCGCGACCTCTTTTCGCTGGGCCACATCCCAAAGACGCACCGTCCCGTCCCGGCTCCCCGAGGCGAGCGTCTTTCCATCCGGGCTGAAGGCCACCGACGTCACATAGCCTGTATGCCCATTCAAGGTCGCCCCCTGCCTCTGCTGGGCTGCGTCCCACAGATGCACCGTCCTGTCCCAGCTCCCGGTGGCCAGCGTCCTGCCGTCCGAGCTAAAGGCTAACGAAGTCACGTAGTCGACATCCCCCTTCAGGACGGCCACCTGCTTTTGCTGCGCCACGTCCCACAGGCGCACCGTCCCGTCCCGGCTGCCTGAGGCAAGGACCTTGCCGTCCGGGCTGAAGGCCACGGCGCGCACCCAGTGCGTGTGATTTTTCAGGACCGCCACCTGTCTTTGCTGCGCCACGTCCCACAGGCGAACCGTTCTGTCATCGGCCCCCGAAGCGAGCATTGTTCCATCCGGGCTGAAGGCCACGGCGTGGATGTCGTTGGTGTGCCCTTCGAGGCTGGCTGCCTGTGCGGAGTCCACCTGAAGAGGTTGGGCCATCAGCCGACCCGGAAGCAACAGGCAGAATACCCGGAAAAAAGCGGTGTGGAGATGTTTCATAGACCCTCCAGATCAATGCCCTGTCCCCCTCCTGAACCCTGTGGCGTGCAACCGTCGTGCCACATTCCGAAAAACATCCATGTCTTTCTATAATTTATTTGCAAACAAAATGATCAGTGAATAGAAAGGGCAGGAAAGGGGCGCGGATCTATGGGGATAGATGCCAGTCACTTTGACAGCCAGTAAAAGAGACTGACACCATTTTTCGGCGGGGGTGAAGGCGGGAAAACGCCGCTTGACAAAGGGCGCGATGGGGGGTATCTTGGGGGGCGAGTTTCGACCCTGAACTCCAGACCCTTCTCAGGAGATCCCCTTGGAATTTGTGCCCTACTATCTGCTCAAGGACCGGCCCCACATCCTCGTGGAAGGCGCGAGAGACGATCACACCGTCCTGTCCCTCAGCCACTGGCCCAAAACCGGGACGCCGGCGCCGCTGAGGGGCGACACGAGCGCGGAGATCGTCTTCAACTACCTGGCCGCGCCCGACCGGGCCCGCTATGCGGGGGGCGCCCAGATCGTCTCCAGCAACACCTTCAGCCAGGACGGCGCGGTGGCGGTCTGGTCCCTGCTCAACCCCGACCGGGCGATGAAGATGCGCGACCTGCTGCTGGACGTGGCGACCGCCGGGGACTTCTCCCGCTACCGCGACCCGCTGGCGCTCAAGGCGGCCTTCACCATCGCCGTCTTCGCCGACCCGGAGGTCTCCCCTTACCGCAGGGAGCTGTCCGGGCGCTCCGCAGAGGGTGTCACGGCGATGCTCTACAAACTCCTGATGTTCGGGTTGCCCGACATCCTGACCCACATCGACGACTACCGGGACCTCTATGAGGAGGAGATCGAGCACGTCCGGGAGAGTGAGGCGTTGCTGAAATCGGGCGCGGCGCGCATCCAGGAGTTCCCGGAGGTGGACCTGGTCCTCGTGGAGTCCCCGGAGCCCCTCCACCCGGCGGCGGTCTGTCCGGCCACGGACCGGCTCCGGGTGCTCACGATCCACCGGGGGATGTACTGGCTCAAATACCGTCCCGAGTCGTGGGGAATCGCCAGCCGGCCCGTAGCGCCCAGGATCGACCTCGACCCCCTCGCGACCCGGCTCCAGGTGATGGAGACCGCGCCGGGGACCTGGACCTTCGACGGGGTCGACGCCCCTGCGCCCAACCTCGGCTTCATCGGCGAGGAGGGCCAGCCCGCCCCCAGCGGCCTCTCGAAGGACCACTTTATCGAGGAGCTGGTGGACTATCTGAAGGCCCACGCCGACGACCCGACGATGCGGTGGAACCCGTACAGCGAAATGTGAAACGGCAAACGGCAAAGTCACCCCCCCTCACCTACCCCCTGGCCCCCTCCCTCTCCCCCACATGTGGGGAGAGGGAGGGGGTAACAAACGGCGTAGCCCTCAGCCACGGGGGAGGGTAAGGGGGCGTCTCACGTCTCACGTTTGCCTATGCCCCTCCACGAATCTGAGTTCATCTCCCTCTTCACCCTCGACGACTGGATCTCCAGCTGCGACGAGGCGTTCCGGCTCTACGGGCAGGGCCTCATGGTCAACCCGCCCAGGGTCGAGACCGTGGAGAGGGCCGGGGCCCTCGACCTGTTCCGGCTGAACATGCCGGCGGAGTGGATCGGGCGCTACCGGGGCGAGAAGCGGATCGAGGAGCGCTCGGACGTGGAGACGGGCCGGCTGGGGGCGCGCTCCGCCGTCATCGCGCTCAAGGACCTGAGGACCGGCGCGCGCGCGGAGGTGGAGGCCGACCTGATCACGAACATGAGGACCGGCGCAGCCGGGGCCCTCGCCGCGCGCTACCTGGCCCGCCCGGACCCGGAGGTGGCCGCCGTCCTGGGTACGGGCCGGATCGCGAAGGCCCTGACGCTCTGCGCCGACCGGCTGTTCGACCTGAAGGAGGTCCGGGCCACGAGCCGGAGGCCGGAGGGCCGCAGGGCCTTTGCGGAGGAGGTCGGCCCCCGGCTCCGCGCCCCCCTGCGGATGATGGAGACCATCCCGGCCTGCGTGGAAGACGCGGACATGGTCCTGTCCGCCGTGCCCACGCCAGGCCCGATCCTGAGGCCCCGCGACGTGCGGCCCGACGCGCACCTCTCGGTCATGGCCGGAGACGCGAGGACCGCCCAGCTCGACCTCGACCTCCTCCGGGCGCGTCCCATCGTGGTGGACGAGCCGACCCAGGCAGCGCGATCAGGGGAGTTTCGCGCAGCGCAGGAGGCGGGTCGATACGGGGATATTCAGTTCGCCAGGGATGCGCAGGGCCACCTCCTGACCGTCGGCGACGCCGCGAACGGACGACTTGGGCATCTGCGCGGCAAGGGGGCCATCGCCTACCTCACCGGCCTGGCCGTCCAGGACCTCCACGCGGCGGCGATGGTCTACGAGAGGGTGACGGGTGAGAGGGCTTCAACGGAAAATCATATTGACACGAAACGATAATTAAAAGTATATTGGAGAGGGTCATAGGGTGAGAGGGATTGCGACTGAGGACGATCCCAGACAGACAGGCTGAGGTCATGCGCTCTGTCACTGCCACAGGACAAAAGGCCCCTGAATGGACCCTCCGTGACGAGGCGTTGCTGATTTTGGACAATCGAGGGGCCGTTCTGGACATCGCCCGCGAGGTCTCCCGCCTGATGCGCGCCGCCGGCATCCCCGGCGCTGTGATCGGAGGCGTCGCGGTTGTGCTGCACGGCCACGTGCGCACGACTAAAGATGTGGACATCTTCGTCCCTCCTCCCCTGGGGCCTCTCGCGGACCTGTTGACCGCCAACGGTTTTGCTTTCGACCGGGCCAGGAGGGCATTCGTCAGGCAGGGGCCACCGGTCCATCTCGTGCTCCCGGAGCAGATCGGGCCACCCCCGAAGGAAATGGTCGAAATGGAGGGAGTCACGACCGTGTCCCTCGCCGACCTGATCGGCATGAAACTGCGCAGCGGCAGCGCAGACCCCTTGCGAGCCCAGGACCTGGCGGATGTGATCGGACTGATTCGTCATCACCGCCTGACCGGCGGTTTCGCCCGCCACCTGGACAAGGCCCTCCGTCCCGCGTTTCGCAAGCTCGCACGCCTGATTCAGCGGGAGGGTTCCGGGACATGAGCGTCAAGCGACATCCGGGCTTTGAGAAATTCCCGCCTGAAGACCCGCCTGGCGGGAATTTCTGTTGCTACTGAGGAGACGCTGGTATGACACCCGTGAGACGACTCGAGGGAAAGCGCGCCCTGATCACCGGGGCTGCGAGCGGCATCGGGGCCGCCTCCGCCCGGTGCTTTGCCGCAGAGGGGGCTGCGGTCGTCGTTTCTGACATCCACGAGGAGCGGGGGGCGGAGGTGGTTCGTGAGATCTGCGCCGCAGGCGGCTATGCGCATCTCCTGCGGACAGACGCGGCGGACCGCGAGGCGTGCCGCCGGATGGTCCGGGACTCCGCCGCCCGACTGGGCGGCCTGGACATCCTCTTCAACAACGTCACCGACGTGGGGGGCGACGACGAGGATGCGAGGTGGAACACGACCCTCGCCAGCGGCCTGGACGCGGTCTGGGCCGCCTCCATGGAGGCCGTGCCCTACCTGGAGTCAGGCAAGGGCGCGATCCTGACCACCGGATCGGTGGCCGGGGCGCGTTTCGCGTGGTCCTCGCCGGGGTATTCGGCGGCCAAGGCGGGGGTCGTGGGCCTCACCCGCTGGCTGGCCAAAAATCTCGGACCCAAAGGCATCCGCGCCAACTGCATCTGCCCTGGCCTGATCGACACCCCGCGATGGCATCGGCCCGGCCAGCCCTACACCCCCACCGCCCGGCGCTGGGTCGAAATGACACCCCTCGGTCGGGCAGGCGCCCCGGAGGAGGTCGCGAAGCTCGCCCTCTTCCTCGTCAGCGACGAGGCGTCTTTCATCACGGGCCAGGACATCGCCATTGACGGCGGGTTCTGCGTGGGCGTGCGTTTTGAGGTGGAGGCGTAAAAAATCGCAGGGTGACATGATCCGCAGACCTCTCAAAGGAGACCTCCTCCTCGTCCCGCAGCCCGCGCACGCCGCCCTCTCCGGCGTCCTGGCCGGGCAGTGGGGCAACCGCGACTTCGCCCCGCCTGAGCCGAGGGCGTCGGTCCTGCTGGCCGCCGCCGAACACGACGGCGGGTGGGCCGAGTGGGAGGCCGAACCGGGCCTGAACGCCTCAGGGAAGCCGGGGCACTTCACGGAGATGGACGTGGAGGAACACCTGAGGATATGGCGTCGGGGCGTGGCCCGGATGGTGGGCCGGGACCCCTACGCGGCCCTGCTCGTCAGCCTCCACGGGGCCGGCCTCTACCGGGGCGGGCTGGACGGGGAGCAGGACACGCCGGAGGCCCGCCGCCAGGTCGAGGCGTTTCTAAGCGAGCAGGCCGACCTCCAGCGGCAAATCCGGCGGAGCCTGAGAGGGGTCCCCGTCTATGGCGAGGCCGTAGAGGAGACGACCCTCGCGCACAACGCGCGACTGATTCAGGTGTGGGACTATCTCTCCCTCCTCCTCTGCTGCGGCCACCCCGAGGCGCAGGTCATCGGCGCAGCGCCGGGCCGGGCCGCCGGGGAGCGCGCCGACCTGGCCCTCCATCCGAGAGACGAGTTCACCCTCCGCCTGAAGCCCTACCCCTTCCGGGAGTCCCCCCTGTCGCTGTCCGTCAAAGGCCGCGTCGTGAGGCGCGGACCCTTCGCAGACCGGGAGGCGTTCCTGGATGCCTTCCGTCAGGCCCCGGAGGAGACCCTCACCTTTAAGATCGAGAGGGGGAGCGCGTGGTCCGGGCGGTGAGGGCGTTTTATTCTGACTTTTTGTGTCCTGGTGTCCTGGTGTCTTGGTGGTTCAGGTTTTAAATTCGCAAGGAGAATCTCATCATGTTTAACGTGAGGCAGGAGCGGTTGGGCCAGACCTGGGTCGAGATCGACGGCGAGACGTGCGGCGCGCAGCCGGACGGGCGCGGTCCCATCGGCGGCGGCAGGGGCTACGTGGGCCTCCTGTCCCCCCCACCCGTCCGGGTCGCCACCCTGGACGCCCTGCTCGACGCCCTGCAAAACGCCCACCGCGGGGACGTGGTCTACGTGGACGGGGACGCGGAGATCGACTGCACCGAGCGGGTCTACATCGAAAAACTCGTGCTCGAAATCCCGGAGGGTGTGACCTTAGCCAGCAGCCGGGGGCGGGGGAACTCGAAGGGCGGCCTGATCCTCAGCGACACCTTCGAGACCCGGCCGCTGATCCGCGTGGCCGGCCCCGACGCCCGCATCACCGGCCTGCGCATTCGCGGCCCGAACCCCAAGCCCTGCCTGGAGCACCACCGCCGGTCCTTCGCGGAGGGCCGGGGGCACGAGTATTACTATAAATTCCCCGTCTCCGACGGCGTCGCCACCGAACACCCCGGCCTGGAGGTGGACAACTGCGAACTGGGCGGCTGGAGCTGCTCCGCGATCTCGCTGAGGGCCGGCGACCGGCACCACATCCACCACAACTTCATCCACCACAACCAGTACAACGGCCTGGGCTACGGCGTCAGCCACGGCCCCGCCTTCTCCCTGATCGAGCACAACCTGTTCAACTACAACCGCCACTCCATCGCCGGGTCCGGCATGCCGGGCAGCGGCTACGAGGCCCGGCACAACGTGGAGATCCGGCATTCCCTGAGCCACTGCTTCGACATGCACGGCGGTCGGGACCGGAAGGACGGCACCGACATCGCGGGGACCTACCTCAGGGTCCACCACAACGCCTTCCGGGCCGACCGGGCCGCCGTGGTGATCCGCGGCGTTCCCGAGGAGGGGGCCGACATCCACCACAACTGGTTCTATCAGGGCCCTGAGGAGCCCTCTGTCCGCTCCTCCGGCAGGACCCAGGTCCGAAACAACGCCTACGGCCTCAAGAAGCCCGTGCTCCTGGCCCAGGCGGAGCCGAAACCATAAGGGAGGGCGCCATGCGACTCTACACCCCGGAACGCAACCACGGATGCCGCATCACGGAGGTCATCTACCGGGGCCTCAAGACCGTCATCCTGGAGAACGAACTCCTGCGCGTGACGGTCCTGGCCGACAAGGGGACCGACATCGTGGAGTTCCTCCACAAGCCCACGGACACCGACTTCCTGCTCCGCCTCTGGCAGGGGGTGCGCGACCCGCGCAGGACGGTCCTGACGAGCGTGCCGGAGGGCGGGACCTTCCTCGACTACTACAGCGGCGGGTGGCAGGACATCCTCCCCAACCTGGGCAACGCCTGCGCGCACCGGGGGGCGCACTTCGGCCTGCACGGGGAGGTGTCCCTCATCCCGTGGGACTACGAGGTCCTCCGGGACGACGCGGAGGAGATCGCCGTCCGGTTCCGGGTCAAGACCTACCGGACGCCCTTCTCCGTTGAGAAGACCCTCTCCGTGCGGTCGGGCCGGGCCGTCCTGGACATCCGCGAAAAGATCACGAACGAGAGCCCGCAGGCCGTGGACCTGATGTGGGGGCACCACCCGACCTTCGGCCCCCCCTTCCTCGAGGAGGGCTGCGTCATCGACCTGCCCAGGTGCCGGGTCAAGACCGCCGAGTACCAGGTGGACGCCTCCAGCCGCCTCGCGATGGAACAGGACACGACCTGGCCGGCGGTGAAGTCCGTGGACGGCTCCAGGGTCGACCTGCGCATCGTGCCTTCCGCAAAGGCCAAATGCCTGGACCTGGCCTTTCCTTACGCCTACCGGGAGGGCTGGTACGCCCTGACGAACCCGAGGAAGCAGGTGGGGTTCGGGATGCAGTGGGACGCGAAGGTCTTCCCTTACATCACCTTCTGGCAGACCTTCGGCGGAGGGGCGGACTATCCGTGGTACGGGCGGGTCTACTGCATGGCCCTGGAGCCCTGGTCCTCCTACCCGCCCGTGCTGTCGGAGGCCGTGAAGCGCAGGTCACAGATCCGCCTCGGTCCTCACAGGTCCATCGAGACCGAGTTCCGGGCCGTGGCCTACGCCGGCGCAAGGCGGGTCCGGCGGATCACGCCGGAGGGGAAGGTGATACCCGCGTAA
>Ga0156186_1146_pt1 | contig 15129 bp, 8 predicted proteins | sample RifCSPlowO2_12_FD_107839 | JGI IMG/M metagenome (GOLD analysis project Ga0156186, IMG submission 107839) | Candidatus Handelsmanbacteria bacterium RIFCSPLOWO2_12_FULL_64_10
CAAAGCTGAGACCTGGGCCTAAGAAAACGTAGCCGTGATCGCTGGTCACGAGGATACGCCGGTCCCGTGGAATGGACATCACGGTGGCCTTCCACGCCGATTCGAGGAGGACCTTAATCTGCATAAAGTGCTCCGCGAAACGAGCGCCGGAGTCCTTGTAGGTGTTGTCGGGAAAGGAGGACCAGAGGAGGAGGGCGCGGGCATCCGGGTCCAGCGTGTGACGCTCGCCGGGATGGGCGAAGTAGTAAGCCTGGATACCCCGGTCCTTCAGGTCCCGCCTCCCTGGGAGGCTGGAAGGCCCGACGCGACCGCAGCCCAGCCGCTGCTCCACGAAGTCCACCGTCTCGCTGGGAAGCGCAGCCAGACCGATCCCCTTTTCTTCTAAGGTGAACCCCGCTGCTTCGGCGAGGCGCAGGAGCGCAGGCGCCTCCCGTAAGGAGAGTCCGTCGAAGACCACGACCGCCGAAGGCGCCGGGCCGTCCAGGAATTGCAAGATTTCCCGGTTGGCCGGAACGGTGGTGAACTCGTCATACGTCCGTGGGGCCGAGGCCGCGATGACCTCCTCGATCTCGTTGACCATCCGCTCGCCTTCCTGGAGGTATTGAACCGGCTGGAAGGCGCTGAACCGCTCCGGGCTCCAGACAGAATCCGTGAGCCAGTTGGATAGCCAGTTGAGGCGCGGACCCGGCGCTGAGAGGCAGTCAAAGATGTCGTACGTGAAGGCAGGCATACTCACCCCTCGTTTTCAACAGAGGCAGGCACGACAATATCCAGTCGAGCGCCGTAGGAAGCGCCGGGAAAGTTGGGCAGACGCTCGGCAATCTGCTCCACGTCCCCTTTCCCACCGACCTCTTCCTTGGTGATCGTGACCTCTGCCATAAGGGACCCGGCCCCGGAGAGGTTCCCGCGCAGGGCCTGCGGCAGGGCGCTCAGGTCTCCGGAAGCACTCTCCAGGAAAATGGTGAACCGCACCCTGGAGATCCGGACTCCGTCGATCTGCTGAAGGCGCGAGGCCAACTGCTGACGCAGGGCGCCGGGACCCCGTTGGGAAGGAATCACAATCTCGCTATATTCGGTTCTCGGAGGAACTGGCGGAGGAACTGGTCCCGGCGGTTGCGCCCCAGGAGTAGGCTGTGGTGGCTCCGGGCGCGGTCCCGGCGTGGGCGGCTGATCGGGACGTGGTCTCTCAAAGGGCGCATCCAGCGTGGCGTTGGAGAGTTCGGTGTCGGTCAGGGCTGGTTCCTGACCGCAGAAATTGCCACTCTGGTGGCGCACACCAAGATGTCTTTCCCTACAAAGCACCCGGATCGCCCTGGAGACGGAGTTCTGGTGTGTCGGAACCGGGAATCCAAGAATGTTGCGGTAATCATGGTTCACATCTTTGACGGAGACTCCCCGCAGTTCACTGAGACGGGGCATAAGGTGTTCCGCCAGGTATTGAACCGGGAAGAGTTGACCCAGCTTTTCGATCACATTCTCCTTGGTGATGCTGTTTCCAAGGTTTTCTTCCTCAAAGACGTCCTCTGACGGGTTATTCCCGTACTTCTCCACGCGGACATAGACCAGGCCCGCCCGTTTCAGGGCATCGGAGATATTTTTCCGGTCATCCCTCCCGATGCGATCGTACTCTTCTTTACGCGAGGCATCCTGAGCCGTCGGTTTCAAATCCTCGGCTGCCAGCGCCCGTTGGGCCCATTTAAGAAGATCACGGTTGGCCAGGGCATCAAATTGCGGGTCCCTCGGTTCCAGAAGGATCACCTGGTTGCGCTCGTCCAGTCCGTGGTAGAGCAGGTGGCGCTCCTCGGCATTCAGGCGGCGAGGACTGAGGACGAAACGCAGGCGGCCCTTTTCCATTTCTCCGAGCGCTTCTTTGGTCTTCTCAACATCTGTGAGAACCACGGCGGATACCGGCTCGCGGAAGAGGTCCTCGCCCCAGAGTCTCCGGATCAGGTCCCTGGCCCGCTCCTCCGGCACGAGAAGAGAGCGAAGTTCCACTTTGGCATTTGGCTGTTCATCCCGGTCAAAGAAGTAGCGGCCCTCCTGAACGTGGAAATAAGACCCGTAACGCTGGAGCGCCAGAAGCGCCCTCTCGAACTCGTTGATATCCGTTGCAGGCGTTGAAACGGCCCTCAGCAGGTGCTCCCGCGTGGCCCCCCGGTCCCGGCCACTTCCCGAAAGCGTGTAGAGCATGGCCGTCGCGCCCAGGCCGTTCACCAGAGGGTAGGATTCGAGTTCCTTCATGTTATCCCGCGCCCTTCGAATCAGGTCCCCGGCAGGATCGAGGTCCGATAAGAGGACAGTCACCACCTGGTCCGACAGGTCTGCGTGCGCAGGCGTGATCATGTCGGCCCTCTGATGCGTCAGCTTGACCAGACGAGTCAGGAATCCCAGCGCGCCCCGGAGGTTCTGGAACCCACCCCTGGCCGGGACACGGTCCAGAATGACCTCCAGAACGTCCGGTGAAAAGGGAAAACTCTCCGAGAATCGTTCGGTGAAGTCGTCCGTCTGTACAGCCCCGTGACGACGCCACGCGGAAAGGTAGCTGTCGATGACGGGGCGGCACGCTTCGGGTTTCAGATCGAGATAGTTTTCAAAAAGTCGGTGCAGGACCACGCGGTCCTTGTCTGAGGCGTGCTCAAACCGGATGCGGCAGGAAGGAACCCGCTTCAGCGTGCTTCCGGGTTCCACCTGATCTGAGTAAATGCTCGCAAAAAGTGTGACCCTGTTTTCTCTGCTGCTCCATTCGGACAGCATCTGGAGAAAGGCCACATTTTGAGTCTGGATTGCAGGATTGGAGATCCCCTGTATTCCACGTTCCAACTCATCCAGAACAAGGATGAGAAAACGATCTCCAAGAGCTGCTTTCATCTCGTCGAGACCGGGTTGAAGGCCGGTCCGTTGGGGGGGCTTTCCTGTTAATGCTTCAAAGATGAAATCCCAGATAGAGTGCAGGGGAAGATCAGTGAGCTTGTTAATGACGACAACTGCGTCCTGCGGCACGTCGCATTTGAGGTTGTGACGACCTAACCAGTCCTGCCCGGCAGGGCGGTTTTTGAAAAGGTGATACACCATCACCAGAAGGTGAGACTTTCCGCTGCCCTTTAGCCCCTCGAACAGGAAAAGGCCCGGCGCATCCCGGTCCCCTGAGAAACGGCGATGGACCGTCTCGATGACGCGACGCGCATCCGCGGTGGGATACGTGAGAGCGAAGAAGTCGGCAGGCCGGGCTTCAATTTTGCGTTTCCTGGGATCTTTGAGGTTCTCGAAATCAATAATCCCCTCGATCCCATCTTCGCTCAGGACGTCTCTTCGGGGTTTAAGGAGATCGGAATAGCTCATCAAGAGCCCCTTTCACTTCAGTCAGACGTTTGCACGCTTTTAAGATCACGGTTCTCGCCGCCCCTTCCAAAGCCGTACGGTGAAACGGTCTTCTGCCTCGATCAGATCGGGGTCTGTGCCGTTGTGTTCGCGCATCCCCCGGATGATCTTGCGCGGGACGCCCAGGCCGGTGGCCTCGATATGACGGTAGTCCCGGAGAATCTCTTTGATCAACTCATTTCGCGTCGCCCGGTAGCCATACTTCATCTTCTCGACCGTCACGGTATTGGGCAGACGGCCAGGGGAGATCACTTCCAGGCGGTCACTGTAAAGGGAGAGTTCGATGTCTGTCACCGCAATCGTGTAGTCGCGATGGGCAACGGCGTTCACCACGGCCTCGCGGATGGCTTCGAGGGGATAGTCTTTCCAGCGATCCTGCCGTCTCCCTCCCTCATCAATCCGGGCTTCGACGGCGGTGTTGCGGCGGACGAAATCCATGGCCTGTTCGACCAATCCGGTTTCGAGCACCTCGCCGGTTGTCGATTTGAGCGGGACGATGGGACCTCTCAGCGTCGGCCGTTCTCGGGCTGCATACTCCTTTTCCGTCCCAGGATAGGCGGTTGCCGTGATGCCCGCCTGTGGCAGCAAGCGGTTCGGCTTTCGACCAAAAAGGAGGATGGCCCCTGCGGTGGAGATCGCCCTGCCGCGATCTTCCACCATCAGGTCTGTGTTGAGGAGGAGTCGCCTCCAGCCCTCCTCGTCCTCTGTCGGAGGGCAGTCCTGTTGCCTTATATCGCGGAAATAGTTCTCCAATCGGCGACGGTCCAGGTCGTTTAGAGTGGTTCCGGGAACAGGCTTTACATCGTACCGCACCAGGCCGGATGCCTGGTACAACCGGGCCTCCTGCTCACGAGTGGCATCTCTTGAGGTGCTGCCGACGCGGACAAAGGTCGACCATGCCGGACCATGCTTGGCCTTATAAGGCTTGTCCGGGCTGTCAGCAGGAAGCGTGATCACGCCTACAACCTTTGAATCCTCCCATGGAATCGTTTCCCAGTAAGGGATGATGGCCGGTTGAATGTTATTCTGACACACGTTCATGACCCACTCCTCTGCCTGCCTGGGGTCACGGGTAAGGCCGGTCACGGTCCCGTTGTCCTCCACCCCGAGGAGGATGTATCCCCCTTCAAGATTGAGGAGCGCTGCGATTTCTTTCGCCAGGCTATCCGGGTGGACGTCGTCCCTCTTGAGCTCCACGCCGGAATTTTCACCGTTTCGTATCAGTTCCATCAATTCGGTCTTTAACATATCGCGCCCTCAAAAGCCGTATTTGAGCCTCCGCATCTCAAAGGCATCCTTACCCCCTTCCAGGAGTTCTTCCACCAGTTCCCGGACCGGGCGGCCATCGATGGAGCCCATGTGCTCGGCAGGTATCTCTGCGTGCCCTTCCTGCCCCGCCTCACCGGAGGCCCGGAGGCCGACGATCAGTTCCGCGTCGCCCAGGACCGGAATGTTGGCGTTGTGAGTGGCAAAAACGAACTGCCGCCGGCGTTTCTCCTCCCGCATCTTGGGCACGATTCCTTCGGTGATAAAACGATTGTCAAGGTCGTCCTCCGGCTGGTCCACGACAAGCGGCGCATCGGACTCCAGCAGCAAAAGCAACAGGACCGCTGTAGCTTTCTGCCCGGTAGAGAGTTCGTCGAGATCCTTCCAGATAGAGGCTTGCCTTTCCGGGGCGACATTCAGTTTAACGGTTGTTGTCGGAGAGAGGTATAACTCCTCCACCTGCATGAACACGTCGGGAGATGCCTGCGCGATCCGGTCGGCCTGGGTCGAGGGGATGTCAAACTTCTGTACAAGATGGTCCCGACCGGCCCGACAGGCGTCAGCAAATTCTTTGAGCGATATGTTGTCACGCTGTTTAAGCACATCGACGGTTTCAGCGAGACGACCCCCGATCTGCTCGCGGAGCAAGTTGAAGAGGGGATCGCGATTGCCAGCAAAGGCCACCTGTACCCAAACCCGCCCGTCGAGTTTCTTACTTACCTTTTTCGCCGCACGCTCTAACTCTCGGAATTCTTCGGCCTTTACATCTTCCCACTCAGCCAAGAGGTTTCGGCGATGGTCTTCGTGTTCTTTTAGATCACGTTGGAGGGCGGCCTGGCGTTCCCGGAGAGGACGAAGCTCCTCGATCTGTTGGCGCAAACGGATGAACTCCGCCCCATCCACCTTTGACCTCTGGAGTTCGCGAAGAATCCGCTCGTATTCGTCCTGGACGGCCTTCCTTCGCTCCTCCCAGCGTTTCGCGACGGTATCCAAATCCTGTTCTGCTTGCCCAAGGACCTGGGCCATCCTGTCTGCGATACTCTCTACCTCCTTGCTCAGACGCTCCATCGCAACATCCATTTCTGCGAGGATATCCTTGCCGGGAAGCCCCTCCAACGCCTTGGATGAGAGGAAAGTCCGGTCGATAGGGAGCTCCCGGCGCATCTGATCCAGAAGTTCCTGGAAGGGGGCAATACGCTCAGGAGTAGTTTTAAGAATCCGCTCTTCCCGCACCAGGAGACTCTTTTCTTTGAGCCGTTCCTCAAGCCCTGCCTCCTGGAAGCGCTGGAGCATCTCCTCCAACGCCGGGAGATGGGCCAGGCGCTCCTCGACCTGTTTCAGTTCGTTTCGCACATCGAGGACGCGACCCCGTGAACGCTCTAACTCTCGTTGGAGGTCAACTTTACGCTGCAAGAGGGCCGGGTCGCGTTCGACAAACCGTTCGAGGAGACGCGTAAGTTTTTCTTTGCTCTTCGTTAGCTCGGAGATTTCGTGCTGCCCGTACACCTCTATTCTTGGCATTACATCCGCTGGGGTCAGGTTAAGTACTCTGCCTGTCTCCTCCCGGACAATCGGCGGGTTTGGAACCGTTCGTTCGATCAGGTACTCGCGTTTCGTCGGACGATAAGAACGAACAAACAATGAGATTTTAGTGCCGCTCTTCAAAACGTGTTGAACGATCCCCTCGTGAGCGGTTCGGGCTTCCTCTCCAAGGGGCTCAAGATCGAGGGCGTAGCGCAGGCTCTCCACAACCGTTGATTTGCCCGTGCCCCGGCCACCGATGAGCACATTCAGATTTTCGTTAAAGTGAATTCCTTCACCGTCCAGGAAACCGCCCTGCCAGGCCATGGCCACGAACTCCGCGTGTTCCTCAGGGTGGGGATCACTGGAAAGACGGATACGGGAGTCAGGATCAAGAAACGCCTGACGGAGACCCTCGACTGAGACCTCAGACATCTTGATCCAGCACGATGCGCCGGATTTGGCCAGACCTTCTGGGCTATCCACATCCTGGGCGTTGAGAATCGCAATCGGTCGATGGCGCCGATAATCCGGGTTCCTGTTCTCAAGGATCTCACGGATCTTGGCCGGGGCATCACTCACCGGACCGGGCAGGGAACAGGCAAGCAGATGGGGCATCTTCCAAACCTTGATACCTGACTGACCGCTGAGCTTCGCCAGGAGCCCGCTGTCTGAAGCGACATGGGCGGCGATACAGACGGCTCCCCACGTCTGCGCTGCTGTCAAAAATTCCTCGACGTCGAGTTGACCTATCGGCGAATCGGCCGTGTCTTCGTGGATGCCACATTGACCGATCACACGTTCAAGAGAATTGACATCCCTGTCGACGTCGAATAGACAGAGAAGATGAACGCCGTCTTTTGTAACAGCCTCAAAGCCAGGAAAGATGTAAATCCCCGCTTCCTGCGCAGATTTCCATAACCCCACCGCTGTCTGTACACGGTAGTGGTCCGTTACAGCGAGAATCTCTATCCCATTTTCAAGGCACGCCTGCACGACGGCTGCGTTATAACGCATTTCATCGCTGAAAGAAACCGTCTTTTTAAACTGCTTGAGGTAGCGGAATGAGTTCACCTGGAGGGCACACCGATAGAATCGTGCGCCACCAGGCAATTCCAGCGCCTTCTTGATCGGATCGCTCTGGTTCATGGATGACCTCCATCAAGACAACGGCGCATCGCATACCTGCATTGGTTGCGTCAGGGCATTTACAGAAGTCAGAGTCATCCGGAATCCCCTATTGAGCGGTGGACTCCCTCATCTCCCATCCGTCTTTAAACAAGGGCAGGAAGTGGCCGGGGTGGTAGGGGTGTCTTCGGATTTCGTCCAGGTTCAGGTCCACGCCGAGGCCGGGGTGGTCCGGGATGTCGATGTAACCGTCCTTCACCGAGATGGGGCTCGTGACCAGGCGCCGCTCCCACTCGACGTTGAACTCGTCGAAGAACTCTTGGATGAAGAAGTTGGGGGCGCAGGCTGCGATCTGAATGCAACAGGCCGAGCAGACCGGCCCCTGGGCGCTGTGGGGGGCGACGACGCCGTAGTGGGCGTCCACCATGTCGCAGATCTGACGGGTGGCGAACAGGCCGCCGCAGTTGAGGGGCTCGGGCTGGAGGATGTGGATGACGTCGTGCTTGAGGAGTTCCGCAAACTCGTACTTCGTGTGAAAACTCTCGCCCGTGGCGATGGGCACGGGGCTGTGCAGGGCGACCTCCACGATGGCGTCGATCTTGTGGTGCGGGGTGGGCTCCTCGAACCAGGTCGGGTTGTACTTCTCGATCCGGCGGGCGATCTTCAGCGCCGTGGATGCGCTGAAGCGGCAGTGGCCCTCCACCAGGACGTCGGCCTTCGGCCCCACGGCGTCGCGCACGGCCGCGACGATGTCGATGGAGAGGGCCTCGTCGCTGGGGTCCATGATCTGGTAGGCGCTGCCGAAGGGGTCGAACTTGAGGGCCGTGTAGCCCCGGCGCACGACCTCTTTCGCCTTCGCGTGGAAGCTCTCCGGGGTGCGGGGGCCCCGGTACCAGCCGTTGGCGTAGGCGCGCACGCGGCGGTTGACCTGGCCGCCCATGAGTTTGTAGATCGGGACGTTCAGGCTCTTGCCGATGATGTCCCAGCAGGCGATCTCCACGGCGGCCACGGCGTTCTTGTGGATCTGACCGCCGTCGGAGTAGACGTCCCGGAACATCCGCTGCGAGATGAGCTCCGGCTGAAACGGGTCGAGGCCGATGAACTGTGATCTCAGCTCGTGGATGCAGGCCTCCACGGTCTTCGCGAAGGCGTTCAGGGTGGCCTCGGCGATGCCGTAGACGCCCTCGTCGGTCCGGAGCCGGATGAAGAGCCAGTTCTTCCAGGGGTTGCCGACGATGAACGTCTCCACGTCGGTGATGCGCATGGGTTGTCTCCTCCGTCAGTCCCTCCCCTTATCCCTCCATCACGATCACGCCGCGCGCATTGTCTCCACGAGCGAGGGCGGCGAAGGCCTCGTTGATCTCCTCGAAGCGGTAGCGACGGGAGATGATCTGGTCGAGCTTGAGCTTGCCCTGCAGGTAGAAATCGATCAGGCGCGGGAAGTCCAGTGACACGCGGGGGGAGCCGTAGAAGCTGCCCTTGACGGTCTTCTCGTCGCCCGGTATTGTGCCGGGGATGGGGATCTCCGCACCGGTCGGGGCCATGCCGACGATGACCGCCGTCCCACCTCGCCTCGCAGCGTCGTAGGCCTGCCGGCTGACCTGGGGGAGGCCGATGGCGTCGAAGGCGTAGTCCACGCCCAGGCCGTCGGTCAGCTTCCGGATCGCGGCCACCGGGTCCTCGCGCCGGGCGTTGATCACGTGCGTGGCCCCGACCTCCCGCGCGTACTCCAGCTTGTTGTCCAGAAGGTCGATGGCGATGATCTGGCTCGCGCTGGCCAGGACGCCGCCCTGGATGACGCTCAGGCCCACGCCGCCGGTCGCGAACACGGCCATCGTGGCCCCCGGCTCGACCTTCGCCGTGTTCAGGACCGCTCCCACGCCGGTGGTCGCGGCGCAGCCGATCAGGGCCGCGCGGTCGAGGGGCATGTCCTTGCGGATGGGGATGGCCTGCGACTCGTGTACAACGGCCTTCTCCGCGAACGAGGACATCCGCCCGAAGTGGCTGATCTCCTGGTTGCCTTTTCGCAGTCGGCGGGTGCCGTCGGGCATGGTGCCGGGGGGGCTGTTCATGCCGCTGCAGAGGTGGGGCTGGCCGGAGACGCAGGGCCGGCAGCGCCCGCAGTAAGGGGCAAAGGAGAGGATGACGTGGTCGCCCGGCTTGACGAGGGTGACGCCCGGTCCGACGGCCTCCACGACGGCGGAGGCCTCGTGGCCCAGTACGACCGGGAGCGGGGGGTAGGGGGGATCGTGCCAGGAGCCGTCTATCATGTGATAGTCGCTGTGGCAGGCGCCGGTGGCGGCGATCTTCACCAGGACCTCGCCGGGATGGGGGGCTTCGAGCGTGAGGTCTTCGATGACCATCGGTTTGTTGGGCTCGTAGAGCACTGCGGCGCGCACTTGCATGGGGGCACCTCCGGTTGAAGGTCAGGGACTGATTGCCGCGAACAATATAGCCCTCGCTGTGGGAGGCGTCAAGGGGTTTCTGTGCATGTGGTTTTCCAACTTTTCTTGCTCGTGCAAGAAAAGTTGGACAAAAGAAGCACGCCCCTCAAACGCCGGGGAGGCTTGGCGCGCCGCAAGGGCATTGCTCCAGAAGACGGATCGTCTAAAGGTTTCCATTGCAGCCTAACGCCTCTCCTGATCCCCGGTGGTTAGCCCTTCTGCGTCGCGCATTAGTCATTTTGCCAAAGCTGCTCCCCCTTTCCTTCAGGAAAGGGAGGGTGGCGGGTCGCGACCTCATGGGAGCGACAGGTTGGGTGGAGGGGGGATAGGTCTTGAAAGTCGGGACGGCGCGCCCCTTATCGTTTCGACATGTCTTCTCCCCCTCTCCGTGTCAGGGTGGTGGATCGCGACCTCATGGGAGCGATAGGTGGCGTGGAGGGGGCCGGGGGGTGAGGTCTAGGGATTGATCGCGTCGTGGGGGGTGATCTTTGCGCCGGGGTGAGGGGGCATGGGGCCGTTGCGGATGGGGTCGTCCGTGCGCTCCATCCAGTCGTCGAGCTGGCGGCGGAGGTCCGCCAGGACGCCGGCGTAGTGCGGGCTGCCGGTCAGGTTCTCGAACTCCCCAGGGTCGGCGGCCAGGTCGAACAGCATCTCGCGCGGACGCTCGCCGATGGGGAGGCCCAGGTTCATGAGGTGGGTCTTGGTGGGGCTGCCGTCCACGTTGGGGAGCACCCACCGGGGGCGGTCCTCAAAGTAGCGGATGTACTTGTGCCGGGTCGTTCGGACGGCGCGGGCCGGGTCGTAGGCGGCGTGGTAGGTGAGTTCGGTGACAATCTGGTCGCGGATGACGCCGGGTTTGCCGGTGAGCAGGGGGACGAAGCTGAGGCCGTGAAGGTCCGGCGGGGCCGGGAGGGTGATGAAGTCGAAGAGGGTGGGCAGGAGGTCGACCTGGCTGAACAGGGTGTCCACGACCTGCCCGCCCGAGAACAGCCGGGGGGCGCGCATCAGGAAGGCCACGCCGGTGCCCGCGTCGAACAGGGTGGCCTTGGCGCGGGGGAAGGGGACGCCGTGGTCGGTCGTGTAGATCGTGAGGCTCCGGTCGGTCAGGCCCCTCCGGTCCATCGCGTCCAGGAGGAGGCCGACGCCGTCGTCCACGTGCCGGACGGCGGTGTGGAGTTCGGCCACGTCCCGGCGGACCTCCGGGTCGTCGGGCAGGAAGGGCAACGGGTTGACGTAGCGCTCGTCGTCCGGGGACTCCAGGGGGCTGAAGGGCCGGTGGGTCTCGACCAGGCCGATGTTCAGGAAAAAGGGTTCGTCGCTCGCGCGGGAGAGCCAGTCCGCCGCGACCTTGCAGCGCTCGACGCTGTGGCGGGGGAGGTCTCCGTTCGGAATGATCTGGTCGTAACCGAGGGTCCCAACCTGGTCGGCGGGGACCTCGTGCTGGAATCCGACCAGGGCCGTGTGATAGCCGGCGTCGCGCAGGAGGTGGGAGAGGTGACGCCGCACGTCGCGCATCCGGAAGCCCCGGTGGACCAGGCCGATCACGCCGTTGGTGTGGGGCATCTGTCCGGTGAGCATGCTGGCGCGGCTGGCGGAGCAACCGGGGGAGGCGCAGAAGGCCCGGCGGAACAGCGCCCCCTCGCGGGCGAGGCGCGAGAGGTGGGGCGTGGGGACCGGGGCGCCGTAGCAGCCGAGGTGCCGGCCGGTGTCGTGGGTGTGGATGAGGATGATGTTCGGGAGGGATGACATGGGGGCCTCCTGAAAAAACAATTTACCGCAGAGATCACAGAGATCGCGGAGAGAAAAGGATAATCAATCCAGAACCGTCCCGCCACATAAATGTAAGGGCGAGGCACGGCTCGTCCCTGTGGTCCCATAGAAACATGTTGACACCGGCGAGGCCCGGATGTAACTTGTCTCCAAATTTTATCCTCTGTGTTCTCTGTGTTCTCTGTGGTGAATGATTGGAGGCGTCTATGAAAATCACCCAGGTCGATCTCTACGAGGTGGAGATCCCGCTGATCCCGCCCATCGCCAAGTACTTTCCGAAGATTTACGACATCACGATCTGCCGGATGCGGACGGACGAGGGGCTGGAGGGCATCGGGGAGTGCCAGGGGACGCGGGCCTCGCTGGAGCAGAAGGCCGCATCCTACGCGGGAAAGAACCCGCTGGCGCTCTCGCCGTTTGAGGAGCCGAGTCCCTTCCAGTGCGCGCTGCTGGACATCGCGGGGAAGGCCTACGGGATTCCGGTCCATCGGTTCTTCGGGGCGAAGGTGAGAGACCGGGTGCCGGTCTCCTACTGGTCCTGCCACATGGAGCCGGCGGAGACGGCGGCGGAGGCGGCGCGGGGCGCGAGGCTGGGGTTCCAGAACCACAAGCTGAAGGCCCGGCCGTGGGACATCGTGGAGACGGTGCGGCTGATGCGGGAGGCCGCCGGGCCGGATTACACGGTGGGGGTGGACCCGAATACGCTGTTCAAGCTGCCGCACGTCGCGGCGCGGCTGGCGAGGGAGCTGGAGCCGTTCGGGACGGTGTCCGTGTTCGAGGACCCGGTGCTGAAGGAGAACTTAGACTGGTACCGATTGCTCAGAGAGAAGACCCACATCCCGATGGCCCTGCATTTAGGCGCGCCGTCCGGCGTCCTGGCGGCGATGAAGGCGGAGTGCGTGGACTACGTGAACTTAGGGGGGAGCGCGCAGCAGGTCAAGAAGGCGGCGGCGATAGCGGAGGCCGCGAACGTGCCCTGCTGGGTGCAGATGGGGGGGGTCTGTATGAGCGTGCTGGCGGCCTACTCCGTGCACGTGCAATGCACGATCCCGAACGCGACCCTGCCGTGCGACGAGCTGCCGTTCGTGCGCACGGCGGACGTGGTGGGCGGGGCGCTCGTGGTGGAGAAGGGGCACTTCGTCGTGCCCGAGGGGCCGGGGCTGGGGGTGACGCTGGACGTGAAGGTGGTGGAGCGATTTCGGGTGGCGTGAGCGGGAAGGGGGAGGACCGATGTCGACGATGGAGCTCTGGTACACCGGGCCGGCGGCGGAGTGGAAGAATGGCCTGCCCATCGGCACGGGGAGGCTGGCGGGGATGGTCCTGGGGGGGACTGCGCCGGCGCGCGTGGCGCTCAACCACGAATGGCTGTGGCGCGGGGTCCACCGCTGCCGCGAGCCGGCGAAGAGCGCGCACCTGCTGCCGGAGGTCCGCGACCTGCTGCTGGCGGGGCGCTACGAGGAGGGGACCCTGAAGGGCAACGAGGTGTTCGGGGGCGGCGGCGGGGTCCAGAAAAAGCAAAAGCTGAACCGGGTGGACCCCTATCAGCCGGCGGGGGACCTGTACTTTCAGATCGACCACGGGGAGGCGCAGGACTACCGGCGCGAGCTGGACCTGAGCAATGGTCTGGTGACGGTGGCCTACGAGGCCGGGGGGGCGCGCTACCGGATCGGGTACCTGGCCCATCTGGGCTGCGATCTCCTGCTGGTTCACGTCGCGGCGGACAGGCCATTTGACGGGGCGCTCTGGCTGTCCAGGGCGGAGGACCCGGCGTGCTTTCTGCGCCGGGGGGTGTCGGGGAATCTCCTCACGATGGACGGGCAGTTCGAGGGGGGGATCGGCTTCCGCGTGGAGGCCCGCGTCCACGTCCGGGACGGGTCGGTCGCGGCGGAGGGGGATTGTCTCAGGGTGCGCGGGGTCCGGGAGGCGCTGATCGCCGTGGACATCGGGACCTCCGCGAGGCACCAGGCCCCGGCGAGGGAGTGCGCGCAGCGCGCGCTGCCGCACGCGGACTGGGGGATGCTCCTGCGCGAGCACGAACAGGTCTACCGGAGGCTCTACGGGGGCCTGGAGTTGAGCGTGGATGCGCCTGCGTCGGACCTGCCGACGGACCGGCGGCTGAAGGCCGCCCGGGATGGGGCCGGGGACCCGGGGCTGCCCGTGCTCTACTTCAACTTCGGGCGCTATCTGATGGTGGCGTGTACGGCCAGGGGGGAGCTGCCGCCCAACCTGCAGGGGAAGTGGAACGAGGACCTGAACCCCCCGTGGGAGTGCGACTACCACCACGACGTGAACCTCCAGATGAACTACTGGCCGGCGGAGGCGGGGGACCTGGCGGGCGCGACGGAGGCGATCTTCCAGCACATCGAGCGGTTCGTGCCCCACGCGCGCAAGGCGGCGAAGGACCTCTACGGCTGCGATGGGGTCTTCTTCCCGATTCAGACGGACGCCTGGGGCCGGAGCACGCCGGAGTCCTACGGGTGGGCGGTCTGGGTCGGGGCGGCGGCGTGGCTGGCGCAACACTTCTGGTGGCGCTACGAGTACGGCCAGGATATCGCCTTTCTCCGGGACCGGGCCTATCCCTTTTTCAAAGAGGTGGCCGCGTTCTACGAGTCCTATCTGGTCGAAGACGGGGAGGGCCGCCTCCAGGTCGTGCCGTCGCAGTCGCCCGAGAACCGCTTCGTGGGGGGCGGAAAGCTGCCCGTGACCCTGTGCGTCTCGGCGACCATGGATCTGGTGTTGATCCAGGACCTGCTCGGTCACGCCATCCGGGCCGCCGAACTGCTGGGGGTGGACGCGGACCAGCGCCGGGCGTGGCAGTCCATCCTGGATCGGCTCCCGCCCCTGAAGGTCGGGCGGTTCGGACAGCTCCAGGAGTGGAACGAGGACTTCGAGGAGTGCGAGCCCGGCCACCGGCACTTCTCGCACCTGATCGGTCTCTACCCCGGCGACCAGTTCGACCCCGACCGGACGCCGGAGCTGTGGCGGGCCGCGAGGGTCTCGCTGGAGCGGCGTCTGGCGCACCAGGGGGGGCACACGGGCTGGAGCCGGTCGTGGGTCGCCTGCTTCTACGCCCGCCTGCGCGAGCCGGAGAGGGCGTGGGAGCATCTCGCGCATCTGATCCTGGACTTTGCCACGGACAGCCTGCTGGACCTCCACCCGCCCCGGATCTTCCAGATCGACGGCAATTTCGGGGGGACGGCGGCCATCCTGGAGATGCTGTTGCAGAGCTATCGCGAGGAGTTGCACTTTCTTCCGGCGCTGCCGGCGGTCTGGCCGAGCGGGGCCGTTCAGGGCCTCCGGGCCAGGGGGGGCTACACCGTAAACCTGAAATGGGAGAAGGGCCGGCTGACCCGCGCGGAGGTCACACCTGGGACCGACCGGACGTGCACCGTGCTGACCGGGAAGAATCAGCTCCGGGTGTCCGATGTTCGCGGAGACAGGGTCACCCACCGTCAGGACGGAAACCGGGTCCGTTTCGATGTTCAGGCCGGTCAGACCTACGTCCTCACGCCGGCCGATTGAGGCCGAGAGCGTACAGGCAAAAGAAGGCGCGCCGTCCCGGCTTTCAAGCAGGGGGCCGGTGCAGGCACGATGGGGTACGAGCGCAGCTATGCTGCGCGGG
>Ga0156186_1021_pt2 | contig 15066 bp, 10 predicted proteins | sample RifCSPlowO2_12_FD_107839 | JGI IMG/M metagenome (GOLD analysis project Ga0156186, IMG submission 107839) | Candidatus Handelsmanbacteria bacterium RIFCSPLOWO2_12_FULL_64_10
GGGTCGCGCTGTGCGCGCCGGATCGACCGGCAGCAAGGCGCCTACGAGTTCCAGCCGTCCGCGCAGCGATTCGAGTGCGGGCCGATGCCCGCGCCCCTGTTCCACGCCTTCGCCGAGACCCTCGACTTCCTCGAATCCGTGGGCCTCGACAGGATCCACGCCCTCGGTCTGGAGCGTGCGGCCCACCTCCGCGAGGCCCTGGCGAAGATCTCTGATGTCACGGTGCAGAGCCCCTCCGGCCCCGACACCTCCACGGCCATCGTCGCCTTCTCCGTAAAGGGAAAAGGGGGCGGGGACGTCTCCTCCGCCCTCCGGGCCAGACGCATCATCCAGCGCCCCGCCTTCCTCAAGTTCAGCGGCGTGCGCATTGCGCCCGCGTTCTTCACCTCCGACGCGGAGATCGAGACGCTGATCGCAGCGGTCCGGGGGATCTCGAAAGGATGAGGGATGGACAGGGAACAGGTCCGTTACTATATCGACCGCTGGGAACTGGTGAAGGCCGTCGAGCGCAGAGAACTCCAGCGCATGAGCATGAAAAGACGATTTGAACAGACAGCGGCCATGTTTGCGGCTGGCGTCTCTTTTCCAAAGGACGATGTTTTTGCCCAGCAACGCGCTGAAGAGATCGAGCGCGTGCGGCGAACCTGGGAGAAACTGAAGCGGGGCAAGACATGAACCCGACCCCTGCGGGCGAACCTTTGCGGGCGTTGTTTCAGGCCATGAAGGCGCTCCAGAGGAGTTTCAAGGCCGTGGACGATCGAGGGTTCATTATCGGCGGTGTGGCAGCCAGCCTCCTTGGACGCCCCCGGATGACCCGCGACGTGGATGGGGTTGTTTTATTGGGCGAGACGCCGGTGGAAACCTACCTCAAGGCGGCCCTGAAAGAGGGGATCGAACCCAGGATCGAAGATGTCATCGGCTTTTTCCAGCAGTCCAAGGTACTGCTCCTGAGACACATCGCCTCCGGGGTGGACATCGACGTCTCTGCGGGGCTTCTGCAGTTTGAGCAGGAGGCCTTCAAGCGTTCCGTTCTGGTCCGGTTTGGAGGTCAGCGGTTTCGCCTTCCTGCGCCCGAAGACTTGATCATCCTGAAGGCGGTGGCCTGTCGCCCGAAAGATTATGAGGACATCAGGGGCATTATAGCGGCGCATTCGGACCTGGACTACTCTCGGATCGAGCTGTGGGTAAAGGAATTCGCGCAGGTGCTGGAGGCGCCAGAAGTATGGACAGGTCTTCAAGACGTGCTGGAAGAGGGCAAACCGTAGGGGCGCTTCACATCCCCTGCGAAGGATGCCTTTCACAGATAAGGAGATTCGATGGCTAAAACCGTCACCCTCTCCACCGCCGCCTGGTTTGGCGACGCCCCCCTCGGTCTGACCTTCCCGGAGGCCTGGGACGTGCAGGTCTGCAAAATGGCCGGCCACGACGCCGCGGCCCTGTCCGACGACCAGATCCGGGACAGCCTGCGAAAGCCCCTCGGCGCGCCCCAGGTCCGCGACCTGGCGAAGGGGAGGAGGCAGGTCGCCGTCCTGTTCGACGACCTGAGCCGGCCCACCCCCGCCCATCGGATCGTCCCCTTCCTTCTCGATGAACTGGCCGCCGCCGGCGTCCGGGACGAGCAGGTCCGGTTCATCGGGGCCTTCGGGGCGCACCTCCCCATGACGCGGGACGAGTTCGCCAAAAAGTTGGGCGAGGAGGTCGTGGAGCGCTTCCCGGTCTACAACCACAACGTGTTCGAGAACCACGTCTACCTGGGCCGGACCAGCTTCGGCACCCCGGTCCACGTCAACCGGGAGGTCATGGCGTGCGACCTCAAAATAGGGATCGGCGGCCTGATCTCCTACTGGGGCAAGGGCCGGTTCGGCGGCGGGGCCAAGCTCGTGATGCCGGGCGTCTCCGGCATCGAGACCATCGCCCACAACCACCTCACCCTCCCCGGCCACGGGGACGCCTTCAGGGACGACCCCCGGGTGGGGGAACTCCCGGAGAAGGTCCACCTCGGCCGCGCCGACATGGAGGAGGTCGCCCGCAGGGCCGGCCTGGACCTCAAGATCGACATCGTCCAGAACGCCCGTCGGGAGGCCGTGGGCGTCGTGGCCGGGGACTTCGCGCGGGTCTACCGGGAGGGGTCGGAGGTCGCCCGCCGCATCTACTACACCAGGCCCGCCGAAGACTGCGACATCGTCGTGGTGAACACCTATCCCCAGGAGGAGCAGCCGGGGAAGGGGATGTGGGCCGCACACCTCTCGCTCAAAGAGGGTGGAGACCTCGTCGTCGTGGCCATTCATCCCAAGGGCCTCTCCCTGCCGCACTACCTGTTCGGGCGCTTCGGGACCGACTACACCGGCCGCGGCCAGCGCCGGGGCTACCAGGTCCACATCCCGAAGGCCCGGCGCGTCCTCCTCCTGTGCGACGCCCCGTCCAGGGCCGACCTGGAGTACTTCGCGCCGCCGGAGCAGCTCACGGTCCGCAGGACCTGGGCGGAGATCGAGAGGGAGCTGACCTCCGGCCACCGGGGCCCGACGAGGGTGGCCGTCTACCCCTGCGCGGCGATACAAGGGCAGCCGTACTGACATGGCCTGGATCATATTCTTTTTGGCTTTGACCGGCCTGCTCAACGCCCTCTACTTCGCGCTGTCCTGTTATGGCCTCGCGCGGGGCCGGCTGATCCCGGTAGTCGGACAAGGAAGCTCGTGCCGGGCCGTGATGCAGACACCGGACGCCAGAGTGCTGGGCCTGCCCAACTTTATCTTCGGGGCGCTCTACTATCTCGGCCTGATCGTCCTGTCCTGGACCGCAGACCCCGCCTCGGGTTGGATGGCGGCGGCGCGGGTCGCCTCCTATCTCGCGGTCCTGCTGGGGGTCTACCTCGTCTATGCGCTTCGCTACAGGCTCCACGTCTCCTGCCCGCTCTGCCTGCTGGGGCACGGCGTCAACCTGGCCCTGGCGGTCTGCCTGACGGTCACGAATATCGGGTAGGGGCAAGGCATGCCTCGCCCCTACGAATCTGGCCGCGGAGGTGTCTTATGCGAAAACCCTTGATCCTTCTCAGCGTGCTCTGCGTCTCTGCGGTGAACGCTTTTTCCGCTGCCGATGCCAAGGAGCGCCCTCCCCATCCGCGACAGACGGAGATCGACTCCCTGTTCAGGGTCGCCCTCGGACGCCTCGACGCGGGGGATGCCAGCGGGGCGGTCCTGCCCCTTCAGGAGGCCCTCAGCCTCGACTCCAAGAACGACCGGGCCTACCTCAAGCTGGGGGACGCCTACCTGCTCCTGAAGAACCCCGACGAGGCCAAAGATGCCTTCAAGAAGGCCCTGTCCGTCCGGACATCCCCTGAGGCCTACGACGGCATCGGCCGGGCCCTGATGGAGGGGAACAGGATCCAGACCCGGCAGGCCATCGACTACTTTCGGGACGCCCTGATGAAAGACCGGGGCTACGTGGAGGCGCAGTACCACATCGCCCAGGCGTCCTGGAAGCTGAAGGACATGGATGCGAAATCGGAGATGGACCGGGCCTACAAGATGAGGCCGGACGACCCGCGCATCCACCTGCTGCTGGCCGAGTGGTACCAGTTCCCGCCCGTGGACCTGCCCAACGCGATCCTCTGGTACGAGCGCTACCTTCAGGTCCGACCGGATGACCTGGACGCGGCGCATCACCTGGGCGACCTCTACGTGCGCAACAGGCAGTATGACAAGGCCCGCGAGCTGATGGCCGTCTCGCTTCAAAAGCGGCCGGACCTGATCCGGGAGCTGCCGATCATGGCGCAGACCCACCTGGGACAGGGGGACTTTGACAGGGCGAACGAACTCTTCACGACCTATCTCGACAGGGTCGACGCGGGGGAGCGGGCCTGTTACGACGACCTCACCTTCGTCGGCACGCCGGACGAGATCAAGGCCTACGCGGCCACCTCCAGCCCGGAGGAGCGCCGGGAGTTCCTGCGCCGATTCTGGACGGAGCGGGACCTGGTCCCGGCCACGCCGGTCAATGAACGCATCCTGGAGCACTACCGTCGCGTCTGGGTGGCCCGCAACCGCTTCGGGGAAAAGCAGACGCCCTGGGACCGGCGCGGGGAGGTCTACATCCGCTACGGGGAGCCCGACTTTCGCGCCCGGTCGGACGAGATCGACTTCATCAAGTCCTCGGACCTGCGCGTCCAGCGGATCAAGGAGCGCCTGGCGATGGGGCTTTACGGGACGGGGTTCGTGATCAATACCTCCTCGCTCCACCAGGGGCCGGTCTACCCGGTCACCGGGCCGGGGCGATCCGCGCAGATCATCGCCGCGGGTGGGAGCAGCCAGGTGCCGTGGGAGTCCTGGATCTACTTCAACCTGGGCGGGGGGATCGAGGTCACCTTCACGGACGAGATGCTCAACGGGCGCTACGACTACGCCCCGATCCCCTTCGGCGTCCCCGGCACGGCCATCATCAGCAACTCCCCGAGGGTCATCCTGGAGACCGTGGCCTCCGCCACCCCGGACTATTACCAGCCCGACGTGGCCGGTCCCCTCACCTTCGGCACCTATCCGGCGGGCTTCCGGGGGGATGGGGGCAAAACACACCTGGAGGTCTACACCGGCGTCCCGGTCTCCGAGATCGCCTACCAGGACTCCGGTCGCATCGCCGCCCTGGAGCGGAGCATCGCCCTGTTCGACACGACCTGGCGGGAGGTCCTCCGGGCAAAGGACCTCCTCTCCTTCGCCGCCTCCGCCCTGCCCGACACCGGCGCAGGGGCCTTCATCCCGGACGTGAAGGCGTTCGACCTGACGCCGGGGGACTACCACCTCGCGGTGCAGGTGACGGACCGGGTCTCCAACCGGATGCAGGCCTACCGTCAGAAGGTGCGAGTGGACCGCTTCGGGACGGACAGCCTCCAGGTCAGCGACATCGAACTGGCCGAGCGCATCGCGCCCCACCCCGGCCCCGACCCCTTCGTCAAGAACGGCCTGCGCGTGCTGCCGATGCCCTCGCGCGCCTACCGCCGGGACCAGAACCCCTTCCTCTACTACGAGGTCTACAACCTCACGCCGGACGCCACGGGCCAGACGCGCTACCGGGTGGACTACATCATCCGGGCGCGCAGGCGGGAGAACCTGGGCGTGAAACTCCTCTCCGGCCTCGGCCGCCTCGTCGGCTCGGACGAGAAGAAGGGGGAACTGACGATCACCTACGACATGAGCGGGACGCAGCGGGCCGATTTCCTCCACGTGGAGCTCAACCTCCAGGAGGCCCGGACCGGAAGCCACGCCATCCGCGTGGTCGTCACGGACCTGAACTCCGGCGCCAAGACGGAGCGAGAGACGAGTTTCAAGATCGAGAAATAAGACCTATCCCCCTAAACCCCCTTTCCTAAAAGGAAAGGGGGAACAGCCTTGTTAAAACGACAAGCGGCGCGACGCCAGAAACCCTCACCGCAGGCGTCCGGCAGAAGCAACCCACCCGCCGGGGGCACAAATTTTGGTGCGACCACTGAACGTCAAGGTTGCGTCGCGCCAACGCCCCGACAGCGAAAGCTGTCGGAAGGCGGAGCGGTGGGGTGGTGTTCTTTTTCGCGGCGTCTGAGGGGCGTCCTTCTTTTGTCCCACTTTTCTTGGACGAGCAAGAAAAGTGGGAATACGGGTTGAAGGATAAACCAAAACAAACAGGAGATTCCCATGAACAAAGTCCGTTTCGCCATCATCGGCTGTGGCGGCATCGCGCAGAGCCACATGGCCTCCATCGCGGCCCTCCCGAACGCAGAGGTGGCCGTGACCGTGGACATCGTGAAGGAGCGGGCCGAACAGGCCGCGCAGAAGTACGGAGCAAAGCGATGGGCCACCTCCACGGAGGAGGCCGTCAAAGACGACGCCGTGAACGCCGTCTCCATCTGCCTCCCGCACGCCCTGCACGAGGCCCACGCCCTCACCGCCGCAAAGGCCGGCAAGCACATCCTGGTGGAGAAGCCCATGGCCATCTCCCTCAGGGAATGCGACAGCATGATCGCCGCCGCCGAGGCCGCAAAGGTGACCCTCATGGTCGGCCAGGTCCTCCGCTTCCGGGAGGCCAACCGGGAGGCCCGCCGGCTCATCCGGAGCGGGGCCATCGGAAAACCCACGAACGTCATCCGCCGCCGGCACTCCTTCACCAGGGAGCACCGGGCCGAGCCCTGGTCCAACGACCCGGCCATCGCGGGCGGGTGGGTGCTCTACGGCTTCGGGGCGCACGAGGTGGACATGATCCTCTACCTCAACGACGCGCACGCGCGGACGACCTTCGCCCTGGGCCGGAAGACGAACCCCCACTGGCGGGACTACGACGACATCGACATCCTGTTCGACCTGTCGAACGACGCGATGGCGACGATGACCCACTCGATCAACATCAAGCCGGGCGCGTGGGACTGCCTCATCGCCGGGACCGAGGGATGCCTCTGCATCACGAACGATGTCCTGACGCTCAACGGGGAGACCCTGCCGAACAAGTTTGACGCCCAGGGGGGGATGCAGCGGCAACTCGCCGAGTTCGTGAACGCAGTCCTGGAGGGCCGCGAGCCGGAGGCCTCGGGCCGGGACGTGCGCCGGACCATGCAGGCCCTGGAGGCCGTCAAGATCTCCCTGGCCGAGAAGCGGCCCGTGGAGGCGGACAGGCTGTAATGGACCAGATCACCAAGCTCAAGGACCTCTGCCTGACCACGGACCTCGCTGGCGCTCAGATCGTCCTCCCGGCCTCCGGAGCCTACCGGGACGCGGCGGAGCGCATCGCGGCCGTGGCCAGGTCCCGCTGGGGCATCGACCTGCCCATCCTGCCGGACGACCGGGTCCTGCCGGGCGGCCCGATGGGCGGCCCGGCCATCGCCCTCGGAAACTTCGCGGACAGCCGGCTCATCGAACACCTCTACCTCCAGTTCTACGCCTTCGTGGACCGCCGCTACCCCGGCGACGGCGGCTATGTGCTCTCCACGATCCACAACCCGGAGGGGGACGGCCACAACGTGATCCTGGTCGGCGGGAGCGACGCGCCGGGCGTGTCGAAGGCCGCGGACCGGCTCTGCGCCGCGATGGAGTCCGGCCCGGTCCTGGGCCGGCTGTTCGAGATCGAGCTGGGAAAGGGGATGGACCGGGAGCGCCGGCGTCTAAAGGAGGCCCTCTCCGAGACACCCGACACCTGGGGCTTCGGGATCGAGAGCGAGCACCTGGTCCGGTTCGGGCGCTACTACGTCCTGTCCGGGGACGAGGCCTTCGCGCAGCGATTCCGGGAGGGGATGAGGGCCATGATCGCCGCCGCCCCGGAGGAGACGCCGGAGGTCCAGGTCCACCTCTCCTTCTACGGCAAGGTGATGCTCTGGGACGTGATCGAAGAGAGCCCGGCCTTCTCCGACGAGGACCGGCTGGCCGTCACGAACTACCTCCTCCGCGTCCTCCGGTCTAAGGAGGGCTTTCAGAACCCCTCCTTCCGCAACCTGGCCCGCTTCGCCGAGCCTCGCCAGAACCACCAGACCCTGCTCGGCCTCTCGTTGCTGTTCGGGGCGCGCTACTTCGACCGCTACTATCAGCTCCCGGAGACGCGGGACTGGATGGCCCTGATGCACGAGTTCTACCGCGTGGCGGACGCCTGCTCCAAGCAGGTCTGCGACTGCAACGCCCACGGCTGGCACGCCACCCTGGAGAACCAGGCGACCTATGCGCTGACCACGGGCCGGATGGCCTTCTTCGAGAAGGGCGCGGCGCGCCTGGCCGCGGACCGGGCCATCGTCAACACGAACAACCGGGGGGGCATGGCCATCACCGGCGACTGCTGGGCCGGGGGCCGGCAGCCCGCGCACAGCCTCCTCCAGAAGGCCGCGTGGTACTACAAAGACGGCCGCTACGCCTACGTCCTGAGCCGAGACCCGAGAGGGCCGGCCCTGACGGACGGAGACGAATGCGAACTCCTCCGCTCCTTCGACTGCGGCCTGACCCCGGTGGTCCCGGCGGATCACGCAGGCGTGACCGTGTCCCCCCTCGACCGCTCCTACTACGACCTTCCGCACGTGGACCCCGTCTACGCCTCCCACTGGTACATGACCCTCCCGAACGTCCCTCCCGACCTGACGTTCGACAAGATCTCCTTCCGCGCCGGGTTCGACCCGGAGGACCAGTACCTCCTGCTGGACGGGGTCGGCGGCGGCTCCCACTCCTACGAGGACGCCAACGGCGTCACCGAGTTCGGGCAGTTCGGCCGGATCTTCATCCTCACCGAGGACAACCTCCACTGGCCCAACTACCGGGACCACAACGTCGTCACCGTCGTGCGGGAGGGGGAGGGCGTCCTGCCCCCCACCTTCGCGGGCCTGGAGGAGACCGCCGACTTCCAGACGTTCGGCCTCTCCCGGACCTTTCTGCGGGACTATCTGAGCGTGGACTGGTACCGGAACATCATCTGGAAAAAAGGGGACTACTTCGTCTTCATCGACGAGCTGACGGCGAAGGTGGAGGGGGACTACACCCTGGAGCGCCGGTGGAAGGTGATGGGCGCGCCGACCCTCTCTGACGGTCGCCTGACGGCGCGGCAGGAGGGGGAGGGCGGGCCTTACGACCTCCACATCCTCAACGCCGACAGCGCGCGCCTCTGGACCGAGCCTGTCCCCTTCGGTCTCTCCACGGACCACGACCCGGAGGGCCTGAGACAGCTTCGGGAGTGGTATCAGACCGACGACCTGACCGCGCACCAGCTCCACGAGAGCGTCGGCCTGAAGCTGCGGACCGGCGAGCGCTACGTCTTTCTCAACCTGATCTACGCGACCTGTCCGCGCAGGCCCGCGTCGTGGGGGTTCTCCCGCGTCGGCCAGGCCGCCGCCCGCATTGAAGGGGGCCGGACACTGGTCGGCGCGGGGAAGTTCGAGGCCCCGGACCTCGCCGTCGATGCGCGGGTCTTTGCCATAGACGGGGACGGCTTCGCCCTCCTGAATGCCCGGAAACTGACGTGCGGCTCGTCCTCCTTCGAGGCCGACGCCCCGGTCTCCCTCTCCCTGACCTTCGCGACCGGCGAGGTCCAGGTGGAGGCTCGACACCGGGCGTCGCTCAAGATCACCACGGACTCCGGCGTCCAGGAGGTCGCGGTCCGGCCCGGGACCTCTGCCCTCCGGGTAAATCCCGCGACCGCCTTCGCCAGGGCCGTCTCGCAGGCCGTCCTCGCCCTCGCAGGGCAGGGCCGTTCCACCCGCCCGGCCCGCAGCCGCAGGCGTCTCCCATCCTCCTGGACCTGCCGGACCGGCGGGGCCGTCGCGTCCATTGTCCCCTTTGAGGACGGCTGCGTCGTCGGATCCGCCGATGGGTCCGTCCACCGCGTCAGCGCAGGCGGTGAGACGCTCTGGCGGTTCTCAGCCGGAGGGCCTGTGAACAGCGTCTGCGCCGCAGACCTGGACGGCGACGGCAGGCCGGAGATCCTCGCGGGGTCGGACGACCGGCGCGTCTACGCCCTCGACGCGGAGGGCCGCGAACTCTGGCGCTACGAGCCGGAGTTCGGCCCGCAGTACTGGCCCTGGTGGACCCTCGGCGCCTCGATGGTCAAAAAGGTCCACGCCGACGACCTGGACGGCGACGGCAGGCCGGAGGTGATCGCCGGAGTCGCCAACATGCGCCTCCATCTCCTGAGCGCCGAAGGGAAGGAGCGCTGGAGCTACCGGACGGACCACGGGATTTTCGTCACCCTGACGACCGCGGATGTGGACCTGGACGGAAAACGGGAGATCGTGGGCGGAAATTCGATCAAGTCATCCACCAGCGTCTGCCTGGCCCTCGGGCACGACGGCCAGGTCCGCCGGCGCTACCCCAACCAGGGCTGGGCCTCCAAGCTCACTGCCATACGCGTGGCCGACCTGGACGGCGACGGCAGGCCGGAGGTGGTCTGCGGGACAAACCGGGATTTCACCCTGCGGGTCTTCTCAGGGCCGGAGGGCCGTCTGCTCTGGGAGCGCAACCTGGGGGATGAAGTGGTGGGGGTCGAGATTCTGGAGGAGAAGGGGGAGCGCCGGCTCATCGTCGGATCACCCAGCTTCTACGTCTGCGGGTTCAGCGTGGACGGCGACAAGCTCTGGACGGTGAACCTCGGCGCGGCGGTGCGGGTCACGGCGTCCCTCGACGGGCGCGCCGTCGCGGGGTGCGAGGACGGGAGCCTCCATCTCCTGAGCGGGGCCGGCAAGGTCACAGGCCGGATGGAGGCCGGGTCGAGGGTCACGGCCCTGACGGCCCTCGGCGAGACCCTCGTGGCCGGCTGCGCAAACGGCAGCGTGACGGCGTGGAATCTGTAGGCCCTACTCAGGTTGGATAAGAGTAAGACGAAGGGGAGGTCCCTGTCTGGGACCTCCCCTTTTTTTGTACCCGGGGGTAAAGGCTAGGATTGTCTTCCTGTGAAAGCTCAGAAGCTTCAAACCTGCTTACAGACGCAAAAAAATTGATGTATCTTTGAAACTCGGTCAAAAACTGTCCGGGTCCGGCTTATATTTGGACAAAAATGAAGGAGGAGAGAGAATGCCCGCCATTGACGCCCTGACAAAGACAGACCGGATGATGCAGCTTCAACTCCTGCTCCGCCGTAAACCCGAGGGGGTCAGGACCTCGGAGGTCGCGAGGCTCCTGGGCGTGTCGGAGCGGACGGCCCGGCGCTACATGGATCAGATGACGGCCTCTGGCCTCCTCCCGGCCTACCAGGACAAATGGACGTGGAAGCTGGTCGAGGGGGCAAAGTTCGACCTGCTGCCCGTCCGGCTGGACCTGGACGAGGCCATGGCGCTCTACTTAGCTGCCCGGCTGCTGTCCGCGCACAGCGACAAGCACAACCCCCACGCGGTCTCGGCCATGAACAAGCTGGCCAGCGCCATGCCGCAGCCCATCGGGGAGCACATCGTGCGCACGGCGGAGGCCACGGCCCGCCGTCGGGAGCATCCGGTCTACCTGAAGGCGCTGGAGACCCTCGCGCTGGCCTGGGCGGAGCGCCGGCAGGTGCGAATGCTCTACGCAACCCCCCACGCCGAGGAGGTGACGGAGCGGGTGTTCGACCCCTACTTCATCGAGCCGTCGGCCATCGGATACTCCTGCTACACCATCGGCTACGATCACCTGCGAGGGGGAATTCGCGAGTTCAAGGTGGAGCGGATCGCACGGGTAGACCTGCTGGACACACATTACGATATCCGGCAGGGATTCGACCCCTACGCCTTCCTGGCGAACGCCTGGGGGGTTATGGGGGGCGAAGAGGTGACAGAAGTGAGGCTGCGCTTCACGGCCCGGGTGGCCTTCCGCATCCGGGAGTCGGACTGGCCGGGGGTGACCGGCGTGGAGGAACATCCCGACGGGACCTGCACGATGACCCTGCGGGTGAATCACACGGTGGAGATGATGCCCTGGATCAGGGGCTGGGGGCCGGACTGCGAGGTGCTGGAGCCGGAGGACTTGCGTCAACAGATCGCGGAGGAGATGAAGGAGGCCTCGGCGGTGTACGAGTCGGAGAGGGGATAACCCATTCAGAAAGGAGCGGATATGCTGTCTCAGCTTGCCCGGATACTGTCCGAGACCACGGCGGCGGACGGCCTCCCCAGGAACCGGGGGGAGTATCGCATCCTGGAGATCGACACGACGCCTGTGGAGGTCCCGGATGAGGAGGGGCCGCTGTCCTACCGCCCGAAGGACTGGGACTACGCCTTTTGGGGTCCGTGGGTCTCCGGCGCGGAGCCGGTGAGGAAGTGCCGGACGAAGGAGGACGTGCTGACCTTCTTCAGCGATCACGAGATCACGGCGATAGACGACAGCATGGGATATATCCACTTCCCGCCCCTGGAGATATTCAACCCTGAAGGGAAACTGGAGGTCTACCACACGATAGTGGACACGATCACGGTGGACGTGGCCGGGGGGCGCTGTTTCGTCATCCGGGACTGGGACCGGTCCCGGAGGGCGCATATCCTGTTTGAGATCCACACGAACCGGGACCCCCTGATGCGCGGGATGCGAGAGGAGTCCAGGAAGGACGGCGTCACCCCCTCCTGGCGCGTGAGGGACTACCTGGTCGTCTGAAAGGGCCCGGGAAGTTCACCCGTCAAGGTTCCGGCAACCGCTCTGACATCGAGAGGAGGCGCATTGTGGACAGAGACGAGTTCGATCTTCACCATTTCCTGAGGACTGAGAGGGGAGATGAACGCCTGCCCGCTCAGGCCCCTGACTCCCCTAAAGAAAAGATACTTGCCGAGAAAAATAAAAACGGAAAAGTTGCTGAGGAGTCGAGTTCTCTTTCCCCTTACAAAACCGACCTGGAATACCTGGACGACCAGTTTCATTGGATCGCGACCCGGATCGAGGCATGGAGGGTGGAAAGCAGGGTTCGGGAAACGGGATCAAAGGCCCTCCGGCAGCTCCTGGGGGAATTGGAGGAACAGGAGGAAGAGAGCCCGGCAGACCGGCGAATGCGCAGGGCCGTTCTGAAGCGGCTTGGCGAGCGGGAGCGGGCACTGCGAGCCAGGTGCGAGGGGAGACTCAACAGGACCCGGTCAACGGGCTCGTGGCTGCCCCGCCTGGAGCGGATCGCCGCGGCCAGACACCTCGACGCCTTTGAAAAGACGGTCCTGCTCACCCTTACCGGCGGTATCGTCTCCCCGGACATCCGGAAAGCGGTTCACGGGAGTTGCTTTGAGGTGGGGCAGCTTCTGGAGATTCTCTGCTCAAACCTGCAGGAGCGCATCCAAGGACGCCGGCATTTCTACCGAAACGGCACCCTGGTCCGGGAGGGCATGATCAGCCTGACCGAGTCGCTGACGGACCTCACCCGGTACGACGTGGAGATCGACCGGTGCATGATGGATTTCATCGTCGGGCTCGACACGGAATTGAGCGAACTGATCGACGGCAGCCACCTCTACTATCCCAAAGTAGGCCCAGACCTGGTTGTCCTGCCGGAGGAGCAAAAGAAGCTCATCCTGGACACGGTGAGCCGATTCGATACCTTCAGGAAGGCCCGCCGGAGACTTGGGTTTGACGATCTGATCCCGCACGGGAAGTCGATGGTGATGCTTTTTTATGGACCTTCCGGAACCGGCAAGACGATGATGGCCAACGCGGTGGCCAACCGTATGAAAAAAAAGGTCCTCCTGGTCAATTTCCCAAGCCTGGGACGGAGGGCTGACGACATGTTCAAGTACCTCTTCCGCGAGGCGAGGGTTCACGACGCCATCCTCTTCTTCGATGAGTGCGAGTCCATCTTCGGGTCCAGGGCGCTCGGAAACGCGGAGATCGGGCTGCTCCTGACCGAGATCGAGCGGCACGACGGGCTGGTGGTCCTGGCCACCAACCGCCCCTTCGACCTGGACGAGGCCATGCACCGGCGAATCACCCTGGCTGCGGAGTTCCGGCAGCCCGACCCCCACTTCCGCGAGTTGATCTGGCGGGGACATCTTCCGGAGGCGGTGGACCTCGCCCCGGACGTGGACCTCAAGGCCCTGGCCGTGAAGTACGAGCTGTCGGGGGGGTTCATCAAGAACGCGGTCCTGTGCGCCCTGTCCGCGGCTGTGGCGCGGGACGGAGAGGGGGTCCAGATCGGCCAGGGGGACCTGGAGCAGGGGGCCCGCAATCAGCTCCGGAGCCGGTTGAGGATGGTGGACTTCGACCGCCGGGTGGTCCCGTCGGGCGGTCTTGATTGCCTTGTCCTGCCCCAGGACCTCCGGCGGTCCCTGGCAGAGGTCGTTCATCTGGAGAAGGCCCGGAGCGTGCTTCTGGGGCCGTGGGGGTTCGATGAGCAATCGGCCAGCGGGCAGGGCACGGCCGCGCTGTTCCACGGGCCTCCGGGCACGGGGAAGACCCTGGCTGCCGAGGCCATCGGCTATGAGATCGGCAGGCCCCTCAAGATCATCAACAGTGCAGAGTTGCTCTCCCGGTACGTGGGGGATTCGGCCAAGAACATCGAAACGGTCTTCCAGGAGGCGAGGAACAACGACTCTATCCTGGTGTTCGATGAGGCGGATGGGCTGTTCGGGGCGCGGACTACCCTGCACAGCGCCACGGACCGCTATGCCAATGTGGATGTGGGCCTGCTCCTCCACCATCTGGAACGGCACCCCGGCGTTGTGATCCTCACCACCAACCTGGTGGACCAGATCGACCGGGCCTTTTTCCGGCGCATGAAGTTCGTGCTGGCGTTCCCCGTCCCGGACCGGGACCTTCGGGAGGCGCTGTGGCAAAGACTCCTCCCCTCGAAAGCGCCCCTGGCGCAAGACGTGGACCTCAAGGCCCTGGCGGAGGGATTCGAGTTCACGGGCGGGAATATCAAGAACGTGATCTTCAAGGCCGCTGCCCGCGCCGCGCTGAGGCCCGAGGACGTGCGCCGGATCACCATGCAGGACCTCCTGGTCGCCGCGCAGGAGGAGCGGGGCGACCGGACGGCCAGGCGGATCGGGTTTCAGCCCCGTATCTCCGCAGGAGTACCTCTGGGTGTGAGCCCGAAGCAGGGCGTTGACGGAAGGGTGAGGGTGGCCTGAGGGGGAAGGGGAATATTTCTATGGTACAGCAATCAGGAGCCTGTTCCCTATGAGACGATTAGCGATGTTGCTGTCTTGCTTACTGGTCCTGGCCCCCGGCGCTCTGCGGGCGGACCTGATTCAGCCCTCCCAGGAGCCGGAATGGGTCCGAAGGCTGCCGTCCAGCGAGGACTACCTCTATTTCCGTGGCGACGGCATCGACCCGGATTATGAAAGGGCAAAGCTGAAGGCGCGGACGGATGCCTTCCGAAAGGTTCAGTTCTGGTCCCAGGCCGGAGTCAGCGATGCCCTGGTGGACCGGCTGAAGGTCACGACAGAGGCCGAGTCCCTGGCCACGGAATCCACGATAGCCTGGACCCCCGGCAAGTTCTCCAACCTGGAATGGATGGAGGACCACGAAGACATGGCGCTCCAGGATGGGAGACCGGCCCACCACTGTTACCTGTTGCTCCGGTATCCTAAAAAGTCGTCCTCTGCCGTGTCCGCACTCGGTCGCAGCCTCACCGGCCGGGCGGATGCCGTCTTCCATTCAATGCTCTATCCCGGATGGGGACAGATCCGTCAAGGCCGGACCGGTGAGG